>Ga0302270_10001719_pt1 | contig 21904 bp, 16 predicted proteins | sample III_Bog_E2_3_FD_198773 | JGI IMG/M metagenome (GOLD analysis project Ga0302270, IMG submission 198773) | Peat permafrost microbial communities from Stordalen Mire near Abisko, Sweden - III_Bog_E2_3 | ecosystem: Environmental > Terrestrial > Soil > Wetlands > Peat | place: Sweden: Abisko... | reverse complement strand
AAAGCACAGAGGACAAGGAGAAACCGGCATGGCAGGTACAGAGAGAAGAGGCAATGGCGAAACTGGATCGCGAAGCGGAACTGAATCGCCAGCGGGAAGCGCGGTTGAAACCGACGAAGGTTTTCAAACCGAGCGTCTTTGTGGGGCGGAGCGAGAATTGAGCGCAGTCCTGGAAATGAAACCGAAGCGGGTAGTTTTTCCAATCGCCGGTAAGGGCGGGGTAGGAAAGACGACCGTCATGGCAACCTTGGCTGAGTGGTACGCGAGCACTCCCTACACAGCTGAACTGTTCGATATGGACCCGGACAATAAGGCGGAGGGGAGCTTCAAGGCTCTGTTCTCCAGAGCGCACAAACTCCCCGCGCTGGAGAGTTGGACCTACGACAAGCTGTTGGGAATCTCGCTGGAATCCAGTGCTGACGTGATTCTGGCTGATCTGGGCGCGGCACAGGGCCACCGGATGATCCCGTGGTTCCGGGACTTCTATAAGGTGATGCAGGAGTCCGGCCTCAATCTCAGGTGGACGGCTATCGGTGTCGTCGATGCTGACATTGCCTCTGCTCGTTCGGTAATCGAGTGGGGCGGCGAGTTGCAGAATACTGTAGATTACGTCATTGTTCACAACCACTTTCAGGATGGCGTCGTATCGTCCTGGGAGAATCCAAAGCTGGCAGCGGATGTGTCGGCCTTTCGGGAGGCATTCTCGCCTGTAGAAATCCGTATGGATGCCAGACGGCCCGATCTTCAACGCATGATGCGGACGATGAGCGTCACTCTCGGGGACGTGGGAGAACGCAAAACCACTGTGCCGGAGTTGAGAGCGCCGGACATGACCTTACGAGCAAGAACGTACCGCTTCCGGGCCTTCAGCCAATTCACGGCAGCGAGAAAGGTTCTCCTCCCATGAGCAATTTTCCGCTTGCCGCAAACGACAAATCCGCTTGGATTCGTGACCTCGTGTATCTCGCCTTCCCCGAGGGGGAGGCGAGAGGACGGGTTCTCTTCGATCTTGTCCAGCAGTTCTCGAAGATGGACCCGGAAGATCCCGAATGGCTCCGCTACAAGCTGAGCGTTGTAGAGTGCCGCGCTCTCGAAAATGTGGCGCGAGGCCTGAACGACGCTGCGGCGGAACAGGCTAGACTCCGCAGCGTCACCCGCGAGATCGCCGACTTCGCGGCTACCCAGATGAAGGGGAGCATCGAAGAGGCCGGGGCGACTACGCGGCAATTACTGGAGGATGTCCAAGCCAGTCTCCACGAATCCATCGTGGGCGGGGCCATCCTCAAGTGCTACACGGAGGAAACGCGACAGCAGTTCGCCGCTGTCATCCGCACTGTCATCGAAGACAGCTTGATGCGAGCGCTCACCCTTTCTCAAGAACGCATGGACGATTGGGGGAAGAAGACTTTGGAACAATCTATTCGCGAGGCGCAGAATGCTCTGGCGTCGGTGACGGCGGATTTTCGGGTGAAGCTCGGCGGCGCGTGGGGCCGGTTGCTTTGGGCGTGCTTTGGCGGTGGCCTGATCGCCGGAGGTCTTCTGCTGGCGGGCGGGTTTTGGTTGGGAAGAAATTGGTAGTCTCTGCGAGACTCAGGTTCAGGCCTACTTACCCATTGGATTGCCACAAAATTCGTCAAGTAGATCGTTGGTTCCATATAGACACCTCGAAGCTGCCAAGCATTGTGGTATCTGCCAGTTGCGAGCAAGGCAATGAGATGGCATGGCACTACGGCGCTTGCGTGGCTGATTTGTTCTTTGGGGAGTAACCCGCACTGGATGAACGTGGGCAAGACGCTGTTTGCGCAGGTGATGGAGTTTGTGCCGTGGAAGACCTTTGCACGCTGGCCGCGCTCAAAGTCCAAGTGCAACATATCCAGAAGGGATAATGTTGTATGGGTAAGTCCTATAGTCATTTGTCTTTAGCGGAGCGAGCTTTGCTTCAGACGCAGTTGGAGTTGCGTTGCAGTCCGGCGGCTATAGCCGCCGGACTGCAACGGGCGCGCTCGACCATCACCCGCGAGATGGCGCGCAACGGCTGGCATACGTTCCGCCACTCCTACCGTTCGTGGCTGGACGAGACCGGAGCGCCGATGAAGGTTCAGCAGGAACTGATGAGACACGCCTCAATCCAGACGACTATGAACGTCTATGGACAGGCCCTGTCGTCCTCGAAGCGGGAGGCCAACAGCAAGATCGTGGAAATGGTGCTCAGGTCAGCACGGATGAGCGCATGAAATCCATGAATTTGCCTATTGGGAGTCAGAGGGAGTGGATTTTGAGTAGCGATCAGTCAAAAATCAGCTGCAAATTATTGATTGGTTGGTTGCGGGGGTAGGATTTGAACCTACGACCTTTGGGTTATGAGTTCTGTAATATAGGCTCTGAAAGGCAGCGGCGGTAGCCGACAGCCACCACCGGACACCGAAAACGTCCCTGAGAAACTTGCTGGAACCGGGAAACTGGGTTAGACCGACAATTGATCTCTCGAAACATGGTATCTATAAGCTCGGAGTTTCCTTCCCTGTAGCTGCGTCGTCGCAGTTTATGGAAGCGGGTGTCGATCGTCGCACCTCCGGGACAAATTTCTAGTTTCCAAATTGGAAATTATCGCCTACAGTTAGCCCATGAAAGGCCAGGACGTTGCGCTTCTCCTAAAACTCGCCATCCAGAACGCGCCCAAAATACCCTCCAAAGACTTGGCGGAAAGCCTATTCATCTCTCCGTCAGAGGTGTCGAAGTCTCTGAAGCGTAGTGCGGAGTCAGGGCTGCTTCACATCGCCAATGGAGAAAAGAGAGTCAATCGGTTTGCGCTGATGGAGTTCCTGTCTCATGGATTCAAGTATGTCTTTCCACCAGCAAAGGGATCTCTGGCGCGCGGCGTCCCGACGGGTGCATCCGCGGAGCCTTTGAAGTCACGTTTTCTGGATGATGGCGATCCTCCTGAAGTCTGGCCGTATGTCGAAGGAAAAGTACGGGGCATCGCGTTTGCGCCACTGTACAAGGGTGCGCCCAAGGCAGCGCTGCGAGATCCCAAATTCTACGGCGTGCTCGCACTCTGCGATGCGGTTCGCAGCGGGAGAACGCGAGAACGAAACCTAGCGATCAAACTGCTCGGCAAGGAGATCAATGCCTGATCCTAACCTGCCGCTGCTGGAAGATACGGTTCACAAACTCGCTCCGTTTCTGAATGAGATTGTTTTGTTGGCGGCATCACTCTGGTGCTGCTGATTACTGACAAGGCTGGCGCTCCGATCCGCGGTACGAACGATGTCGATGTGATAGCCGAAATTGTCACATATGCGGACTATATCGCGTTTTCAGAACGTCTCCGCGTGACCCACTTCACAGAAGATGAAGGGGAAAGCCTCTCACTTTCCGGTAGCACAATGGTGCTCTGACAGTGGATGTGTTGGCACTCAACGAGGAAGTGCTTGGGTTCACAAACATCTGGTATGAATCCTCGCTTCGTCATGCGTTCACAGTTACTCTGCCCGGCGGACAATCGATCCGAGTCATTACCGCGCCGTTTTTGCTGGATGCAATGGAATGCTGCCACCGAATGCAAAGATATGCTGCCACTTGCGGTGTTCCCGGGGCAACATTATGCTGCCGCCCAGTGCCACGGAATTCTACCATCTCTTGCGGTCTAAGCTAAGCCGGCCGTAGAAACTCCTATCACTGACATTGCATTTGCCCTTTGATAGAGAGGCTATCAGAATGTCACCGCTATTTTTTCAAAAGCTCGCGTGGCCACGGGTTGAGCATAGGGCAGCGCGTTAGGATTGCGCTGCTCTAACCGGACTTTCCGTCCAATTGTTCCAAAGACCCCTATTCGAACAATGAGGCCATTTCCCTCGCCGGAACAGTGACTCACAAGGTACATCTTCATGCGGTCAGAGACCTAGTCTTTGCTCAACGCCATTCTGCTCGACCATCCTAATGGCAAGAATGCCATCGGCTCCGCACTCCCGCTGGCTTCGCCCGACATATCAAAACACGCCACAAAGTTCAAAATTGACCAGACAGAAAACTCCACGCGTGGGATGCTGCAATCAGAACTGTATCTTGAGAAATTTTGGTGCAAGAACAATGCCTAAAGCCGCTCAGAAAGCTCTCATTGAGTCCGAACTTCGGTATCGCCGCCTCTTCGACGCAGCCCAGGACGGCATCCTAATTGTGGATTTTACGACAAGCCTGATTACTGATGTGAACCCCTTCCTGCTGAAACTTCTGGGGTACAGTCGTGAGGAAGTCGTGGGAAATCCGCTTTGGGATTTCGGGCTATTCAAAGACAGAGAACTGTCCAAAGAGGCTTTCCTCACGCTCAAGGAGAAGCATTACGTTCGCTATGACGATCTGCCACTCGAGGCCAAAGACGGAAGAACCATAGCAGTTGAGTTTGTCAGCAATGTCTATGGTGAAGGTGAGCGGCGCGTTATACAGTGCAACATTCGTGATAACACCAAGCGGAAACATGCACAGCAGACAGCCCAGCAGCTATTACAGTCGAGGCAACTGGAGGCCATTGGCCAGCTCGCGGGGGGCGTGGCTCATGACTTCAACAACCTGCTTCAAGTAATCCTTGGCTACGGTGAAATGCTCGTCGATAGTCCGAATCTCAATGAAGCGGAACGCCGGGCTTTATCCAAAATGAACGAGGCGGGCACATCGGCAAAGAACCTGACGCATCGCCTTCTCGCATTCAGTCGCCGACAAGTCCTGCAGCCTGTCTTCATGGATTTGAACGTGGCGGTGACGGAAGTGAATGCTATGTTGGCAGGGCTGCTCGGTGACGATATTGAGTTGAAGATGGTCCTCAGTCCCGCGCTAGGTACAGTCAAGGCCGATCCCAACCAGATTGAACAGATTCTCATGAATCTGGCCATTAATGCTCGAGACGCAATGCCGAAGGGCGGCAAAATTACCTTCGAAACCGCCAACGTTGCAATAGACGAAACCTATGCTCAACAGCATCTTTTCATAAAACCCGGCCAATATGTCTTGCTATCCGTAAGCGACACCGGGGCTGGTATGACTACCGAAACCCAGTCTCACGTCTTCGAACCATTTTTTACCACGAAACTGGCGGGGAAAGGAACCGGGCTTGGCCTGTCCACCGTGTTCGGAATTGTCAAACAGTCGGGCGGATCGATTGGCATCTATAGTGAGCCCGGGTATGGAACAACGTTCAAAATTCATCTTCCCTCCCACGAAGAGGCAGTAGAACGGCTACAGGAAACAACGTCGCTCCCGCTGCTTGGCGGCAACGAAGTGATCTTAGTGGTCGAAGATACAGGATCTTTGCGTGAACTCATCCGACTCCTTCTGGAAGGAGTCGGCTATCAGGTATTGGATTCCGGGGGACCTGACGAAGCTCTTCGCATGGCGAAGAACTATGTTGGAGCCTTGCCCCTGCTGATCACCGATGTGGTCATGCCTGGTATGAGCGGAATCGAGCTGGCAGAGGAATTCGCTAAGATCCGACCCGAGACGAAGGTCCTATACACCTCAGGGTATGCGGACGGTGCCATCGCTCGACACGGGGGGCTGGCGAGCGACGCATCGTTCTTGGAAAAGCCTTTCACTCGGGACGGCCTGCTCAGGAAAGTACGAAATATCCTTGACTCGTAGGGTAATAGACCCAACATTGCTGCATCCAAAGGTATCCGCGCCAACGCTATTCGACCGTGGTTCTGCGCGCTCCCGCGTCATTCATCAATAGAACTCTGTGGCCCGAATATCTCGAAATATCACGGGCGCTCGATGATTATCTAAATGAAGCCACCGAGCGGATTATTCGCTAGAGGTCTTTGGCGACGCTGAGGAGGCAGAGGAGCGAAACGAAGCTTCCCCGAAGCAGACGGCGGCACTCGTATTCTCACTGGAAGCAGAAGGCTGATGAGGAGCAGCGGTAATGGATCTATACAGAGTGCATGTGTCGCTCAGGGAAATCGAGCCCGCAATATGGCGGCGAATTGAACTCTCCAGCCAAACGACGCTCAAGCAATTCCATCGCATTTTGCAGGTAGCGATGGAATGGGAGGACGATCACCTGCATGAGTACATCATTGGCGGGCGGCGTTATGGAACTTCTGAACCAGAGTACGACGAGCCTGGTGAAGTCGTGCGCGAGGCAGGCGCTCGGCTCGCTACTGTGTTGCCGCAGCTTGGCTCGGAGATACTCTACATCTACGACTTCGGCGACTACTGGCAGCATGATCTCCGGCTGGAAGCAATCTTGCCACACGATCCAGAGATACAGTATCCCCGGGTTCTGGATGGCCAGCGATGCTGCCCACCGGAAGACTGCGGCGGATCTAGCGGCTACGCCAATCTGCTTGAAATCCTTCTTGATCCGACACACGAGGAGTTCGAGCACATGCGCGGATGGGCTGGCCCGCGCTTCAACGCCGAAGTCTATTCCATCGACGCTGCGAATCTACGCTTGCAGAACAGTCGCTCCTTATCTGTAAAGTAGGCTGCGTTTCAGTCGAGTGAATCAATTGCGTATGCGTCGGTCCTTGAGCGACGCGATGGCTTTGAGCCTAATGCTCCGCATTTCCAGTCTGAGGTCATCTTGGAAACGTGGCTTGGAGATTAGCGCAAGTCGGGATGTTCCGTGAGGTAAGCGCGATCATTTTGAAAATCGATGTTTCATAGCTACCACTGTATTTCTGATCAGTTCGTTTGGCATTCAGCACGCAGAAATCCTCAAAGCCGCGATAGCTCCCATCGAGGCGCAGGTCGAAGCGGTTTAGTACGAGCGCGCCGCCATCCTCGGCAAGCTGGCAGCGAGGCACTTCAAGCCCGCACGTCTGCGCCACCTTGAGACAGAAATATTCGTTGGCGGCGAGTTGGAGGTACTCATTCACCTCCCAGAACTTCACAATGTGCGTTGCTCCTCGATAGCTCTGCGATAGCCGCACGTCCGATGTATTTGTGGAGTCGAAGGCTCTCTTCCAAGTCGATTTATTTCTAGCATCGAGCGCAGACAGGCAGGGGAGAGGTCTGATGTCTATAAGCAGTTGGGATTTGTAACGAATGATGCAAAAGAGGAAGGGAATAGGTTTCTGCCGAAGGTCAGGCGCGATTCAAAACGCTCTATACGACTCGGGGAGGACAGTACCACAGGCTGAAAATATTTAGCAAACCATATTTTCGGGGCGTGGTCTGTCTGGAGGCAATTTCCCTTTTCCAGTGACATAGGGGAACCGCAGAACCGCATCCTTACGGCTTCAAGGAGCTTCACAGCCCAACATCCCGTCCAGCCCATCTTGCCAGTAGCCAGATGCCAGTCCGTACAGAGGCTTCCAAGTGCGGAACAACATGTAATTCCTTGCTTCTAGTTCTTCATCCCCAGGTCTGTCGGATAGAATTCTTTTGTATGGAAATGGATGGTTCATGAAGAAGCTAATCTTGTCCGCTCTTGTTCTCGCATCTCTCTCGGTTCAGACTCTGGCCCAGTCCCCCCCAAGCCAGACCGCTCAGAATCAGCCCAGCCAGATTCCTCATCTGGAGAAGCGCGACAACCGCTTCTCGCTGATCGTCGACGGCAAGCCATTCCTCGTGCTCGGCGGCCAGATCAACAACTCCAGCGCCTGGCCCGCAACGCTTCCCGCCGCCTGGAGCGCGGCCGTTGCCATGCATGCCAACACCGTCGAGGCGCCCGTCTACTGGGAGCAGATGGAGCCAACCAAGGGCGCCTTCGACTTCAGCGCTGTGGATCTGCTCGTCCATCAAGCCCGCGAGCACCACCTTCGCCTCGTGCTCCTCTGGTTCGGCACCTGGAAGAACGGCCAGAACCACTACGTGCCGGAGTGGATCAAGTCTGATCCCAAGACCCACCCGCGTGAGGAGACCGTCTACGGCAAGCTGCTCGATGTGATGTCGCCCAACTCGCCCGCAAATCTCGATGCCGACAAGACCGCCTTCGCCGCCCTGATGCGCCACGTCAAGTCAATCGACTCAACCGACCACACCGTCATCCTGGTGCAGGTGGAAAATGAGTCTGGCTCGGTCGGTTCCATCCGCGACTTCTCTCCGGCGGCCGAGAAGGCCTTCGCGGGCGAGGTGCCAGCAGAGTTCGCGCGAGCGCTTCACCTAGAGCCCGGCAACTGGGTCAAGACCTTCGGCCCCGACGCCGACGAGAGCTTTGCCGCCTACTCCACCGCGCACTACATCAACGAAGTCGCAGCTGCGGGTAAGGCCGAGTACCCGTTGCCGATGTACTGCAACGTGTGGTTTGCCTACCCGGTTCATGCGCTGGAAAATCGCGATCGCCCCAGTGCCGGACAGGAGTATCCCTCTGGCGGGCCGCAGCAGGCCAACATATCCATCTGGAAGGCAGCCGCGCCGGCCATCGACCTGCTCGCACCGGACTTCTACTCCGACGACTTCAGCCTCTTCCGCCAGATCGTCGCAACATACAGCCGCACCGACAATCCCCTCTTCTTCCCCGAAAGCCGCTTCGACGCCACCTTCGGCCGCTACATCTTCTACGCACTGGGTAACGGCGCCATCGGCTTCGCGCCCTTCGGCATCGACCGCGCCCAGCAGCCGGAGGTGCCTAATCCACAAGGAGTCCTTGCCTCCGCCTCGCCAACTCCCATTAATCCGGCAGAGAACCTCGCGCTGCTCAATCCGATTGAGCAGCAGATTGCCCAACTCAACCTGGAAGGCAAGCTCTATACTGCGGTGGAAGAGAAGGGAGAAGCTCGCCAGTCCATCCACATGCCCACTGCCGACGCCGTCGCCTCCTTCGGCTTTCCTCAGCCGGACGGTAGCTACCCGCCGGGAACTCCGACCTTGCAAGGCAGAGCCCTCGTCGCCCAGTTGAACCCTCTGGAGTTTCTCGTCACCGGCTTCAATGTCAGCATCAGCTTCACTGTACCGGCGGCTGAACTACAGAGACAACCCAACCAGCAGTTGGAGATTCTGCGCGCCGAAGAGGGCCAGTATATAGATGGGGTGTGGCAGGCAACGCGCATCCTGAACGGCGACCAGACCGACCGCGGTCTCAACTTCCGCGGCGAGAGGCCTCCGCTGGTGCGCATTCTGCTGCACACGCTCCCCCTCTACGATGAGGCGGTTCACCGCAATCCCCGGTGAGCTCGAGAGTGCTTTCAAGAAGGGTGCAGAGTCTAGCACGGCGAGTAAAAGCAGGTCTTCCACTCGCGGTATCGAATGACCATTCTTTTCACTCTTAGCGATAGTGAAAATGCTCTAGCTACAGCGAAGATGAGTTCTGTAGGGTTGATGAAATGAAAATCGTTATGCTTGGGCTTGTTGCGAGTTGGCTTCTGATCTGTGGCGGCGGTGCGGAAGTCAGTGCGTTGGCACAGGTCACTCCGGTTGCGACGCAGGCCGCGATGGTGGATCTGCCGACGGCGGGCGAGTGGGGGGATCGCGGCGATGGCAGCTACGCCAATCCGGTGCTGCCCGCCGACTTCAGCGATCTCGACGCCATCCGCGTCGGCTCAACCTACTACGCCATCAGTTCGACGATGCAGTACTCGCCCGGTATGACGGTGCTCGCGTCGAAGGATTTGGTCAACTGGCGGATCCTGAGCGGCGTGGTTCCCGACCTCACCGTGATCGACCCGGAATTGAACTGGAGCCGCATGAATCGCGCCGGACACGGCATCTGGGCTGGGGCGATCCGCTGGCACGCGGGGCGCTTCTGGGTCTACTTCACCACGCCGGATCAGGGCGTCTTCATGGCGACGGCGAGCGACGCCGCCGGACCGTGGACTCCCGTGCATCTGGTGATGGCCGAGCCGGGATGGGACGATACCTGTCCCTTCTGGGACGACGACGGCCATATGTATCTGGTCACCTCGCACACTGGCCCGGAGGGGCCGAATGCGGTCAAGTACAACATCCACCTCTTCAAGCTGACCGCGGACGGGATGTCGATTGTGCCGGGTTCGGACCGGATCATTCACCAGTCGCGGGGCAGCGAGGCCAACAAGCTCTACAGGTGGAACAGCCTCTACTATCACTACTACAGCGAGGTGCGGCCGGAGGGTCGGGTGGCGATGATGGATCGCGCCAAGTCGCTCGACGGCCCGTGGGAGACGCGCCAGATCATCCACGTGCACGGCGCAGTGGACAAGGAGCCGAATCAGGGCGGGATCGTTCAGGCCGAGGACGGGCGCTGGTGGTTCTTCACCCACCAGGGCCGCGGCGACTGGGAGGGGCGAGCCGCCGTGCTCCTGCCGGTGACCTGGGTCGATGGCTGGCCGGTGATCGGCAAGGTCGGCGCGGACGGGATCGGCGAGATGGTCTGGCACGGTCCGATGCCGGTGGCTGGGCAGCCCAAGACGACGGTGGTGACCGACGACGACTTCAGCGCGCCGACACTCCGCCCCGAATGGCAGTGGAACTATCAGCCGCGCGCGGGGATGTGGTCGCTCGCCGAGCGCTCCGGATGGCTTCGTCTGCACGCCTTTGCCCCGCTCAAGCCGGGGGGTCTGAAGACGGTCGGCGATGTACTGACCCAGCGGGCCTATCGCAGTGCGCGCAACGAGTTCACGGTCAAGCTCGACGCCAGCGGTATGGTCGACGGCCAGGAGGCCGGCCTCTCCCACTTCGCCAAGACCTTCGCCTCGATCGGCGTGGTCGAGGCGAGCGGCGCGCGCGCGATCTCGGTCAACAACAACGGCGCGCGCACGGCCGGGCCGGAGCTGAAGCAGGCCGCGGTCTGGCTGCGTTCGAGCTGGGGATTCGACGGGGTCAGCAGCTTCAGCTACTCGCTCGACGGCCAGACGTTTGTCGGGCTCGGCGGGCCGTATCAACTCACCTGGGGAAGCTACCGCGGCGATCGGGTCGGCCTCTTCACCGTGAACACAAAGACCGCCGGCTGGGCCGACTTCACCGCCGTCCACTACCAGGTCGCGCGGTAGCCTGTTACTGTTCAGCCGTGCTGGAGAGTAAGTAGATGGAGTTGCGCTCCAGGGCGATAGTGAACGCACCGTTCGTCGTTTTGATTGCGGACTGTCGGATGAATTGATCCTTCGCATTGTTGCGCCAAACGCATAGCCTTTGCGGGAAAGCCACCGACCTTCCATCTGAACTCAAGCCCTAGCTCGAAGACCTGAACGTGGATGGAGCCATGCTAACATCAGTTGACGCAAAGGAGGTTCGGCGTGCGCAAGCGTTATAGAGTTCATTCTTGTGGGGTAGCGTTGACGGTGGGTGTAGTGATGCTCACCGTTTCTCTTTCGGCCTTTGGCCAGACTGCTCCCAAAGCGGAGACATCTAAGGTCGCACCGCTGATGAAGCGGATGGGCCGCTTTATCGCCGCCGATGTTCCGACCATGGGGTCTGGCGAGACCGCAGTCGCTCCGCTTAAGTGGGATAAGCCCGTCCCGTACGGACTGCCCGGCAAGGGAATAGCCCAGCATCCGATGCTATACATCGGCGAGGGCTATAACAAGATTCTCCTCGTCAACGACGGAAAAATTGCATGGAGCTATTCCACCGGATCTGGCTGGGAGTATGACGACGTATGGATGCTCTCCAACGGCAACATCCTCTTTACACGAATGCAGTACATCGCCGAGGTGACCCCCGACAAGCGCGTGGTCTGGCGTTACGACGCCCCCGCCGGAACTGAAATTCACACATGTCAGCCGATCGGTTTGAATCGGGTTCTATTCGTTCTCAACGGCCTACCGCCCAAGCTGATGGTGGTCGACATCAAGTCCAACAAGGTCGTGGTACAGCATGAGTTGCCCGCTCCAAGCCTGACCGACAAGAGTATGATTCACGGCGAGTTCCGCCGTGTGCGCTACACCGCACAGGGAACTTATCTCGTCCCGTTTCTGGAGATGAATCAGGTCATCGAATACAACAAACACTTCAAGGAGGTTTGGAAGTATGAGATCAAGAGCCCTTGGGCCGCCGTCCGCTTGAAGAACGGCAACACGCTGATCACCGACGAACAGGAGATTCTCACTCGAGAGGTCAACCCGAAAGGGGAGACGGTCTGGGAGCTGAGGCCGAGCGATCTACCTGATGCCTATCGCTTCATCAACTCACAGAGTGCCACGCGATTGGCCAATGGCAATACGATCATCTGCTCCCGCGGCGGTGATGGGAAGGGACCGCAGCTGGTAGAAGTGACTCCAGAGAAAAAGGTCGTCTGGGTTCTTGATGACTGGGCAAACTTCGGCCCCGCAACCGCTGTTCAAATTCTCGACGAACCGGGCATTCCGGAAAAACCAGGGCAATCGCAACACTAGACATTTTCCCTGTTCCTCAAATTCAGCAGTATCTGGTCACTCTGCATTTGAGCGGAGCGAACGGGAAAGAATCCCCCCACTTTCTTGCACCGAGACACAATGCACTCTCGTTGAAAACGCTCTGGCGTCGGCGACGCTTATTGAAATCATGAAGGCGATCAGAGGACTTGATCTTCCACCGCCGCTAGGTTCGTATCCTTTGCTGCACGCGACCACGCAAGGCGAAACTCAGAAACCTTGTGCAGAGAGAAGTTCTGCTGTTTGGGCGCTGTAATCGCAAAGAAATCGGCGCGATGGACATCCTCCAGCCAAACTGCGGGACGCGGATCGGCGTTTGCAGGAGCAATCTCGACATGCGACATCTCCAGATTGCGAAGGTGACGGATGAAGAAGCCGTGCGAGGGAGTGGGGCCAAAGGGGAGCAGTTCGGGATACGAGTCCTCCCTCTCTAAAACGTGAATGCCCTGCCAATCGGGCATGGGGGCAAAGCTCTCGCCAAAACCTACCCGCATCCGCGTTGGCAGGCCTTCGTGGTTGAAAAAACAGTCGGAGACTTTGATATCTTCGATGAGGTTGGACGGAATTCCCGAGAAGAAGGACGCGGTGGATGCGGCTGAGTTGGAGCTGATCAGGTTGCAGATTGAGATGCGGCGGATGGCACCCGGTCGCATCATCTCCTTGGGCCCACGGTTGCGGCGATTCAGCCGCAAAAACAGCGGCGCATCGACAATGTCTCGCATTGTATTGCCGGTGATGGCGATGTCTTCGATAAGCGCGCCGTCGGAGCTTTCGAGCGCGATACCCTTGCACCCTTCGATCACGTTGCCCGTAATCGTGATGTTGCGAAAGCCTCCGTTGGATTCTGTCCCGCACTTGATGCGTCCTTCGCGCAAGACATGTGCGTCATCGGCAAACTTCTTCCAGATGCCGTTCAGGACGCTACCTAGCTCATAGGTTCCCGTCACATAGTTGTTTGCGATGGTGACATTCTCGGTCGGACGCAAAGCGCCAAGGGCGTAGCTTGACTTCGGACAGATGGCATCGTCCCAGGGGGAGTTGATGGTGCAGTTCGAGATGCGCACATTGCGGCAGCAGTCGATATCGAAGCCGTCGCGATCTGTATCGATGAGCAGGTTGTCGATCGTCAGGTTATCGACGCCGGTGGCCAGCAGCGCGAAGTGCCCGCCCTTCAACACGCGGAAGTCGCGCAGCAGAACATTGCGGCAGTTCTTCAGGCCGAAGACCTTGTTGCCAACGCCAGTCTGCTCGGCAAGAAACGTTGCGTACCCGCCCGTGCCACCAGTGTGTCCGTTGGAAAGCCCCTTGCCGAAGATCAGTCCAGTTCCCAGAATCGAAAAGTTCTCTTGCCCGTCGGCGTAGAACAGCGAGTTGCGCCAGTGCGCGTGTCCGTAGTCTGTATACACAGCAAAGGCAGTATTGGGCTCGGCAGCATCATAGACGCCACCGTTGTAGCCGATGCTCTCATGCGGCTTGGGTGAGTCCGCCGCCTGAATCGTACATCCGCGCGAAAGGTAGAGATCGACATTGGACCGCAGCCGGATCGTGAAGCACAGATAGGTGCCCGCCGGAAAGAAGACCGTGCCGCCTCCAGCCGCAACCGCAGCTTCGATTGCTTTGTTGATGGCTGGAGAATCAACCGTCTTGCCATCGCCGGTAGCGCCGTAGGTGCGGACGTTGAAGAGGGCGTCTGCGGCGTGAAGTTCGGTCTGCGCCTCAGCCGAGGAGACATGACCAACGGCAGCGACAAGGGCAAGTGGAGAGGTCTTCAACAGAGCGCGACGATTCATATTCATCCAGCATAGCAACTCTCCGACTGCAAATGGATCGTACCCATCGCGATAGATCTAAAGTCGAGGAAAGGTGGTCTAGAAAATCGACGAGGAACAATCTCAACCACGCGTTCAAATCCAGAGCGGTACGGAACATCTCAGTTTTTCGACCGAAATTGCGGCGTTGGTTATCCCATACTACTGAAGATACGTATAATTTGAGCAAATCAAGACTGATTCCAGAGAGCAAGGAAGCTGAAGCTACAAACTGTTGGCAACACCTTTCCGGACAGCGGGCGAAATACGAGAGGGGCGGGGTACTTAGCCTCGCTACACGAATAATGAAACAGGCACAAAGGATCGGACAGAGCAGACCTATATGTCAGATGATAAAAATCAGTTAAGCCGCAGAGCCTTCGTGACGCTTGCCAGCAGTGCTGCTGCCGGATGTTCTCTTTTGGGTATCAGCAGCGCCTGGGCACAGCGAGATTCTCGATCTGTAACTTCGCTCTTTGACGGCAAGACGCTGGATGGGTGGATACAGGTTGAGAATAGCGCCACATCCTTGTCTGTCAGCGCAATTACGGATCAAGCTGCGTTCGTTGGCAAGCTGACGAACGGAATGGATGCGGTCTCTTTGTTTTTGCGGAGCCGCCTTGAGAATCTAGTGAAGGCAGATCTGGCATCCTATTCGGCCACAGGTGCAAATGCAAAGGCTTTGCTCTCTGCTGTCGTGAACGATGTCAATCAGGTCATCCACGGATCATCCATATTCGATATAGCACGCTTCAGCAATGTGGTGCTCCGGCCCGAAACCGAGCAACTTCTTCAGCAGGATCTTCACGGGCTGCAACTGGCGCGCCTGAATATGCTTCTCCTCGAAGACGCGTATCCTGCGGAACTGGCAAAGAGTTCAGCGACTGGCTGGATGGTAAAAAATGGCGTCATAGCCAGCAAGGGCGTCGGGCGTGGCGTGATGTATACGGCAAACGATTACGGACGTTACCGCCTCATGTTGACGATGAGGCATCTCTCGGGCAAGCCCGACCATCCTGCCTGCGTTCTGATATTTTGTACTCGACCGCAGCCGGGTGAGATACCAATCGATGCTCTTGGGGGGATTCAGTTTGACGTTCCATCCGGTGGCCACTGGGACTATAGGCCTGGGATGAACAAAGATGGTGGCTCAGAGTACACGACGATAGAGAAGAGATCGTTTGACGTCTCCGCTTGGAGCCAGATTGAGCTTCTCGTGGATGCGACAAAGGGGACAGCCCGCATGGCTGTCGCTCAACCCCCCGGGAGTAAAGCCGTTGAGGTGCTTGATTTCAAGGAGGCCACTGCTGGAAAAGTTGGCCCGATCGCACTACAGATGCATAACGCCGGTCTATTCGATGAGTACAAAGATATCAGTCTGGAAGTCGATCCGAAGGAAGATCGGCTCATCACAACGGATTAGTCTGGCCGTCGCAACAGACCCGCAATAAAGATGACGCTGGCAACGTAGATCCGCCACATGGAGAGAAGACTCATGGTCGACTCTCCATAAGGAGAGACAGTCAGTCGCTTATTGCATAGGCAAATAGACCAGCTCGATGCCCTTGCCGTGCTTTGGATCAAGGTTGCGCGAGTACTTGCGATCGCTGTCGCTGTTCCAGTGCTCGGTGACGCCGAGGCTGGCGATGGGCTTTCCGTTCTGCATGTAGACGGTGCCCGAGGGGGCGTGGTCGGGGATAGCCTCCTCCTGCAGGTAGTCGTCGGCGTTCTCGCGGATCAGGATACGCGAGTGGCCGTCGGCATCGAGGTTGTTCTTGGTCTGCGAGAGAAGGATGTCCAGGCCGACCGAGTCCAGCGCGACGCCGTCGAAGGAGGCAAGGATCGTCGACGGCCAGTCGGGATTGGTGTACGGCTCGACGCGGTTATTGAACGGCGCATTGGGAAAGTGCAACGGGTAGGACTGATGACGGCGCGCGCAGTAGAGACCGTCGAGGACGTAGAGAATCGTCTTCGATCCCAGATTGGGAGAAGAGGAGAGATCGACGATCGGCGAGTAGGCGTGGGGCGTTCCCTTCTGGTTGGTGTTGATCGCCGAGTGCAGCTCCGGCGTGCCCTTGATCGATCCGAAGTTGTTCTTTCCGGTCATGGTAATGGCAGTCTGCCCCTCGTCGCCGCCCTCACTACGAGCGTATGGGTACGAGTGCGCCTTTAGCAGCGCTATATTGACCAGATAGCTCGCGTCCATGATCTGCTTGGGGATCAGCTTGGCGTCCTTGTAGACGTCGTTGTTGGCCGAGTAGTGTATGCCCTCGACCCAGTTGGCGGCCTCGAGGCCATGGTAGTCGCCGTAGCCGGGGTTCTTCGGCTGAACGGGATCGGGCGCGTCGTGTTGCACGAAGCGAACATCCTTGTACTCGCTCCATATCTTGGTGAGCAGTGCCGGATAGATGGGCCGTTGCGCGTCGTAGACAACGATATCGGCGGGGGGAACATGTGCGTTGACCACCAACTGGCGCACCATCGCAAGAGCCATCCGCGGCGAGACATTGACGATGTTGTTCAGCGTCTGTTTGGTGCTGTTGTTCAGGTTCACCTTGACCGCGACGATCTCGCCGGGCTTGTAGCCGGTCTTGGCAAGGCCGCGCTTGCTGCTGTTGTAGTAGGTGAAGATCGCCCGCCAGGCCTGCTCATCGGTCTTGGCCCCGGTCAGCTGGCGCAGGGTATTCGAGAGCATGGCCTCGACCCGCGTCTGATCGGTGCTGTTATCCGACCACCAGGGATCGACCGGGGACTTGATCTCGCCCGACCAGTGAGCCGCCTTGGGATCGCGTACCCAGACGACGCGCCCGGGATAAACGCCGCGCGCTACACCCAGCGGAACGTTTCGATCCTTGGGCTGGAAGTCGTAGCGGGTGACGATGGCCGCCGCCTCGACCGCGTTCGAGTGGTGCAGCCAGAGCCCGCCGGCGATGGCGAGCAGAGTGCAAAGGGCAGCCGTCGCCCAGCGATAGTGATGGACAAACTTGCGCAGTCCGGCGACCGAACCGATGCCCGCCACCGAGGCGCAGATCCAGACGACAAAGGCACTGGCGACGGGAAAGGCAGCGCGCTGGCACGGGTAAGTCGCGCGGCTGGGCTTGGGAATCACGCGCACGAGGAACCAGACCAGCGCGGCAAAGCCGACGAAGAGGCCGCCGATGCGCGCGATGGAAGTCCCCTTACCCCACACATCTCCCGAACGATTTGCTGCGGATTTTCCAAGATCTCTCATAGTTCTTTCCCCGCTCCCTGATGAGTGCTCACAACACGCCCTAGCGAAAGTTTAGCTGTAGGAGCGAACCAATGTCACCACCTATGAGAACGGAAATCCGCCTCAGACTCGTATCACGCGGATCGCCAGATAGGGCTGGATTGGCAGTTGAATCGAAGCGTTGCCCGAGAGCGTTACTGCTACCGGATGGATCGTCATCGCCAACGTGTCGAGGATCTCGGCCTTGAAGCGCGCACCCTCGGGCAGTCGATAGCTCTGCATGGCGTGTTGGCGATCCCACAGGTAGGTCAGGTAGTACTCGCCCTCGACTCCCCAGGTGTTCTTGCCGCCGAGCACCGTCGCTGCGGCCGGAGCCGCATCGACGATCTGTTTGAAGAACTTCAGCCGCGCCGGACTCTGCCCCACCAGCACACCGCCCTTCGACCACCACAGCTCTTCCTTCGCATTGAGATAGGTCTCGCCATGGCCGCAGAAGGCCCCCTCTACCTGCGTCTTCCAGAAGTTGCCGACCATCCGCTCGGCGGTGATGTCGCCCCAACTCTCCTGAATATCGCCCTCGTAGCGACACTCGTCGAAGATCACCGGCTTCGACCACTTGCGCAGGTAGGTCGGAGCGTTGTCCGGCATGTCGTTCTGCACGCTGACATGGGTGATCCATGGCCTGCTGTGGTCAAAGAAGACCTTCTGCTGATGGATCGAGCAGAGGTGTTTGTACGGGTCGTTCGCGGCAATCGTTTCGCCGATGCGCTCGAAGTCGGCCTCAGTCTTGGTCTTGAAGAAGTCCCACTCGTTGGCCAGCGACCACCAGACGTTGTGATATGCACCCAGTCGCGCGAGGATATAGCGCAGGTAATGATCGTCGTTGACCGCGCCCATGTTATCGAAGCCCCAGTGGCCCTCGTCGTAGGGATGGAAGAGGATCAGATCGGCCTCAATGCCCATCGCTCCCAACTGCGCGATCCGCTGCTCCAGATGCTGAAAGTACGCCGGATTGAACTGGGTAAAGTCCCAGTGATTCGGGGCCGTGCCGACGAAGGGATACTGCGGAGGCTCAACGTGGTTGTATGTGAACCACTTGGGGAAGGCGCACATGCGCATCTTGTTGAACGGCGCGTCTGCCAGCGTCTTCAGGGTCTGCTCTTCGAGCGCGTTGGGCTGGCAGGCCCAGCCATAGCAGGTCGTACCCAGCTCGCGATAGGGCGAGCCGTCGGCGTAGACGAAGTGGTACTGGTCCCGCACCCGCACCGGGCCGCGATTGCCCACTCCCGGTGCTCGCACGGTAAACGAGCCCGTCTTGCCATCCAGCTCCGGGCGATTGCTCTTGGTGCGATAGCTCCAGAGGCCGGTCGCATCCGGCATAAAGCGCACCCGGTAGACGCCCTTGCCGTCGTAGAAGCCGGTCGCGGTGAGAGTCTTGCCCGCTTGCTCGAAGATGGCAGCGAACTCCACTTCAACGAACGGATTGCCAGTCGCCGGGCCAGGAAAGGAGACCTCGAAGACGCCCCACTGCTCGACGCTCTCTGTTGCAGTGGCCTGCGCCTGGGCCGCAGCACCCAGAAGCCCCGGAGCGAGCGCTGCGCCCACGGCGGCCATCGTGCCCGCCTTCATCATCTCTCGCCGCGAGATCTCTCTGAATACTTCAGTCATTATCGTTCTCTCCTTTTTATTTTGCAGCTTGGATTACCGCAGGCAAACAGGCCTACTCATCCTAGTGGCGCAGCGAGAAGCCGTCAACAAATCTTGTGCGTAGAATAGAGATTTTTCGCTTGCAATCTGAAGATCGCGTTCTACCTTTGCCGTGAATGCGTCCAAAACGACATGATTAGTCATTGCGGACGATGCTGTCGATTGGCTATGACGGCGTACTGCTTCCAATGCTCCACAACGGGGATCTGTAGAGAACTATGGGATCCGCAGCTGCCGACATGAAGGGAGCAGATCCTTGCAGGCGAGGCCGGGGAGAGATTTTCTCTGCGCGTCGCTGGCTTGCGGATCCTCGCGTGCCTCTGGATTACAACGCACCCTCGCGGACGGTACAATCTCTCCTACGATTGCAAGGAGAACCTGCTCGCCGTGAATAAACTCGCCTCTTTCTGTACCGCCTCACTCTGTGCCGCCGCTCTCTTTTTGACTCCTGCACGGGCGCAGCAATCGGTGCCCAGCGGGATCGACGCGCGCGTGCAGGCCAAGCCCGGGGCCTGGGAGACGCTGAAGCTGGCGCACACCGCGCCGACGCCCAACGACGCGCGCAACTTCGGTATAGCTCTGCCCATCGGCAATGGGCGGCTGGGGGCGAAGGTCTTTGGCGCGACGGCTGCCGAGACGATCCCGCTCAACGATACGACGCTCTGGTCGGGCGCCGGGCCGGAGCACTTCGAGAGCCCCGCCCACCGCGAGGCTCTGGTCAATCTGCGCGCCGCTCTGGCCAAGGCGGACTACGTCCAGGCCGACCAGCTGGCCCGTCAGATGGAGGGGCCGAACAGCCAGTCCTACGAGCCGCTCGCGGACCTGCACTTGAGCTTCCCCGGCCACGAGAGCTACACCAACTACAGCAACACACTCGATCTGGATACGGCGGTTGCCACCACGAGCTACACCGTCAACGGAACCACCTTCACTCGCGAGATGTTTATCAGCTACCCGGCGCAGGTGATCGTGCTGCGTCTGACTGCGGATAAGCCCGGCGCGCTGACGTTCACCGTCGGCCTGGACACCCAGCAGCACTTCGGCACGACCACGGTCGCGGGCAACGAGATCACCGTGACAGGCCGCGCCCCGGTGCGCGTCGCCGGAGCGGGCGACGTGCAGTGGGATGAGCATCGCGGGACGAGCTTCGAGGCTCTGCTGCACCTGACGTTGAAGGGCAAGGGGCTGGCCGTCGGGGGTGCCCAGACGGGCGCCAAGGGCTCGCTCGCCGTCACTGGAGCCGACGAAGCGGTCATTATCGTCTCGGCGGCGACCAGCTTCAACGGCTTCGACCACGATCCGGCGACGGCGGGCCGCGATCCCGATGCGATTGCGCGGGGTTATATGGCCAAGGCCGTTGGGCGCAGCTATCAGAGTCTACTCGATGAGCATCTGGCCGACTATCAGCGGCTCTTCCGCCGGCTCTGGGTCGCGATCGATGGTGAGAGTCCGAACCAGTACGCCTTCGGCTATCAGTGGGCGCGCTATCAGCTGATCGCGGCCTCGCGTCCGGGCTCCGGCGCGCCGCGCAACGAGCAGGGGATCTGGAACCACGACCTGGCCCCGCACTACGCCTCGAACTTTACCCTGAACGAGAATCCCGAGAAATACTACTCAGTCGCCGAGGTGGCTAACCTGGGCGAGACCACCGAACCCGAGATCGCCTTCCTCCACGATGCATCGGTCAACGGCGCCGTGACGGCGAGCGTGGACTACGGCTTCCACGGCTGGGTCATCCATCACAACTCGGACATCTGGGCGCTGACCACGATGGTCGGGGGCGATCCCTGCTGGGCCGACTGGCCCGCCTCGGGCTTCTGGCTGAGCCAGACGCTCTGGGAGCACTACGCCTTCGGTCTGGACAAGAGCGAGCTGGCCGCCAAGGAGTACCCGGAGTTGAAGGGCGCGGCTGAGTTCGCCCTCGACCTGCTGGTGCCGGACGAGCAGGGGCGGCTGGTCACCTCGCCCTCCACCTCACCGGAAAATCACTTCATCGATCCCAAGAGCGGCACACGGGTCGCGGTCAGTCGCGGCTCCACGATGGATATGGCTCTGGTGCGCCAGCTCTTTGAGAACACGATCGCGGCCAGCAAGGCGCTGGGCGTCGATGCCGAGTTCCGCGCCAAGCTCGAGGCCACGCTGCCCAAGCTGCTGCCCTTCCAGATCGGATCGCAGGGCCAGTTGCAGGAGTGGTCGAGCGACTTCAAGGAGTGGGAGCCGACCCATCGCCACGCCTCGCATCTGGTCTCGGTCTGGCCGCTGGACCAGATCACGCCCGCCCAGCCGCAGCTCTTCGCCGCCGCCCGGGTCAGCGAGGATCTGCGCAAGTCCGGCGGATTCCACCCGGACAAGGCCGGCATGTGGGCGCGTATGCTCGAGGGCGACAAGGCTCTGACCGCGCTCCAGACGCACATCCCCACCATGTACGACACCCCCTTTGGCGGATTCGCCGAGATGCTCTTGCAGAGTCAGAACGGAGCCATCGATCTTCTGCCCGCTCTCCCCACCGCTTGGGAGCGGGGCGAGATCCTCGGCCTGCGCGCCCGGGGTGGCTACGAGGTGGACATCCGTTGGGCGAACCACACGCTCACCGCGGCGACGATCCGCAGCTACGCGGGCGGCACTCCCGTGGTGCAGCTGGCGGGCCAGCCCATCGACGCCAAGACCGATCCGCGCATCCACCTGGTCACGGCGAATCAGTAGAGACGGGCCTTGTGCTACGAAAGCGGGCGCGGATCGGAGCAAGCGACGACGGGTGAATCGAGTAGCAGGCATGCTCGCCATAATAGACGTAGGTGGTTATTCACTTGACTCAGGTAACCCCAACCTGTAGTGTTGCGGGCTATGGAGGAATATCCCCGGAATTTGAGCGAATTTGAGTCTCAGTTTGCCACCGAGCAGGCTTGCCGAGATTA
>Ga0302270_10001704_pt1 | contig 22054 bp, 17 predicted proteins | sample III_Bog_E2_3_FD_198773 | JGI IMG/M metagenome (GOLD analysis project Ga0302270, IMG submission 198773) | Peat permafrost microbial communities from Stordalen Mire near Abisko, Sweden - III_Bog_E2_3 | ecosystem: Environmental > Terrestrial > Soil > Wetlands > Peat | place: Sweden: Abisko... | reverse complement strand
GCCGGGGGAATGAGCGGATCTTCCAAGCCTTCCGGACCGGAGGGCCTTGACATGGCGCCCTCAGCCGCCGCGATAGCCAGCGTCGTGCCGGGCTCGGCGGTGAGCATGCAACTGGTGCGCGGCGACCTGGAGATTGCGGCTACCTGCACGGTAACCTACATCGATCCCAAACAGCTTCTTGCCTGCGGCCATCCCGTTCTACAGGCAGGGCCGGTATCGCTGCCCATGACCACAGCGGAAGTGGTAGCCACGCTGGCCTCGCCGCTGAATGCCTTCAAGATTGTCAACACCGGCGACTCGATCGGCTCGTTTACCGAGGACCGCGACTCCGCCATTCGCGGCGTCCTGGGCCTCAAGGCGCGTATGATCCCCGTTCATATTGTAGTCCACTCGGCGGCAGGCGAACGAAAGCTCAACATTGAAGTGCTGGACCTGCCGTCGCTCACCCCCCAGGCCGTGCTTGTGGCGCTTTACGAATCGTTGCTTGCAACCAATGAAAGCACCGCCGATACCAGCTATCACCTCACCGGCAACATCGATCTGGACGGCTACCCCGCATCTCCACTCGACCTTTGGGTCTCATCCGGCGATCAGGTGGCCGCGCCTTTGGAGACCGCGTTGCTGACGGGTGAGCGTTTTTCGCGGCTCTACTCAAATGGCGCGCGGCAGGGCTCGGTGCAAGGAATCGACCTTCACGTCGAGGCGATTCCCCGGCGCATTCAAGTGGAACTGGAGACGGCGCGGCTGGTTTCAGGCGATATCGTCCATGCTGGCGATACCGTGGTGGTTGAAGCTACCATTCGGCCATGGCAGAAACCTGCGCGCAATGTTCGTATTCCTGTCACACTACCGGCAAGGCTGGGTGCGGGAAATCTGCGTCTGTTGATCTCAGACTCCGGTACGCTGGACCGGACTTTGGATCAACCCCGGTTTTCCAGCCGCCCTGCCGATCTGAAGACTGTGCTGGCGCAAGCCCGGACGCAGCACGCGGCAGACCGCATCTATGTGAGTCTTCTGGTGCCTGAAACCCAGGCTGGGATGGCAGGCCAGACACTTGCAAGCCTACCGCTTTCAATGGCAAATGCGCTGGAACCGCTGCGCACCACCCAGGATGTCAATCTGAATGGGGAATCGGCGGAGGTGATGGCACAAGCTCCTGCCGAGGGAGTTTTGAACGGATTTCAGATTCTTAATCTGCGCATTGAGACGGGTGGCGGTTTAAACTAGGTTTGACGTAGAGATCCACTCCCTCCATCTATCGGGCCGACGCCTTTGGGGAAGTCAGTCGGCCGCTTTGCCACCCCCAGCGAGGACTTCGGAACGACAATGGCCACTATTCAAGGACTTGCAGTTTACGCGGCGAGCTTCTGCCTTATCGCTACGACCCAGGAAAGCTGGGTCCGCACGAGGTAGAGATCGACATCACCCATTGCGGCATCTGCCACAGTGATCTTCACCTCATCTCGAACGATTGGGGCATAAGCCAATATCCCTTTATCCCCGGTCATGAGATTGTGGGCACAGTTGCGGCCGTTGGCGCAGAGGTGCGATCGCTTGAAGAGGGTGAGCGCGTTGGCCTCGGCTGGCAGTCGAACTCCTGCGGCCAGTGCGAGTGGTGTACGCGTGGGATGGAGAACCTTTGCCCCGCGGCAGAGGGGACATGTGTTCACCGCAACGGCGGCTATGCTGAGCGCGTTCGCGCGAATGCCCGCTTTGTGGTTCCGATTCCTGCCGCCCTCGACAGCGAACACGCCGCGCCGCTGCTGTGCGGAGGCATCACGGTCTATAACCCCCTGCGCACCCATGGCGTGAACCCGTCTTCGCGGGTTGGCATTGTAGGCATTGGGGGACTAGGGCACTTGGCAATCCAGTTTGCACGCGTTTTTGGCGCGGAGGTTACAGCCTTTTCCACCTCAGCCGCGAAGGAAGAAGAAGCGCGTGCCCTGGGCGCTCACCGCTTCGTTAACAGCCGCGAATCCAAGGCTCTAAAGGAAGTAGCCGGCACTCTGGACTTCATCCTGAGTACGGTTAACGCCGATCAGGACTGGGGAACCTACATTCAGGCATTGAGGCCCACCGGGACTCTCTGCTTTGTGGGCGTTCCGCCGTCTCCCGTGTCCGTACATGCCTTTCCACTGATCTCCGGCCTCCGCACCATCACCGGGAACCCTACTGGCAGTCCATATCGGTTGAAGGAAATGCTGGATGTGGCCGCCCGCCACGGCGTCCAGGCACAAACCGAACGCTTCTCCATGGCCAAGGCCAACGAAGCTATCGAGAATGTAAAGAAGAACAAGGTCCGGTATCGAGCTGTGCTTGCAAATTAGACCATTTTCATCGATTAGTGTAGGGCCATAGTTACTCCGCCCTCGCCGTGTTTTTTGCGGCCAGGGTGAAATGGCACGCTTCCCGTAGATTCTCCTCATCTGCTTCTGCCCCAAACGCGCGTGCGATGACCAATCCCGGATCAAACCTTGCATCCGAGCCAAATCGCCGTGAAGCCTCCAGTGAGCAAATCTGGCCAGCCAAGGGAGACTTGACCGGTCAATACTCTCCATGGATTAAGAATCACGTTCCAGCCCAGCCGAGGAAGCACCCCAACCCCACCTCTCTCTGCGCGGACATGCAATCAAACAGGAGGGTACCATGCACTTCAGTCTTATGGATCCAAGATTCATCATGACCGTGGTTGTGGTTGTCATGATCGTTGGCGTTGTTGTGGGCGTCTACCTGGAAAGGCGCAAGAAACATACGCTGGCGCTGCGCAATCAATTCGGGACAGAGTACAACCGTGCTGTAACCGTGCATGGCTCGGAACAAAAGGCCGAAGCCAAGTTGGCCGACCGGGCAACACGCGTAGAGAAACTGAATATCCGAGATCTGGCCCCCACGGAACGCGCGCGCTTTCTAGCTGAGTGGCAGACGGTGCAAGCCCGCTTCGTCGATCATCCCAAAGGCGCAGTCACCGAAGCCGACGAACTGGTCAGCGCCCTCTTGCTGGCGCGGGGCTATCCCGTTGCCGAATTCGATCAGCGCGCCGCGGATCTTTCCGTTGACCATCCCTTGGTGATGGAGAATTACCGCTCAGCTCATGCCGTCGCTGCGCGGCCCGGCCCAGTTCAGGCAACTACTGAAGAATTGCGAGCAGCAATGATCCACTACCGCTCCATCTTCGATGAACTCGTTCAAGTGCCGGCGGAACAGAAAACTGCGGCATAATCCAGAGGGGGCGCGGCTCGAGCGGTGTTTGGCTCGCGGAGGCCGCACTTCCCTGCTCAAGACACCTGCGGGATATAGCTTTCTTATACGAAAATAGAATGATCGCCTCGGTAAGCATCGAAAGGCTGCACCACCACTCCGATCGGCTGGATCTCCGACTCAACCTCATTGCAACGGCGCAGAGCAAACCAGGAAGCATCGGCGGGATGATCGTAGACCGCCATGGCTGCAAGGCTGCTTCGGTTCAAGATTGCTTACTTGGTGTCTGCTTGGGCAGACTCGTCGCCGGCCATGTCGGCCATGAGGACCACCGGGCAATGCGCAGGTGTGTGGATCGTCGGATGATCCGGACGCCGGAACGTCCTCGATCGGTACGGTCGGAAAATGGGTGCGTCTGCTCATAAAAGGATTGGGGAGCCGGTCCGATTGAATTTCACACCTGACTTCTCTTCCCGTCTGGAACAACGGTGCCGGTAGCCGGACATCGATAGCAGGTAATTTTCCCAAGCCCAGGCGCGTTTGAATCTATCGAGACCCGATCTTCTACAAGCGCCACGTTATGCACGCCACAGGCTGGAGGATTTGTATTCTTCTTCTTGAAGCATGATTCTGCCATTCGCATCTCCCGGTTCGGTTAAACTTCTGACTATTCCAGGCGGACTCAAGTCTGAACGGATCGAACACCCGGCACATCCCCTGTAGAAAATCAAACTGACCGTCACCAGAAATTGACCTCTATTAGCCAACCTAGCAGGGTCTTTGCAATGCGGGGAACCTCTTTTACGCTACGGCTTAAGTCTTTGCAATCTGGCATTTATATGGAAAGTCAGGAGATTGGGAGTTCTTCCGCAGGAACTGCGGGATTTGCTTTCAGGGGTTGCCAATTCTGAAGACCGTGGGTATGCTGTCAACTAGAGGATAGTTTTACGGCAACTTAGGCATACGTTAAGCGCACGATTCCTTGACCGAAGACGCGGACCTGCTAAGGAGGGACTCGCGAACATGGCATCCAACACTGACTCAAATGCGGCGCCAATGAGGTTTCAGTCCATCCTTCAGCTTGATGTCCCGAAAGGCCGGGATGGCAAGCACAAGGAGATTGTGACGCAACTGCTCAGCGACATCGATCAGTTGGGTGTGGGCTCGGCACTGAAAATACCCCTCTCCGCGTTACCGGACACAAAGGAGAACATCCGCTCTGCGCTCAATCGAGTAACACGCGACAGAGGGATGGAGGTGGCGACATCCAGTGATGCCAAGTACCTCTATGTGTGGAAGGTTGAAGGCGAAGCCTGAAGCAACCTCTCCGAACAATTCTTCTCTGAAGTTCCCTCTCGGATATGACAATAGATCATGACCTCTGTTCGCGTGGATAAATGGCTCTGGGCTGCCCGCTTCTTCAAGACGCGGGCGCTGGCTTCAAAAGCCTGCGACCTGGGCCGCATACACTCCAACAGCGTTCAAGCCAAACCGGCGCGGGAGGTTCGCGTGGGCGACATGCTGACGGTGAGGAACGAGGGCGGCGAGTTTCAGATCGAGGTGCTGCTGCTGAGCGAGATGCGCGGCCCGGCGGTGGTGGCGCAGACGCTCTATCGCGAGACCGAGGCAAGCATCGCCGCGCGCATCAAGCTGGCTGCCGAGCGCAAGGCGATGCAGGAGTTTGCGCCCTCGCCGGAACATCGGCCCTCGAAACGCGACCGCCGCCGCATCATTCAGTTTCGGGGGGAAAGGTAGCGCGCGACTAACGGAGCCCGCTCAGGCCACGGCGGACAAGGCCGATAGTGGGGCAGTTGGACTTCTCACTCTTTGAGCAGAAGGCGCTCAAACGATGGGACACCTGGCCACCGTTCGGGTAGTGTGGGCAGAGCCTATTTGAATTCTCGTCCAATCCGGTTTGCTGGCATACGATTCAATTGCTGCGAGAAACTCCATGTTACTCAGTCCTACATCCGACTCGCCGTCGCTAAGACGATCGATCTGCGACGAAGCAGTCCGGCCGAACAGCAATGTTCTTGTCCGCGGCCAGCGGTGCCATACATACTCCGCCACTGCCGTGAGCTGAAACGGCCCGAGCCTGTCACTGAGGACGGCAAATTGCGGCTCTTCCTCGGGAAGAAGGTTGCAAACGTCAATGCACGTGCATGCAGTTCGGACCGATTTGTAGTGTCCGGCCAACAACAGCTTTCCCGCTGCAAGGAGCAAAGGATCTGGATCGACAAGAAGTGCGATTTTGCCCGCTTGCGCGTCCCGCTCTGGATTGTAAGAAGGGCTTGAAACAGTGTTCAGTTGCATATCGCACCTGCCAATCGTTGGGAACGACGCGATGCGCTGGCGATGTCTTGCGCAACTACGAACACCTCGCGTATGCGAGCGATAGAAGACAGCCTTTGACTGATGTTCGAGTCGATTCCGGAAGGGCGGTAAACGACGACACTGTGTCTTTGTGAAACCCAGGGAATTGCCTCCTCCAGTTGGGGCAGAGTAACAAGAACCGTGCCGCGCTCCCACTGATTCCAATCGAAGGACTGCTCGTCGTCAATTAATTGAAAGATAAACAATTCTGTGTCCGCACTCATCGCGAGAAGGAGATCCGCCGGAGTGATCCAAAGAAGCCCGCAACCTACGTTGGGGCACACGAGTTTGCTGCCCGCGGTCTGATTCATCCGTTCACCTGTACCTCTGGGGCCGTCGCATCGATTCATCCTTGGCTGGGCATTGGTGAAGGGCGCGCACACAAGGCACGCAACAGCAAGATAAATTGCTATACCCATGTAGACACCTCCCGCAGTTCCTGCTGCCTCGGCGGCGGAACTGCCGTTCCTGGTGTTCGGAATCCTTAAACATGACAATTCGTTCGGCGAGCTGAAATGTGCGATGGACGAGCTAGAGCAGTCTCACAGATACTTCGATGCATGAATGCATACCGGCGGTGCTAACGCGGCCCCGGCGCGTGGAACACATGGCTTCACACTCGCTGTGAAATTGCTCTAAACGATCGACGGAGGGGGCCTGAAGCGGAGCTGGTCTGGATAGAACCGAATAGCCCCTGGAGGAAGTTTGTGTATCAGTGCGCTCCGGCGGACAACAAAGCGCGGTTGAGGGGGAACGACAACGCTGCCAGTGAAGGACTGGCTGGCGCGACTAAACCTGCGCGACAAAAGAGCGCAACTCTTCTTATTGATCTCCCCGTCCTGAAGAAGCCTGGCAGCCCTTACCGGGTGGGACAGCTTTTGTGCGCTATAGAGGGATAACCTAGCCTGGGAACTCCATGCGGCAATGGCCGTGGAGAGACATAGGATCAGCAATCTCAGTGCGGGGGAACTCCGCCTTCCGGACAGAACTGGCGACATAACAAACCCTCCAGCCGTTCAGCGTCCATAAAAGCGCAAACCTTGACAGACTCATTATTGTTCCACTCTTCGGAAATTTGCAAGTCCGCCGATTCGATGAACAAGTCCCACGCACTCACGCGTTGCGGCAGAGACCTGGGAAAACGTTGGCCCGGTAACTCTTTCGTCCGACGGCTTAGAAGCCAATCCGTCCTCACGCCCAACTGAAGCCGCTTCTTGCCAGTGGGAGGGTGCGGACGCGCTTGCCGGTGGCGGCGAAGATGGCGTTGGTTACGGCGGGAAGGATGGGCGGGAGGGTTGGTTCGCCGAGGCCGGTGGGGGAGTAGTCGGTCTTGCGCCAGTAGACCTCGATGGGCGGAATCTGCCTCATGCGCATGAGCGGATGGTTGTGGAAGTTGCTCTGGTCGACACGGCCATCGGTGAGGGTGATCTCCTGGCCCAAGTGGCCGAGGCCCTCGACCACGCCGCCGAAGCCCATGCTCTCGGCTGCCTGGGGATTGATGATCTGGCTACCGACGTCGCCGGCGGCCCAGACGCGGTTGACGGTGACCTTGTTGTTTTTGTCCACACTGACGTCGGCGACCTCGGCAAAGTAGCCGAGATGGCAGAACCATACGGCAATTCCCATGCCGCGGCCAGGCTGCTTGCCGCGCTGCGCCCAGCCTGACTTTTCCGCTACCAGCTCAAGGACACCTTTAAAGCGTTCCGGGATGAGAACAGACGGCCCCGTCGGCTCATGGTCGCCCACGGCGTCGTTGGAGCCGGCGGACCAAGGCGCGCGCGTGTTGCTGAGAAGTTCGAGTTGAAACTCGAGCGGATCGCGACCGGCGGCGGCCGCCAACTCGTCCAGGAAGGACTGCGCGACCCAGCAATAAGCGTTGTCGCCGGGGGCGCGGAGGGCTCCCGTGCGCAGCATGAGCGGCTGCGCGGAGGTGTAGAGCGCGTACGCAGGGGCAAAGCCGGAAGGATACGAGTCCCGGCCGATGCCGCCGCCAGAGGTCGAGTGCTTTTCATCGCCAAAAGTGACAAAGTGGTGACGCCAGGCAGTGAGTTTGCGCTGCGCATCGAGGCCGCCTTTCAGGCCAACAGTCGCGCCGGGGCGGAAGGGGTCGTGAGCGACATCGTCTTCACGGGACCAGAGCAGCTTGACCGGCGCGTCAATCTGCTTTGCGATCCATGCGGCCTCGACCAGGTAGTCGTTTTGGAGCCTTCGGCCAAAGCTGCCTCCCGAGCGCACCATGTGGGTGGTGATGTCGGTCTCCTGAATGCCAAGCGTCTTGGCTACGAGGCCTCTGCCGTCGGCCGGCAGCGTGCTGGTGGACCACATCTCGAGCTTGCCGTCCTTCCAGTGGGCAGTGGCTCCCTGCGGCTCCATGGTGACGTGGGCGATGAACGGATAGCGGTAGGTAGCCTCGACCACCTTGGCCGAGGACTGGAGCGCGGCGTCCACATCGCCATACTTGCGCACCGTGGTTGCGGGCGGGGCCTGCAACAGCTCTTCAGCGCGCTTAGCGAAGCCCTCACTGCTTTGCGTGGCGGCTGGACCCAAGTCCCAGTCAACCTTGAGCTGTTTGCGAGCCTGCTGCGCGTGCCACCAGGTGTCGGCGACGATAGCAACGCCGGGCTCCATACCCGGTTCCCAGGGCGTAAAGGCGGCCGGAGTGATTGCACCATCGATGACCAGAACATGGCGCACGCCCGGCAGGGCTTTAATCTGCTCGATGTTGGCGGATTTGACCTTGCCTGCAAATACCGGAGCCTTTTCAATGGCTGCGTACAGCATTCCCGGCACTTCGACATCGATGCCGAAGAGGGGCTTGCCGGTGACGATGGCGTGGGTGTCAACGCCCGCCTGCGAGTGTCCGATGATCCGGTAATCCTTGGGATCCTTGAGCTTGACGCTGCTGAGCGCGGGCGCCGGCAGCGCAGCGGCTTTGTCGGCGAGTTCTCCATAGCTTGCGGAACGGCCTGAGGCGGCGTGAAGTACGCGACCAGACTGCGTGGTGCATTCATCTGCGGGCACACCCCACATTTGCGCGGCGACAGCGATGAGCAACTGGCGGCCGGCTGCGCCGACGCGACGCATCGGCTCCCAACCCTGCGGCGTGTTGGCGGATCCGCCGGAAAACTGGGTACCGTATATCTTCTCGTTCAGCTCGGCCTGCTGCACGCGGACATCTTTCCAATCCACGTCGAGCTCTTCGGCGATGAGCATGGGCAGCATGTTGCGCATGCCCTGGCCTGACTCCGAGGCGCGCGCCATGATGGTGACCACGCCATCCGGAGCGATATGGATGAAGGCCTGCGGCGTCAGATCGAGCGAAGGCGCGCCTCGCCTCTGGGCCGCGGCGAGCGGGGAGCGATAAAGATCGAGGGCAAGGCCACCACCGGCAAGGGCGCTCAATTGAAGAAACGATCTGCGATTGATGTGCATGGTTCGAGCCTCCCTTCCTTATTTGTTGGCGGCGGTCGCGCCGGCGGCTTGATGGATGGCTTGACGAATGCGCGGATAGGTGCCGCAGCGGCAAAGGTTGCCGCTCATGGCGGAGTCGATCTCGGCATCGGTGGGATGAGGGGTGTGAGCCAGCAGAGCGGTGGCGGACATGATCTGTCCCGCTTGGCAGTAGCCGCACTGGGGCACGTCGAGCGCTTCCCAGGCAGCCTGCACGGGATGAAGACCGTCGGGCGAGAGGCCTTCAATGGTCGTGATGGACTGGCCAACCACCGCGCTCACATGGGTCATACAGGAGCGAATGGGGTGGCCGTCAGCGAGCACGGTACATGCGCCGCAAACTCCCATTCCGCAGCCGTACTTGGCGCCTTTGAGGTTGAGCACGTCGCGGAGAACCCACAGGAGGGGCATGTCAGGTGGCACGTCCACCGTCGTGACTACGTTATTGACCGTCAGTTTCAGAGACATGTGATTGCTCCACAACCCGCGCTGAGAGGGGATGGATCGCGAGCAGAAGATCGCGATTGGAGTTTACCGCATTTGCGCACGGCGTTCCAGCGGAATCGCCAAGCTGATTCATAGCCCAAGGCAGCAAGTTAGCCCACTCTACGCGGGGATAGCAGGTTAGCGGGTCTCCGCATTACCCCACCGCCGGGCGCAGTTCCACCTTCTTCGTCGTGATGACCAGCTTGGCCGGAGTCAGCTCGGGTCCATCCCAGCCTTCCTTGACCGCCTCGATGTGAATTTCACCCGGCCGTTTGGTGGATTGCACAATTACCTGCGCCAAGCCGTTGAAAAGCGAACGCTTGGGCTCCTTGTCGCTTTCCTGGCAGTTGGGATCGCCATTGCCCACTCCGATGAGCGAGCCCGCTCCGGAGACCTTGAAGCTGATCAAATTGCCCGCAGTCGGAACCGGGCGGCCCTCCTTGTCCAGAGCTTCCACTTTGAGGATCGCCACGTCTTCCCCATCGGCGTCGATCTCGGTGCGGTCTGCCGTGAGCCGGATGGCCACGGTCGGCCCGGTTGTCTCGCGCTTCTCAATCAAGACAACCTTGCCGTCTTTGGAACCCCGTGCCTCGATCGCGCCAGGCTCGTACTTGACCTTCCACTCAAGGTGACCAAGATGCGGCACCTTCTGGCTGCCGAGGCTCTTGCCATTCAAGAACAACTCGACTTCGTCCAGGTTGGAGTGAACCCACACGGGGATCTCTTCGCCTTCCCTGCCCTCGAAGTTCCAGTGCGGGAAGAGGTGCAGCACCGGCTCGGCGCTCCACCAGGATTTGTAGTAGTAGAACGTGTCCTTGGGAAAGCCGCACATGTCGATCACGCCGAACTGCGAGTTGATCGAGGGCCAACCGTAGGGCGTCGGCTCGCCGCGATAGTCAAAGCCGGTCCACATAAATCCGCCGGCCTCCCACTCCCTCGTTGCGTAGAACGTCCACCACTCTTCGGCAGTTTCGCCCCATCGAGCGGGATTCGCGTCGTAGGAACTCTCGGTATTGCGCAATGGGTCGGTTGAGTAATCCCCGCGCGTATAGAACGAGCTGGCCGTCTCAGAGCCGTAGAGCGGACGCTTCGGATTCTTCTTGTGAAAATCATCGGGATACTTCAGGTTGTAGTTGAATCCGATAATGTCGAGCGCATCGGAGACGCCCTTCTGGTTCGTGCCGTTTACTGCTGCGGAGACCACGCGCGTGGGATCCAGTTCGTGGCATCGCTGCGCCATGGTAGCCGCGATCTTGGCTCCCTGCTCTGCCATAGCTTCCTGCAAGTGCCACTCTTCGTTGCCGATAGACCACATGATGATGGACGGAGAGTTTCGGTAGCGCTTGACCATGGCTTCCAATTGCGCCATCCCCTCGGGGTTAGAACTCATCTGGCGCGTCTCGCACATCATCATCACGCCCATGCGGTCGCAGGCATCTACCCACTCGGGAGTGGGCATGTTGTGCGACGTACGGACGGCATTGCAGCCCATCTCGCGCAGCAGGCCGAGCCGGAAACCCTGAAGCCGGTCGGGCACGGCAGCGCCCACGCCGGCGTGGTCCTGGTGGTTGCAGGTGCCTTGCAGCTTGATGGATTTGCCGTTGAGGAAGAATCCCTTGTCGGCGTCGAAGACCGCTGTGCGCACGCCAAAGCTCACACGCTCGGCATCGCGCGGCTTGCCGCCGGTTTCGACGGTTACAATCGCCGAATAGAGATTCGGCGCATCGACCGACCATAGCGCAGGATTGTCGAGCTTCGCCGTCGCCGTAAAAGTGGCTGTGCCGTCCACGGCGATGGACTGCGCAGGAGCTTCAGCGGTGGCGACGGTCTTGCCGGCGGCGTCGAGAATCTGCCAAGCGACTTTGGCGTTTTCCGCCTGCTTGCCTTCGTTCACAACTACCGTGCCCAAAGTCAGATTGGCGGACTCTCCGCTCACGCCGATGCGAACCGTGCTCTCCCACCTGCCCAGGTGCAGCGCATCGCTCTTGGACAGCCACACATGCCGATAGATGCCGGCGCCCTCGTAAAACCAGCCGTCGCCCAGGCTCGCGTCCACGCGCGCAACGATGTAGTTCTTCGCTCCATAGTTTAGAAAGTCTGTCAGGTCGAAGCGGAAGGGCGCATAGCCGTTATCGTTGCGGCCGATAAAGCAGCCGTTCACAAAAATAATCACGCTGCGAAAGGCTCCGTCGAACTCGACGGCGATGCGGCGGCCCAGATCGCCGGCCGGAATATCGAACTCGCGCCGGTACCAGCCCACGCTGGTCTCGGGATAACGGCGGCCAAGCGGCTTGAAGCCATGCGAGCCCTGTACATCGTCACGCACAAAGGGCAGCTCGACCGCCCAGTCGTGGGGCAGGTTAAGCGTACGCCACTTCGAGTCGTCGAATTTGTCCGTAGAAAAGGCGAATTCGCCGGTCTTGGCAAAGTCTCCCTGCCCGTTGCCGAAGCCCAGATCGCGGGCCGGATCCGAGGCATGGCCAAACTGGAACTTCCAGCCGAAATCGAAGAGTAGTTGCTCACGCGGCGCAACCGCGGCCAGCGCCTCTGCGGACGCTGCGCCCGGCGAGCCCCCCATCAGGGCGGCGGCACGCCCCCAGGCAGAGCGCGCCACGAGTGAAGATGCGGAAAGGGCCAGACCGGAAGAAAGCAAATTGCGGCGGGAGATAGAAGGCATGAATATCCTCTTTTTTGAATGCGGTATCGCCGCATCCGGCATTGAAATGCCGCGCGGTGAGCAACCGGGAACTATAAATCACCGGGCTCCACACCGCCAATAGTCTCTTTATTCTTGTTGCCGGCGAGTTGAGACGATTCCAGGCTAGGCTAGATTTAGACCGGGACGTGACCTTCACAAAGGGGGAAGCTTCTATTGTCCGCTGACTGGCGGCGCGGCTGTCGATGAGCGGACGACCAGGCTGGTGGAGACGAGGAATTCGCGCTTCATCTTGGGATTGCCGGGTTCTTCAGCCTGTTGGCGAAGAGCCTCGAAGGCCGCGTGCGCCAGATCGGAGCGGGAAAGGCGGATGGTGGTGAGCGGGGGCAAGGTGAACTCGGCGAAGTCGATGTCGTCGAGGCCGACCACCGACAAATCGTGAGGTACGCGAAGGCCTTGCATGTAAGCTGCGCGCAACACGCCAACGGCGGTCATGTCGTTGGAGCAAAGAATGGCGGTAGGGCGGGTCGAAAGCGTCTGCAATTGGCTAAAGCCGGCCACGCCGCCTTTGGCTGTGTGGTCGCACTCGACGACCCAATTCTTCTGGGTGGGCAGCCCCGCGCCCTCCATAGCCTTTCGATAATCGTTTTCGCGGGTGATTGCCGAGTGGAGCTTGTGTGGACCAGCCAGAAAGGCTATCTTGCTGTGGCCCAGTGCAGCCAGGTGGTTGACGGCCGCATGGATGCCCGTGCTGTAGTCAAGGAGGATGGTGCTAACTTTGGGGTCTTTCAGATGGAACTCGGCAAGAACCATGGGGATGTCGTGGTCTGCCAACTGGTCGAGGACCGGCTCTTCCTGGCCGAAGGTGAGAACGGCTACGCCCTCCACCTTACGCTCTAACATGCGCCGGACGCAGTTGGTGAGAGTAGCAAGGTTGCCATTGGAGGAACTGACCAGAATCTCATACCCGTGGGCAACCGCTACCTCTTCAAAGCTCTGAATCAGTTCCGGGAAGAAGGGGTTGGTGATGTTTTCAACAATGATGCCAAGTATGCGGCTGCGGCCTGAGACCAGGCTGCGCGCATGGGTGTTGGGAAAATAATTCAACTGCTCGATGGCGCGCCAGACGCGCTTCGACAGACGGTCGCTGACCACCGAAGAGCCGTTGATGGTTCGGGAGACAGTGGCGATGGAAACCTTCGCCAAGGCTGCGACGGTGCGTATATCGGGCGTCTTCGCGACTGCCTTACGGGCAGATTCTCGAACCACGAACTGTTCCTCTTCCTGCCAGAATAAGTATGAATGCCATACTAAAGCATTTGCCGGGTTCTTGCGGTGGTTACGCTACCATCCAGCCGTGTCGATTGCGACTCCGCTCTGTTGTCCGTCTGGTGCTTGCTTCTAGCCTATCGAACGTTTTTTCTTCGCAAAATTACCACAGCAACAGACTGATGACACACTAGAGTTGCTCGGCAACCAGAAGACGCAGATCACGCAGGTTCTGTCCGGTGGGACCGGTAACAACAGTATCACCAAGCGCGGAAAACATGGGACAGGCATCGAAGGCGGCCAGTGAAGACTTCAAATGGAATCCGAAGGCATGAGCGCGGGTGACTGTGGTGGGGTCGGCGATGGCCCCGGCCGACCGGGTATTGCCGTCGATGCCATCGGAACCGGCGCTGAGCACGGTGAGCCGTTCGCCCGCATGGGCTTCAAGTTCCAGCGCGCAAGCCATGACAAACTGCTGATTGCGCCCGCCCGCGCCAGGAGCACGGTCCATCTTCACCGTTACCTCGCCGACCGAGATCAGGCAGAGGCGCGGATGAACCGACCGGAGGGCGTGAAAGCGTTCAAGCAGGTAGCGTGCAGCATCGGCGTAATCCCAGTCGTCGCAACTGTTGTCAACCACCGTGTAATATCCAGCCTTTTCGGCAAGGGCGCGGGCGTTCTCAATCAAGTCATGGCTTGAGAGCAGTACCTCGAAGACCGAATCGCGGAAGGGTACATCTTCGCCTTTCATGGCGGCAGCCGAGGTGACGCTACGCACTGGACCAGCCCCGGTCCATGGCATTCGAGATAAGAATGGCGGAAGCCATCCTTTGTTACCGGGCGACTCGGGCAGATCCTCCCGTTCAAAGAAGACGCGGATCGAGGGTGGGAGCTTGGGAGCCAAGTCGTACTTCGCCAGCAGCGCACGCACGTCTGCAACGGTGGAGTGATCGGGCGAGGTGGGGCCCGAGGAGAGCGCATCGAGAGAGCGAAGGGGCACGTCGGGAAGCAACAGGGAAACCTTTGCCGCCTCTGGCGCAGCGATGGCCAACCGTCCGCCCTTTACCGCGGAAAAATGTTTGCGCAGCGTATTGATTTCACCAATAGGCGCGCCCGAAGCCACCAAAAGCTGATGGAATGCAATGGTGTCGTCGAGCGTGATCTTCGGGTCCAGGGGCAAATCGAACATGGCCGAGCCGCCGCCGGAGATGAGGAAGAAGATCAGCGTGTCTTTGCGGGCTTTCTTGAGCAAGGCCAATGTGGCGCGAGCCGCGTCGAATGAATCCTCATTGGGCAATGGGTGACCGCCTTCAAAATAGCGGAAGCGCCAGTTGCGGGACTTGGGCAACTGGTTGGAGCAACAGATGCCGCGCATTCCCTTGCGGCGTTTCATGCGGACAAGCAAGGTTTCGAGCATGGGGCCGGCTGCCTTGCCCAGCGCAATCACAAAGATGCGCTTGTAAGCGGCAAGATTGATGGTTGCCGGGCCGCTGCCGTCGGGCAAAAGCCGATGCAGCGTGTTGCCTTCAAAGCGAATGCGCCGGTCGAAAGCCGATGCGATATTACAGGCGGCCACGGCGCCGGTGAAAATTTCAGTGGCAGTGGAGTGCAGAGTTTCCAAAGGGGAATCGCCGACCGGTGTCATGGCATTTGCTCCTTAAGCCAACCGGCAAATGCTTGTTGCATCGGCTCCAGTTGTCCCGTAAAAAAGTGATCGGCGCCGGGGAGGAGCACCAGTCGTTTGGGTTCGGCGGCGGAGGCGGCCACATGCGCCAACTGTGCGGTTGGCGCAAACTGGTCGTGGTCTCCACTGAGGAAAAGCTTGGGAATCGTACATGTATGCAGGGAAGGATAGATGTATTCGCGGTTCTCGGTGCGGGTAGGGAGCCCAAGGGCGGCAAGAGCGCGGACATTTGCGGTTGTATCGATTTGCGATTGGCTGCAACAGGCCTTGACCGCCATGGCCGCGCCAAAGCTGAAGCCGGCCACCACCAGCGGGCGCTTGTATTCGTTCTCAAGCCAGTCGAGAGCGGCGAGCACATCGCCGGATTCAGCCTCTCCGTCGTGCTGCCCCTGGCTCAATCCCGTTCCCCGAAAGTTGAAGCGCAACACCGGCCAGCCGAGGCCTCGTTCCGGATCGTTGAGCGCCTTCATGGCGTGGTAGACGACTTTGTTGTGCATAGTGCCGCCGCCCAACGGATGAGGATGGCAAACCAGAGCGGCAAAAGGCGCATTGGGGGCACCCTCATTCACAAGCGCCTCAAGGCGGCCCGCGGGCCCGGTCAAGTGAATACTTCGCAGGCTCTCGCTTTGCAAACTGGCGATGTGCAGCGTCTCGGCTGCTCGATTCGGGCTGATAAGGGCTGGCGCGGCTACGGAGGTCATACCACTCACCATTCTACGCGCATTTGGCGAGCATTTCCTCATGCGAAATCGTCACCGTGAATCGGTTACTGCCGCGGGTTGCTGAAAAATCCTGCTGCGGTGACCGAAGCAATTCTCTGAAAGCGAAGGGAACAAACACCTTCTAGGATATTCTGGCAGTATCATGACTGATCGACTTCCTCCCGCACCGAGCGCCGCCTCCATCGACTCCGTTGCCCAACTCGACCCCATTGCGTTAACCAAGCAGTTGTGTGAAATCGAATCCACCACCTACCACGAGGGCGCGGTGGGCGATTTTCTGGCTGATTTTCTGGCCGGGCGCGGCTGGACTGTCGAGAAGACGCCCGTGGAACAGCCGAGCGAGAACCCAGACGGCGGCCCGCGTTGGAATGTTTATGCAGGCGGGTCGGGCGAGACTCCCGATCTGGTGTTTTCAACGCACATGGATACGGTGCCGCCGTATATTCCTTTCCGTGAGGACGAGGAGTTTATGTATGGGCGTGGCGTCTCCGATGCCAAGGGCATCATTGCCGCGCAGGTAGCCGCGGCCGAGGCGTTGCGTGCTGCGGGATTTCGGATTGGGATGTTGTTCGTCTCCGGCGAAGAGCGCGACTCGGCCGGCGCCGTGGCCGCCAACAAAACGCCGAAGGGCAGCCGCTTCCTGATCAATGGCGAACCCACTGACAATCGCCTGGCGCTGGCCTCGAAGGGCGCGTTGCGCGCGGCCTTCCGATGCAAAGGCAAGATGTGCCACTCGGCCTATCCCGAGCTGGGCGAGAGCGCCGTTCACAAGCTGGTGGAGGTGCTGGGCAAGGTGCTGGCGCTGCCGCTGAGGGAGTTGGAGGGAATTGGCCACAGCACGCTGAATATCGGGCAGATTCACGGTGGCCATGCGCCCAACGTTGTCGCCGACAAGGCCGAGGCGCAGGTGCTGGTGCGCACGGTGACTGACTCGGCGCTGGTGCGCGCCCAACTGGTGGAAGCGGCGGGCGATCTGGCCGAGGTGGAGTTCACGCTCGATACGCCGTTCATCCGCATGCGCGCGGTCGAAGGCCTGCCGACGATGGTCGCCAAGTTCTCAACCGACATTCCGCAGTTGAGCAACTGGGGCGAGCCGCTGCTGCTGGGACCGGGGTCGATTCATGTGGCCCACACGCCGTTTGAGAAGCTGGCGAAGAAGGAACTGCTGGAGGCTGTGGAGTTATACGTCAAGGTGGCGAAGCAACTGCTGAGTTAGCGCGCCGAGCCAAAGAATCCATTCCTGCCAAGCTCTCGCTCTGCTATGATTTCGCAGCGGTTCCCCCCAGCCTGCATTTCCCTTGATCGAGGTCGATATGTCAGCAGCAGTTAGTGTCCCCGTGACGCCAGAGCGCATCTATCAGTTTGCCTTTGGCTATGCGCCGCCTCTCGTGCTTGAGGCGGCAATTCGCCACCATGTCTTCGACGTGCTGGACAGCGGCCCAAAATCTCTCAGCGAGATCAGCCATGCGACTGGCGCCTCGGAGCGGGGATTGGCCGCGATTATGAATGTGCTTGTGGGCCTCGCATTTCTGAACAAGGATGGGCAGGGAAACTATAGCCTTGCGCCCGAGAGCGCAGCGTTTCTAGTAAGCACCAAGCCAGAGTTTCAAGGCGGACTGATTCGCCACACCAGCGAACACCTGCTGCCCAAATGGCTTCTGTTGAACGAAATTGTGGCTACGGGCAAGCCGGCTGGGTCAGTCAACCAGCAGACCACCGGGACCGACTTCTTTGCGGAGTTTGTGAGCGACATCTTCCCGATGAGCTATCACGTTGCGCAAGCGCTGGGGGCGCACCTCAACTTGAACGGTGCAAACGGACCCGTCAGCGTGCTCGATCTGGCCGCGGGCTCGGGCGTCTGGGGCATTGCGCTGGCGCAGAGGTCCGCGCAGGTCAGAGTTACCGCCGTGGACTGGCCGGGAGTGATTCCAGTTACGCGCAACACAGTCACGCGCTTTGGGTTGGCGGACCGCTTCTCTTTTGTCGAAGGCGACCTGTTGCAGGCCGACTTTGGCAGCGGCCACACGGTGGCGACACTGGGGCACATCCTGCACAGCGAAGGCATCGAACGCAGCAAGGCGCTGCTGGCGAAGACATTTGGGGCGCTTGCCTCCGGGGGGACGATCGCAATCGCAGAGTTCCTGGTAAACGCGGAGAGAACCGGTCCCGTGAACGGGCTGATCTTTGCCGTGAACATGCTGGTGAACACCGATTGCGGAGACACATTCTCGTTTGAGGAGATCGGCGGCTGGCTGCGCGAGGCGGGATTTGTGGATGCGCGCACACTCAATACGCACGGGCCGTCGCCGCTGATTCTGGCGACGAAATCGTAGCAATGCGATGTGCATCCCACCCTAGCCACAAGAACAAAAACGTGGCGAGGGTGGGGCACCCAATCTGGACGATGCTAGTCGCTGCGGAGCCACGCCATTTATTCTCAGCCCATGCACAAGGACGCATCCCCGACGCCCGGCCCCGCCAATCTTCTTGAAAACTCAGCTTCCTCCTATCTGCGTTCGGCGCGGCATCAGCCGGTACACTGGAACCCGTGGGGCGAGGCGGCCTTTGCCCGCGCACAGACCGAGGACAAGCCCATCCTGTTGGATATTGGCGCGGTGTGGTGCCATTGGTGCCACGTCATGGACCGGGAGTCGTATGAGAACCCGGAGATTGCGGCGCTCATCAATCGGCTTTTTGTGGCTGTGAAGGTGGACCGCGACGAGCGGCCCGATGTGGATGCGCGCTACCAGGCGGCGGTTTCGGCGATTTCGGGTCAGGGCGGCTGGCCGCTGACAGCATTTCTCACTCCCGATGGGCGGCCTTACTTTGGCGGCACGTATATTCCCCCGGAGGATCGCTATGGGCGGCCGGGCTTTGGGCGGGTTTTGCTTGCGTTGTCTCAAGTGTGGCAGGAGCGTCGCGACGAGGCGCTGGAGACGGCATCGAGCGTGATGGCCGCGATTGAGCACAACGAGAGCTTCTCCGGCCGCGGCGGCGAGTTGACTCTGGCGCTGGTGGACAAGATCGCCACTTCAGTTCTGAAGCAGTTTGATCCGCGCAATGGCGGCTTCGGCGCGCAGCCCAAGTTTCCCCATTCGCCGGTGCTAGACCTGTTGCTGGAGCTGGCGATGAACCGCGGCAACGCAGAGGTTCAGCAAGCCTTTACCACGACGCTGGAAAAGATGGCGCGCGGCGGGGTTTACGACCAGTTGGCGGGCGGGTTCCACCGCTACGGCGTGGACGAGCGCTGGGTGGTTCCGCACTTTGAGAAGATGCTCTATGACAACACCGAGCTGCTGCGCAATTATGTGCATGGCTTCCAGAACCTTGTGCGGGAGGATTTTCGGCAGACGGCATTGGAGATTGTGCGCTGGCTGGACGCGACAATGACGGATCGCGAGCGGGGCGGCTTTTATGCCTCGCAGGACGCGGATATCGACCTCGACGACGACGGCGATTACTTTACATGGACGCTGGACGAGGCGCGCGCCACGCTGGACCCAGACGAATTGGAGTTTGCAAAGAGTTACTGGGATATCGGCGAGTTGGGCGATATGCACCACAATCCGGCGAAGAACGTCCTGCACGTGAAGCAAACCGTGACAGAGCTTGCGGCCCAGGACGGCCGGAACGTGGAGGAACTTCGTGCCCTGTGCGAATCAGCCCGGCGCAAGCTGCTTGCGGCGCGCGTGCTGCGGCCCACGCCGTTTATCGACAAAACGCTCTATACCGGCTGGAACGCGATGGCCGTGACGGCCTATCTGGAGACAGCGAGGGTGTTGCGCATGGACCAGACGCAGGAGTTTGCGCTGCGCACGCTGAACCGGCTGCTGGACGAGGCATGGGACGGAGGCGAATTGCTCAGCCACGTGATGGCTTATGGCGAAACGCAGGCGTCGTCCTATAAAGTCTCTGGCACACTGGACGATTACGCCTTCACGGTTCACGCCTGCATCGACGCATGGTTCGCCGGCGGTGAGATGAAGTATTATCGCGCCGCTGTGAAGCTGGCCGATGCCATGATCGCACGGTTTTACGACCGGACGGCGGGAGCGTTCTACGATGCGGCCGCGCCGGAGTCGGGGACCATGCCGCTGGGCGCTCTGGGCGCGCGCCGCAAGCCTTTGCAGGATTCGCCCACTCCGGCCGGCAACCCTACCGCTGCCTCAGCGCTGCTGCGGCTTGAGACACTGAGCGGGCGCGGGGAATATCGCGAGATTGCAGAGGATACGCTTGGCTCCTTTGCCGGGATCGTGGAGCACTTCGGCCTTTTTGCGGGAAGTTACGGGCTGGCGCTGGAGCGCCTTCTGCTTGACCCGGTACACGTGACCGTGGTGGGCTCAGGGCCGGAGGCCGTGCGCATGGAGGCAACGGCGGTAGCGGGCTACGCGGTGAACAAGACCGTGGTGCGTCTCGCTCCGGAGCGGCTGGTGGCGGGGGGCATCCCCGAGGGGCTGGCGGAGACGCTGCTCCAGGTTCCCCCTCCAACGGGAGCTGCGGCATGGGCAATCATCTGCCGCGGACACACCTGCCTGCCGCCTGTGACCAGCGCAGAGGCTCTGCTGGCGGCGCTTGGCGTGCCTGCCTAGAGTCCCAGGCACTGACTGCCGATAAACCCGGCATGAAGTCTAGTTCTGGCGCAAAGGCCTGAGTTTGATCAAGCTGGTTGCAATCCTTCGGGGAGTCGTGTGCAGGCTGGCGTTTGCAGCCGGCTGGCAGGCGCAGATGCCTGTCTTCTGGCTTGTTGGCTTTTGCCTCCTGGCTCTGTTGGCTCTGCTGCTGGCTGGCGCTCTGCTGCACATACGGCGTTTGCGCGGCAAAGGCCGGGAACTGGAGCGCCTGCTCGACGAGCGTACCCGCGAAGTCGAAGTGGCCCGCGAACAGTTGCGCATCCGGTTGGCGCATGATGTGCTGACCGGAATGCTGAACCGCGTGGGAATTCTGGGTGAGTTGAGCGCGGAGATGGACCGTACCCGCCGGGAAGGCGGCACGCTGCTGGTGGCGCTGGTCAACCTGGACCACTTCAAGCGCGTCAACGATGCTTGCGGGTACCAGACCGCCGATGAAGCGCTGCGCTGGTTCGCCGCCGCGGTGGGCGCGGCGATTCGAGTCTATGACCATGCCGGCCGCTATGGCGGAGATGAGTTCCTGCTGGTTCTAACCGAGATTCCACGGGGCGGAGCGGAGCAGAGATTGGCAAGCCTTCATGCTTCGATCTCCAATCTTGAGATTCACACGCGTGAGTCCGAGTTCGGGATTACGTGCAGCATGGGCGCGATCGCCTTTGACCCGACAGCCGGATGCGAAAGCCCCGAATCCCTGTTGGCCGCTGCCGACGAGGCACTCTATGCAGCCAAAGCCCAGGGCCGGAATCGCGCCGTTCTGCACAATGCTGCCTGCCTGCCGGCGGCGATGAAAGGCCGCTAATGCCGGCTGTGAATCCCACCCTAGCCACAGAAACAAAGACGTGGCGAGGGTGGGGCACCCAATTGACAGGGGGTTGGCGCCTGCCGCTAGCCGGTGGCGAACGGGCTGCCGTCCTGCGGCTTGAGCACGGTCGGGTCGTGCTCCGGCGCCGCTTCCGGGACTGGCTGACTGGGTCTTGCCCCGCCCTCTGTGAGAAAAGTGCTGAAGACGCGGTTGGGGTCGCCGGGGAGCAGGTGGTTCTCCTCCAAAGCAAGCCGCACCCGGCGACGGAACTCCCGCACCGGAACGTACTGCCTGGTCGCCAGGGTCTTGAAAACCACCGGGAAGATGATCTCCGAACCTTTGACGGCATCCACGCCGAGAATCTGAGGATCGGCGACAAAAAGATCACGAAACTCTTCGTTGTTGCGAACATCCATGGCGATGCCCTTCAGCAGCCCCAGCACCACGTCGGGATTTGCAGAGAAGTCCACGCTGACGTTAACTGTGGCCACGGAGTAGCCGACGCTCAGGTTAGCCACCGTGGTGATCTGCGAGTTGGGAATCACGTAAAGGGTGCCGTCCGCATCGCGAACGGTGGTCTTGCGCAGGGTCATGGCCTCTACGGTGCCGGCCAGCCCGGCCAGCCGCACGGTGTCGCCCACGTTGAACTGGTCCTCAATGAGAATGAGAATGCCGTTGAGCACGTCTTTGACGATGTTCTGAGCGGCCAGTCCGATGGCGATTCCGGCGACCCCGGCCGAGGCGAGCAGGGGAGCCAGATTCACGCCCAGCGCGTCAAGAAACTGC
>Ga0302270_10001696_pt1 | contig 22140 bp, 17 predicted proteins | sample III_Bog_E2_3_FD_198773 | JGI IMG/M metagenome (GOLD analysis project Ga0302270, IMG submission 198773) | Peat permafrost microbial communities from Stordalen Mire near Abisko, Sweden - III_Bog_E2_3 | ecosystem: Environmental > Terrestrial > Soil > Wetlands > Peat | place: Sweden: Abisko... | reverse complement strand
CGGCGCAAGGCGAATGGTGGCCACGTCAAAGGTCAGCGTAGGCGTGTAGTTGGGTTCTTCTACGATCGGGGTTTGCGCGCGAAGGCATGGCCCGGACAGCAAGACGAGAAGGGCCGCGCAGAAACCGACAGGTAGCTGGGCGATGCGGAACAAAGGGCGGGACATGGGCATAATGCTCCCTGTAGGTGTTATACGCGGAAGCGAACAGCCCGGTTCCAGATTTGACGCGAAAACGATTTGCAAGGCCCTGAAAGCCACGGACAGGGCGCGGCTGTGTATTCACGCGATACCCCCTGCTGATTTTCGGGCTGATGCTGGGGAAGGCACGGTTACGATGGGGACATGCGGGCCGCACGCGCGGCAAGTAAGGGCAGGCGGCCAAAAGAGTCGCGCAGAAGGGACTCTCCCAGCTTTGAGCACATCCCCAGTCCAAGCCAATCTTGCAGCCACGTGGAAGCAGGAAGTGAATCGTCGCATCGCTGCCCACAAAACCCAGAAAAGCATGACCGCCGGGCAAGCGCCAGAGCAAATGGCGGCGCTGGGGAACCCATCGAGCCGTGCGGCGCAGGCAGCCGCGCGGGTGGCTGCCCGCTATGCCAAGGCGCCCAGCTTCAGCGAAATGCTTGCGGAAGAGGCTCGCACCGCCGTGCGCGCGGCCGAAGCAGCATCGCGTGCCGCCCTGGAAGCACAGGCAAAGGCGGAATCGGTGCTGGCCGGGTTGGAAGCAGCGTCGGCAGGCGAAGGGCGCTGGGGGACGTCGAATTTCAGCAGCGTGCCCGATCACGGGCTTGAGTTGGCCTGGAAGGCGCCGGGGTCGGAGTTGGCTCTGCCCGCGCATGAAGTCGCTCCGGAATGGGAATCGCCCGCCGATTGGGAATCTCTCCAACAGCAGCCCGTAGGCATACGCTGGGATGCGGATCTGCCGGTGCGTTCCGCGGAGCCCGTAGAGACCAGGGCGACACGCGGGCCGGCTGCATATGAGAGCGCTGTGGAGCAGACGTGGACTCCCGAGGCTCTTTCACCGGAATTCGTGGACGGCGCGAGCTTTCACGTTGTGGAGCCTGCTCCGGCCAGCCATGCCAACCTGATCGAGTTTCCACGCGAACTGGTGGCGACGCGCAAAGTGCGTCCGCGGCGTGCGGAAGGGCATTATGCCCTGGGTCCCGATTCTGGGCAGTTAAGCATTTTCGAGGTGGACCCAGGGAGCATTTCCACCGAACCCGAAGTCCCTGCAATGACCGGTGCGGCGGTTGCACCCGCAGGTCACGGGCCGGAATGGTCAGGGATTGAGCTGGACGCCGAACCACCGGCTGCGGCTTTCACCGAACCTGAAGCCGCGTTGACTGCGCCGCCTTTGGAACTTGCGCCGTTCGGGCTGCGGTCCATGGCCGCGGTAGTGGATGGGGCGCTGATTGCAGGCGCTTTTCTGGCGGCGGTTGCCACGGTGGCCGGGCACGTCAATGCGATGCCTCCCATCAAGGAAGTGGAACTGGGCTCGGCCCTGGTGCTGGGGGCGATCGCGGTGCTTTACCACGCGCTGTTCTTCACGCTGGCCGAGGGCACGCCGGGGATGAAGTACGCGCACATCTCGCTCTGCACGTTCGACGACGAGTCGCCGAGCCGCGCGCAGATGCGGAGCCGGCTGGCTGCCCTCTTGCTGTCGCTGCTGCCGATAGGCCTCGGCGTGGCCTGGGCCATCTTCGACGACGAGCACCTGAGCTGGCACGACCGGCTGTCCCGCACCTACCTGCGCAAATGCTGATTCAGAGCCGCCTCACTCTTCGCGGAGCAGTATCAGCGGATTGACCGACAGCGCGCGTTGCGCCGGAAGCCAGGTTGCCACAAGCCCCAATAACATCATCGCCACAACAACGCCCGCCAGGACCACTGGGTCCCGAGGCGTGGCCTCATAAACGATATGGGCGAGCACGCGCCCCGCCAGAATTCCAAGGATTAACCCTGCCCCGGAACCCAAGGCAAGCAATTTCAAAGGTCTTCCGAGAGCTGCTTGCAATACTTCCTTGCGTTGCGCGCCGAGCGCGATGCGAATGCCCAACTCGCGCAGCCTCTTGCTCACCGAGTAGGCTGCGAGCCCGAAAATGCCGGTGACCGAAAGCATTGCGCCCATCAGGCCCAGCACGCCAAGAGAAATCGTCGCCATCCGCGGGCCAAACAGCATTACGCCCATGGGTCCCTCCCGCGATTCGATCAGGACTGGCAGTCCTGCATCCAACTCGTGCAAAGCGCCTCTCATCGCAGCGCCCAATAGCTGCGGATCGCGCGTTGAGCGCACTACCAGCTGCGTAGAACGGGACGGCGATTGCAGAATTGGAAGGAACATCGCCGCCCTCGGATCCTCGGTCACGCTCCCGTACTTGCCGTCTTCCGCAATGCCCACGACCTGGATGCGCGTTCCATCCTTCATCTTGTAGAAGCGGCCAATTGCCGCGCCCTCCGATTTTGCCCCAAAGAACTTGCGTGCAAATTCCGCGTTCACCACGCCAACACGCGGCGCGTCCTTGTCATCCTGCCACGTAAAGGCCCTGCCGGCCAGCAGCGTGGTGCCGGCGGCCCGGAAGTATTCCGGAGAGACGCTGTACTCGGTTGCGTTGATCATCGCGTTCGACGGGCTGAGATCGGTGGTGTTGTCGGTAAAAACATCGGAGCTTGCGCCGTCGTCCCCCATCGGCAGACCGTTCGCAAATCCCACAGACTCAACTCCAGGCAGCGCCGCTAGTGCCTCGACCATCCGTTTTTGCATCGCCGGCACCCGGTCCTCGCTGTAACCGGCCATGCCCAGGTCAGTCTCCGCCAGCAGAATGTTTTTAATATCGAATCCGAAGTCGGCATGAAGCCCCCGCGCCAGCCCTCGCACAGCAACCATCGACGAAGTGACCAAAACCGCGCAGATGGCAATCTGTACCACCAGCAGCACGTCGCCCACGGTAAAGCGTCTTCCAGCTCTGCTGTTCGAGCCTGCCTTGACCACCTCGTATGGATTGGTGCGCAGCACCTGCCTTACCGGAACCGCGCCAAACAGCAGACCGCTCACCAGCGCCAGCAGCACGGCCACCGCGTACACGTTTGCATCGGGATTTACGCCGATATGAATCGGCCATCGTGGAAAGGGCTTCCAGGCGGTCAGCGCGCGCAGCAGCACCACGCTGCCCGCCAGCCCCAGACCACCCCCAGCCAGCGAGATAAGCATGGCCTCGGTAAACAGTCCACGCAAGATGCGCTTGCGGCTCGATCCCAGCGCCAGCCGCAAGGCCACCTCGCGCGAGCGATCCGCGGCGCGAGCCGCAAACAGACTGCCCAGGTTGGCGCATGCGGCCAGCAGAATCAGCCCCGCAAGCAGCATCAGCGCAGCCATGAATGCCATCACCGGACGGCCCAGATAATCTCCGTAAAGATTGGGCCGGGCCAGGATAAATGTCATCTTCCGCTCGTCCTTGGGGTAGGCTTTTTCCAGTTGCGCGCCAATCGAGTTCAGGTCGGCAATGGCCAGCGCCGGAGTCACCCCAGGCTTGAGATGCCCCATCAGCTCAAACACCCAGTGGGCCGAGCGCGTGTTCAGGTCCTCCCCGCCGATGAGCGGATGCTCCACGATCGGAATGAATATCTCCGGATTGAAAAACAGCAGCGTTCCGTTGTAGCCGCGCGGCCCCACGCCCAAGATGGTGAAGGGGTGTTTGTTCAGCCGAACCACGCGCCCCACCACCCCAGGATCGTCCTGGAAATGCGTGTGCCAATAGTCATACGTCAGCACGATATACGGAGCGCTGTTGGGTCCGTGCTCGTCCGCGGCGTGGAAGAAACGCCCCAGGGACGGCTTGAGTCCTAGCGTGTCGAAGTAGTTTCCGCTGGCCTCAAGCACCCACACGCTGCTTGGATCTCTGCCGTCATCCAGTCCCAACTGAGTCGCGTTATACGCAAGCAGCGACTCGAAGGTGCGATTGCGATCGCGCAGATCCACATAATCCGCATACGACTCGTACCCCGAGGCCTCGTTGCCATGCTGCAGCGCATAAAGGCTATCCGCATGCGGCACATCCAACGGGCGAATCACAAACGCATTCATCACGCTGAACACCACCGCGTTTGCGCCAATGGCCAGAGCGAGAGTCAAAACGGCAGCAAAGGTGAAGCCGGGAGACTTGCGCAGCACCCGCAGGCTGTAACGAAGATCCTGAAAAACCGTGCCAATGAAATTGCCGCCGGCCGCTTGATGGATTTCTTCCTTGTATTTCTCTCTCGCGCCGAACTCGATGCGCGCGCGGCGTTCCGCTTCGGAGCGCGGCAGGCCTGAACGTTCCAGATCGTCGGCCCGGTGGGCAATGTGAGAGCGCAGCTCTTCTTCCATTTCGGCGCGCAGGTCCTCGGGGCGGAAGAAGGACACAATGCGTATGCGAAGCGAGTCAAGGGATTTCATGCTTCCTCCGGTTGCTGCGCGAGCGCGGCGGCGATGGCGCTGGCAAGGCGATTCCAGCTTGCGGTTTCCTCGCGCAGGCGCTTCTTGCCTGCGGTGGTCAGCTCGTAGAACTTGGCGCGCCGATTGTTATCCGACGTCCCCCAACTGGCCTTCAGCAGTCCCTGGCGGACCAAACGGAAAAGTCCGGGATAGAGCGCGCCTTGTTCAATGAGCAGCGCATTATCGGAGATTTGTCCAATGCGCAGCAGAATTCCATAGCCATGCAGCGGGCCGAGCGAGACGGCGCGCAGGATGAGCAGATCGAGAGTGCCGGGAAGAAGCTGAGCCTGATCGGTCACGAAACACCCCTAAGATGATTAGGAATGTACGCCCTCTCTCCTAAGCTGTCAAGGGGAAAATCCCGCGGCGATCAAACGGAGTCGTTCCGCCGATCACCAGAGAGACTGTCCTTGAAGCCTCGCGTGGAAATAAGTCTGTGCCCATGAGCGAAACTGAGCCAGTGCCCATAAGTCGAAATAAGGCTGAACCATAAGTCGAAATAAAACTGTGCCCCATTCATCGAGCAGCTTCACCGCTCGATGAGTGGGAGTCCGTAGAACTACATGGTGACTGCTGTTCAACTCGCCCATGAACCCGGGAGCTTTAAGGCTGCGCAACAACCCGCGACAGCCCGCATCCCTGCGCGACAACCCGCATCCCTGCGCGACAACCCGCATCCCTGCGCGACAACCCGCATCCCTGCGCGACAACCCGCATCCCTGCGCGACAACCCGCATCCCCTCCTGCTTTGAAAGGGCACGATTTCAATCGTGCCAAAAAAGGCTTCGGAATATCCGTCGGCTTTAGCCGCTGAGGGATGCCTCTTCCAAAAGCCCGATGAAAGCCGGAGTCTTTCCCCAGCCTGTCCAGCCAGGCAAAAAATCAACGGCGGCAGCGCTGCACAAGTGCAGCGCTGCCGCCAGTAATGCAATCCTACTGAATCATAACCACGTTCATGCTCCAGGGACTGAGAGTCAAGGTCAGCGGCAGGGTTTGTGCGCCCATGTTGGTCGTGGCCGGCGGCGCCCAGGTGCTGGTGCCGGATGGGTCCGGCGGCGTTCCCGTCGGCGACCCCGACAAGTCATAGATGGCCTTGTCGTAAGTAATCAGGGTTACGCCTGAAGCGCTGCTCTGACCGGAAAGCGTGATGACCACCTGCTGCGGAGTTGTTTCGTTCAAGTTGAATAACATCAGCGCCGTCCCGCCTGGGTTGGTCGCTGCATACGCGCGCACATCGGTCGTATCGCCGGTGACGGCCGCGTTCAGCACATTCTGGCCACTGACGGCCAGGTTGCTGAAGAGTTGAAACGCGCGAGCCGTGGGAGACATGGTGCCCATGGGCCCTCCACCCGGGCAGTCGGTATCGGAAGGTCCATCGGAGAAGACATTGTAGGCCCCGAAGTCCTGCCATCCGTATAGCGAGGTGCTATCGTTCCAGCCGGGGGTGGTGTTGCAATTTCCAAAGCCGATCCACCAGGTGGCGCGGGAGACTCCATCGTTCATCATCTCGCCTAACACTTGCCCTGCAAACAATCCCTGCGTAATCGACCAGCTTTGCTTGCCTGGGGCGGAGGAGACCGAGCCCATCTCGCCCACATAGATGGGCGTGTTCGGCTTCCCGACGGCAGCCAGCTCTGCCTTGACGGTGTTGATGGCTGTGGTCAGCCCCTGCGGTGCCTGTTGCACCAGGAATGTGTCGTTCTCGCTCCCCGGGTTTTGCGGATAGTAGTGGTATTCGACGAAATCAAACGGCGCGCCCGCCAGCACCGTTGGATCCCAATTGGCGGTGACATCGTCGTATGAAGGTGCTCCAGCATCGACATCGACGCCCACCAGCGTGTTCGGAGAGGCTGCCTTGATTTGCGCGTAGTAGCCGCTGCTTCCTGCTACCGCGGCGGCATAGGTGGTGGGATCATTCGTAGCGGTGTGCAGGTCGTACTCCCAATGCCCGTATTCCTCGTTTCCCACGGTCATATGGCTTACGGTGATGCCGTCGGTGAGAGCTTGAGCCGCCCAGGCGGCCGCCTCACTTGCCTCGCCGCCTCCGTTGCAGGCTGTATTCGAGCCGTAATTCGCCGTCAACGCCACGTCGAGGTTAGCGGCATCAGCCAAATCAGTGACGAAATTCGAAAAGGTCGAATTCCCATCGGCATAGGCGCCGTCGCACCCAGTGTTTGTCGACCAGTGATAGACGTCGGAAGTCGATCCGCCCGGCCAGCGAACCGCCTTGATGCCGGCAGCCTGGAACGCAGGAATAATTCCGGGCGTGGTCACGTCGTACCACACGGCCATGTTCAGTCCCAGAAGCTGGTCGGTTATGGCAGGGCCGGGAGTCGAGAGATCCACCGTGACGGAACTTGCCACCGTAACAGTAGCCATGGCCGTAACCGCCGTGCCGCTGGCTGGGGTAACAGTGAGCGTGTACGTGGTGGTTGTGGTGGGACTGACAGTCACGCCGGTACCGCTCGTTACGTCGAGATTTCCGGGGGTGACTACGCCCGTGCCGTTCGCGAAAACGCCGGTCAGGGTTGCGGTGTTTCCCGCGGTAATGGTGGTCGGGCTCGCAACAAAGCTGGTGATGGTGGCTGGCGGCCCAGCCGGATTTACGGTGATGATGGCTGTCGCGGTGATCGCTGCACCACTCGCCGGTGTGACGGTGAGGGTGTAGGTAGTGGTTGTGGTCGGGCTGACTGTGACCGCCGTTCCGGTGGTGGCGGCTATATTGCCGGGAGTGATAACGCCGGTGCCATTGGCAAATACTCCTGTTAGCGTAGCGCTCTGGCCTGCCGTTATGGTGGCCGGGCTGGCCACGAAACTGGTGATCGTGGGCAGCGGGTTCACGGTGATCGTGACACTCGCCGTCACGGCTGCCCCGCTGGATGGCGTCACAGTAAGGGTATAAGTCGTCGTCGCCGTCGGAGTCACAGTGACGGGGGTTCCGCTCGTAGCGGCAACACTGCCGGGAGTAATCACCCCCGTTCCGTTGCTGAATACTCCGGTCAGGGTAGTGCTTTGTCCCGCCGTAATGGTGGCGACGCTTGCCGTGAAGCTGGTGATGGAGGCGGGCGGAGTTGTTGGCGTGGAGCTGGAAGAGCCGCCGCCGCAGCCGATCAGATTTGCCAGGGTCAAGCTGAGCGCCACGACCCACGTTGCGAAAATAAGAAGCCGTTTCATGATTATTCCTGTGACAGAGAATTTGGTCGATTTTTCTCGCCGCCAATCATACGGCCTTCTTCACAGTTTGGTAAATCGATTTTTTGAATTGAGTGGGAAAAAGCCGCGGCAGTGCCCCGTGCTTCGCGGAAGATCGACTGCATTTCAAGGAAGTTATCGAGACGGCCGAAACCGCTCCAGGGAACCTCTGCAAAGGGTGCCTTGTAACAGTCGTCCACCGGCTTCGCCGACCCACGGTGCATGAAACTGTGCCCCATTCATCGCGCTTTTTGCGATGAGTGGGATCGCACGCACTTCATAATTTCTATTTTTTTGTTGAACTTGCATTTCTGCTTCTTATCAGTTCCCCACCGGCGTTGCCGACCCTCGGGGGATGAAACGCCGTCCGAAGATGCGCTCGCCAACTTGCCAACTCGCTATCCCCGCGCTAGCGGGGCCAACTCGCCAAATCGAACACAACGCAATCGTCCTTGCGGATTCTGCAACTTGCGGCGCAATCGATTTTCTTGTGTCTTTCCAGAGCACGACTTCAGAAGTGCCGATAAAACCAACGAAATGAGCGGGCCTTAGCCCCTCAAAAAATCATAAGTCGGTGAAACTGCACCTGCGCGTGCGCATAAATGCGCACGAGGGGCTTAAAACTCCGCTTCTTTTGCGCTAAATCCGTGTTTTTTGACGTTATTTTGTGTCAAAAACCGTGTATTTACGGCTATTTTGCATCGTTTTTTTCACTTTAGCCTGCGCCTTTAGACGCACGCTAGAGTCAATGCACTTTTAGCTCCGCCGGGACGGAGCGCGAGTTCAACCGTGGTCAAATTCTTATCGGCGCTGGCTCTACGACGCTAACGCCCGAATAGCGGAAACCCCCGCGCCGAGCAGCGCGGTGGCATCGTCCGGCTCCAGCACTTCCAGCGAGAAGCTTTGCAGGGAGCTCATCTTGACCATGGATTCAAGATGGGCGCGCAGCACGGGAAGCTCAAGAAAGTGCGCATTGTGGCCGGTGAAGTAGAAACGGCCGGGCCCGGCAAGATGGATGAAGGAAGCGGTTGCTGCAGCAAGGGCGCGGTGCCACAGATCGACGAACTCGCGGCAGCGCTGATCGCCCTCCCTTGCGTGGGCAAATACTTCCTCCGGTTCAAGGTCGAGGAAGCGCATGCGCATGGCGCGGTAGCCCATGATGCCTTCCAGGTGGCCCACGCCACCGCATCCGCAATACTTCTCCCTGGGATCCAGCGAGACCGTGACATGGCCGCCTTCCCATATGCCATCCACGTAAGGCCAGCGGCCATAACCGATGCCATTGCCGAGCGTCCACACCCGGGTGAGCTTGTTGAGCTGGCCGCGGGTCGCGGCGACACCTGCGGCGATAGCGTCGGCGTCATTGGCGATGTGCACGGGGGCCTGGATGCCTCGAGCGCTGAGGGCCTTGGTCAGCTCTTCGGCCAGGCGCATGCCCTTGATCTGGGTCAGGTTCGGTGAGTCTTCCACGACGCCGTAGCGGATGATCCCGGGAACGGCGACGCCGACAGCGTCGACTTCTCCTTGACCGTTTGTGGCGAGCGTGGCAATTTCACTGGCCAGGATTTCGACGAGTTCGCTGCCGGGGATGGCGATGAGCGAATCCAGTTCATGCTTTTCGGTGGGATAGTGAAGAAGTTCGCTGGAGAGCCGCTGGTCCTCAAGCCTGCCAGCCACAATGTGTTCGGTCATCACAACGCCGATAGCGGTGGTCATTTGCGCCCTCCGGGGCTAGCCCTAAGCTTCTAGCCTCCCGTGTCCTGTCTGCAAAGTTCGCGCAAAATAATTGCTGTCATCCTGAGCGAACGGGGCCCCAGGCGCTTTTCAGCCTGGGGGTGGTGAGTCGAAGGATCTGCTTTTGTTCTTCCATGAACTTCAGAGACACCACACTAGCTCCTGGCTTCTATGGAACCTCTGCACAACTTGCTCTGTAACAGGGTACGACTTCAGAGCCTGCCCTGAGCGAAGTAGAACGGGTGCCGATAAAGCCAACAAACGGGCGGCCCTTAGCCCCTGCGCAAAAACTCCGACTGGACGTAGATGTGCGAAGGGGCACGACTTCAGTCGTGCCGTCAGTGGCACAAAATAAATGTTGGGGCTTTAGCCCCTGCGGAATTTCGTTCGCCAATATCAATGAAAAATCTACCTTTTTCCCCAACCTGTAAAGCCCCGTCGATTCGCCCACCACTCAACCCGTCTGGTAGCGGTTCAGCCGCCCGACCCCGTTGAACGCGGCGACTTTGTAGCACTCCGCCAGGGTGGGGTAGTTAAAGACTGTGTCAATGAAGTAGTCCACCGTGCCGCCCAGAACCATCACGGCCTGCCCAATGTGCACCAACTCCGCCGCGCCCTCGCCGATAATGTGTACGCCTAAAACCTTACGCGTATCGCGGTGGAAGACAAGCTTGAGCCGCCCCGTGGTATCACCGCGAATTTGGCCGCGGGCCGTCTCGCGGTAGTAAGCCATTCCCACTTCATAAGGAACATCCTCGTCGGTCAACTGCTCCTCGGTTTTGCCAATAAAGCTGATTTCGGGAATGGTGTAGATGCCGTATGGATAGAAGCTGGGGTTGGAACTGGTGGCCGTGTCGTCGAAGGCGCGGGCTGCGGCAATGCGTCCCTGCTCCATGCTGACCGAAGCGAGCGAGGGAAACCCCACCACGTCGCCCACGGCGAAAATGTGCGGGACCTTGGTCTGGTAGTGCTCGTCGACCGGGATTCGGCCGCGGTTATCAGCCTCAAGCCCCGCGGCGGCCAGGTTGAGATCTTCAACCGCTCCCTGGCGTCCAATGGCATAGAGCAGCGCGTCTCCGGAGACCCGCTTCTTGCTTTCAAGGTTAGCGACGACGGTAGCGTCGGGCAGCTCCTCGACGCTCTGCACCTCTTCGCCGAGCCGGAGCGTCACGCGGGCATCGCGCAGGTGATAGCTGAGAGCCTCAATAATCTCGCGGTCGGCAAATTCCAGCAGCCGGTCCCGCTTCTCAATCAGGGTGACCCGCACTCCGAGCACAGCGAACATGCACGCGTATTCCACGCCGATAACCCCGCCGCCCACCACGATGAGTGTGCGTGGAAGCACAGGCAAATCGAGCACCTGGTCGCTGTTGATAATGGTCCGCCCGTTGATGGGCACCTTGGCGGAGGCGGCGGGCTTGGTGCCCACGGCGATGATGATCCGCTCTGCATCGATGGTGTAGTCGTTCTGGGGGCCTTCGACGCGAACCTGATGCGAATCGACAAAGCGGGCTATGCCGTGGAAAATGTCGATGCCGTTGCGGGAGAGCTGCGCCTCGGTGACATCGACCTCAGTCTTGATCACTCCCTGAACGCGGAAGGCGAGGTCCGCCATGGTGATCTTTTCCTTGACCCGGTAATTCATGCCGTAGACCGTGCGGTAGTTGTAGCCGGAAAGGTGCATCACGGCTTCGCGCATGGTTTTTGAGGGGATGGTTCCGGTGTTGACGCAGACTCCGCCGACGACGGAGCGGGCCTCGACCACGGCCACGCGCTTTTTATTTTTGGAGGCGGCAACGGCAGCCCGTTGCCCGGAGGGGCCGGAACCGATAACGACCAGGTCATACTTGACGGCGCTCATTCTGAGTGTCTCTCCCTCAACCGGAGGCTACCATACGGCGGCGCGAATGAGTCGAGACAAGTTGTGTGAATTCTGAATGGAAAGAGTAGCGCTACGGGCATTGCCGAATGGAAGGAGGGCCGTTGGCCCACCGGTCCGCCGAGTGTTGGGCGCGAGCGCACAGGCACCCGGATGGGCCTGATGTGGGCGAGCTTCCTCATTTCATAAACGTGCGGAAGTAATCGACCGAGTCCTTGATCTGTGCATCGGTCAAGTCGCCTTTGTAAGGTTGCATCTTGCCCATGCCAATGCGGACCATTTGAACCATGACCGGCTCAGTCATTTTCATGACATCGGGATCGGTCACTGGCTTTACCTTCATGATCTTGCCGATTCCTGAGTTGGCCAGACCGGTTGAGCCGTGGCAGTTGAGGCACTTCTGTTTGTAAACGCCTTCCCCGGACGATTGGGCAAAGCCAGCGCATGCAAATGAAGCGACCACAGCAAAGGTTGCGAAGGATCGAATCGTATTGGTCATTCCGGGCTCCTGTTGGAATTTCACCTGTTGATTCGGCCCGTTAATACTGGCGATCCGTGCCCCAATCTTGCGCATTTTTCCGGCGCAAGGGCGGGAAGGCCATGCAGTATTTATGGGCCGAATCAATCGGATCCACAGCATTTTCGGAATGCTGCAGACCGAAACATCGCGTGCGTGCGGCTTTTCTTCAGCAAAATGCAACCGTTCAATGCAGCCGAAAGAATCGCAAACCTTACAAAGCGCTCTAAAAGTGCGCAGACCGGAGCGTGGGCCGCACCGGCGCCTGACTCCTGGCGAATAAGGAACCGCCGGATTGCTTTTCTTCGGTAAGCCGGAACTGGCGGATCATCCCGTCCAGGTCGTTGGCCAGCGAGGCCAGGTTTTTGAGGGCTTCGACGGCCTCTTCCGCGCCCTGCGCATTCTCAACGGAGAGCTGGGAGATTTGGCCGGCGGACTCGGCGATTTCCCCCGAGGCGGAGGTCTGTTCCGTGGCGGCAGTGGCAATGAGATGGATCTGCTGTTCCACCTGCTTGGAGGACTCGATGATGGCTTCCAGGCTTTCGCGGGCGTTGGCGGTCTCGCCCATGCCGGCTTCAACGGCGGAACGGCTCTCCTGCATCACTTGCAGCGTTGCGCGGGTCTCTTCCTGAATGCTGCGGATGGTGCCGGCGATCTCCTCAGTCGCGCCCTTGGTGCGCTCCGCCAGGCGGCGAACCTCGCCGGCGACGACCGCAAATCCGCGTCCGTGTTCGCCGGCCCGCGCGGCTTCAATGGCCGCATTCAGCGCCAGCAGGTTGGTCTGCTCGCTGATTTCCTGAATCACGCTTACAACCTTGCCGATTTCTTCCGAGCGATGCGACAGCGACGTCATCTTGTCGGAGACGGTACTGGTGGCCCGGGCAATTTTCTGCATGGTGGTGGCCGCCGCCTGCATCACCGCTCCGCCGCGATCTGCGGTTTCGGCTGACTGTCTGCTGGCTCCGGCCGCACTCTCCGCGTTATGGCTGATTTCGCCGATCGTTGCGGTCATCTCCTGAGCTGCTGCGGCAATCTGGTTGGTCTTGCTGGACTGGGTGTGGGCATTGCCCGCAGTTTGCACGGCGCGCGCGCTGATCTGCGTAGTTGCCGCGGAGAGGGTCTCGGCGCCCTGGGCCACCGATTGCAGCACAGCACGCATCGACCCGGCACAGGTATTCAGTGCTTCCCCCATGCGGCCAATCTCATCGGTACCGGTAACCACAACATGCGTTGTCAAATCCTTGGCCGCTATGCGTTCCAGGGCATTGGTAGCCACTTCGATCCGCGGCGCAATCACCCGGGTGAGAACAAAGCCAATCACCGCGCACAGTACAACAATGAGCATGGTCATTCCGGTATTGATCCAGAGGGCGCGGCCGCTGGCGCTGGAGGCGGCCCGGGTCTCCTCTGTACCGGATTTCGCATTCAATTCCAAATCGTCTCCAATCGAGGAAAGAACCAGGTTGAACGCAGCCAGCGTCGACGGCGAAGTTTCCAGTTCCAGCGCATCGCCGGTGTGGTTGGTCTTCAACAGCTCATAGGCGCGGTTGCTGATTTCAAAATACTGCGCAACGGAAGCCGAGAACTTCTGGTACAGTTCGCGCTCGCCCGGATAGCTGATCATCGGCTCGTACAGCTTCACGGCATCTTGAAAAGCGGATATGGCCTTTTGCCGCTTCACGCCGTGGTCCGCGAGGCAATCGGGCGAAGGGCAAAGCAGAAGGTCGAGATCCTCCCTGCGAATCACGTTCACCGTTCCGCGCACACTATCGAGAGCAAGTACAGAAGGAAAGGATCTGTCTGCTGCATCCGCGGCTTTTTCGGCGATGCTCCGGAAGGTGACGAAGGTCGCGATTCCTAATAGGATGCATAGCCCGCAGACAAGGCCGAAGGCGAGGGTGAACTTGCGAGCGATGGGGATGTTTCGGATTGCGGACATAACAGACTTTCCTCTCTTTTCAAGGGCGGCGATCTCTGGCGCAGTCAGCCCTCGCCGCGCTCCAGGCGAATTGCCGGGAGCTTCACACAATTGCGTCATCGGCAACCGGAAAAGAAACATGAAAATCCACAGCCAGACAACGCATCGGATTGGGTGTCCACTTGTTGCGGAGCCTGAAACACCGTGGAAGCCCGTTTGAAGGTAAGGACCATTGGCGCAGCCGGGGATTAGAAAATGGGCGGTCTGGAACAGCCCTGCACAAGTGCAGCTCTGTCGACCCTTCCAGGCAGCCTTTTCGGCTATGTAGAACAACCCTCCGATTGAACATTTCAACGACCTGGGCAACCGGAAAGATGCTGCGTATCGGAAACCTTCGCAGCCGGGAGCGCGTCCTATTGGCAATGCCCCGATGAGTTTGTTTCGATACGAGGATCCCATGCGTGAGTTGCGTCAGCTTTCCCGCCGGTGCTCCGCGGCGATGCTCCTTGGTCTGATTGCCTGCACTCCTAAGTCCAACATACGGGCGCAGATACCGCGTGCTGCATCTCCAACCGCGACGCCTGCGCTCGCGGCGCCTGCACCCCCTCCGGCGCCGCTCGCGCCCACTCCGGAGCAGATGGCCATCCAGGCTGCCTCAGAGAAAGAGCATCAGCGCGAGATGGACCTGCTGGGGATCAAGGAACTCAGGCGCGGCGCCGATGGCGACAGAAATTCGCCCCACGCAGCCAATTACGACGAATCGAAGGCCGACGTCTTTCCCAATATCCCCGATCCGTTGATGCTGAAAAACCGGATTCGCGTGACTTCGGCCAAGGTCTGGTGGACCAAGCGCCGTCCGGAAATTGTGGAGGACTTCGACCGGGAGATTTACGGACGTGTCCCCGCGAATCTGCCCAAGGTGACATGGGAAGTGGTGAGCACCATGCAGGAGAAGAACGGCGATGTTGCGGTGGTGACCAAGAGGCTCCTGGGGCACGTGGACAACTCCATCGATCCCGCAATCAAGGTGGATATCGACCTGACGCTGACCACGCCGGCCAACGCAACGGGCCCGGTTCCCGTCATCATGGAATTCGGGTTCAGCAGGGAGTTCATGGCGGCGATGGCGAAACGGTTTCCGCAGTTTTCCGCGGGAGCCGCCAGCCAGGGACCGACATGGCAGCAACAAGTGCTAACCAAAGGGTGGGGGTATGCGGAGCTGATCCCAACCAGCTACCAGGCGGACAACGGGGCAGGGCTGACCGAGGGAATCATTGGGCTGATGAACAAGGGGCAGCCACGGAAGCTGGACGACTGGGGCACACTGCGCGCATGGGGATGGGGTGTGAGCCGGGCGCTGGACTACTTCGAGACCGAGAAGGCTGTGGACGCGAAGCAGGTGGGTCTGGAAGGCCACTCGCGTTATGGGAAGGCAACGCTGGTGGCCATGGCGTACGAGCCGCGGCTGGCGATTGCGTATGTCAGTTCTTCAGGCGAGGGCGGAGCGAAGCTCTACCGGCACATCTTCGGCGAGCAAGTGGGAAATGTTGCGGGGACTCAGGAGTTCCACTGGATGGCGGGGAACTTTCTGAAATATGCCGGGCCGCTGACAGTGGGGGATTTGCCGGTGGACAACCACGAGTTGATTGCTCTGTGTGCGCCGCGCCCTGTCTTCATTTCAGGCGGCGCAACCAACGGCGACGGATGGGTGGACGCCAAGGGGATGTTTCTGGCCGCTGCCGGAGCGGGGCCGGTTTACCGTTTGCTGGGAAAGAAAGACATGGGGACGACGGAGTTTCCACCGATTGAAACGGCCTTGATCGATGGGGATATTGCGTTCCGGCAGCACACGGGCGGGCACACGCCGGGGCCGAACTGGCCGACGTTCCTGACCTTTGCAGGGCGGTATTTGCGCGGGCCGGAGGTCAGCAAAGCCGGCTCGGAGACGTGGCTCAACGGGAAGAGGGACTGAATCAGAGCGTTTTGGACATTACGATGCAATGGCATTCGACGCCTTGCTTGAGCGGGACCGAAGGGTGAAACGGCTCGGTTCCGGTTTCGACGTAGCCGTAACGGCGATAGATCGGGGGGAGCTCGGGTCGGAGGCTGAGGACGGTGATATCGACGGCCTAGCAGCCCTGACGGCGAAGATGATCTTCCGCAGCTTTGACGATCATGAACCCCAGTCCGGATCGCTGATGTGCGGGGTCGACGGCAAGCTGACCCAAGTAGCCGCGCGTGCCACGGGGTTCAGTGTAGACACAGCCCAGGAGTTGGCCTGAATCGTCCTCGGCAATGAGGATGTCTCCCTTTTTCATCATGGCGGACAGGCGGGTTTCGTCCGTTCGCGTGCCTTCAAGGAAGGTTTCGATGGAGAAGGCGGAGTTGATAAGGGGAATGAGGCGCTCGCTATCGGCGGCGATAGCGGGTCGAAGCTGTACGACTGGGCCGGACATTGGTTTGATCAAATATGCCAGAAACCGGAACAATCAAAGCGTACGATGGGACCGATGGATGAGGGGTCGCCATGATTGATTCAGATCGGCAGGAGATATTGAGCCGGTTGGAGACGGGGAGCGATGCGCTGAAGGACGCATTGATGGGCCTGGATGCATCCGCGGCCAGACACAAGCCGACACCGGAGAGCTGGTCGGTGGTGGAGTGCTTGGAGCATATGGTTGCGTCGGAAGCTGCGCTTCTCTCCAGGCTGAGGGAGGCAACACCGCGCGATGAAACGCATGAGGATAGAGCGAGGGAGGCGAAGTTTCAGGGCGTTGCCTTGAACCGTCTGCGCCGGATCTTGTTTTGCCGACAGGGAAGTACGAGAGTCTGGAGCAGGCGATGGCCGGGTTCGAGCAAGTGCGAGGCGAAACGGTGCAGTTTGTGGAGGAGTTCAGCGGGGATTTGCGGAGCTGGCTGGCGGTGCACCCCATGATTACGCGCCCGGTGAACTGCTATGAGATGTTGCTGCTGATGGCTCTGCATCCGATGCGTCATTCCATCCAGATAGCGGAAATCAGAGCTGGTCTTGCTGTGCACGTTGACGCGCGGGTGGCTGCGCCGTAGGCTCAGATTATGGAATTCAAGGTAATTGAACTGGAGCGGGAACCGATCGACTTTGACCTGGAGCTTGCTCCCGGAGCGGTGGATCTTGGTGAAGAAGCGGAGCAGGTGGGGCAACTGGCGGCGGCGGGACAGGCCGAGGTGCTGCACGAGCATCGCGGGCCGAAAGATATTGTTGCCGATATCCGGCTCCGGGGGAAGTTCGAGGGCAAGTTCGAAATTCCGTGCGCGCGGTGCGTGGAGCCGGTGGAAGTTCCGCTGGGCGCGGAGTTTGACTTGATCTTCCGCCCTGCGGAAGCGGATGCCGAAGCGCCGGAGCGGTCAATTACTGCGCCGGAAACAGAAATCGGGTATTATCAAGGAGACAGTCTGTTGCTTGAAGATGTGCTGCGGGAGCAGGTGCTTTTGTCACTGCCGGTCAGGACGCTGTGCAAGCCGGATTGCAAGGGACTTTGCCCGCGCTGCGGCCAGAACCGCAACAGTCAACCGTGCCACTGCGATGAGGGTCCGAGCGACCCCCGCTGGGAAGCGCTGGCTGGGCTCCGCGGCCGGATCAAGTCCTGAACATAACCCCAAGAGATTGAGGGTGATCCGCCCGATTCAAAAGCCAGCCCCGTGTGGACTGGAGAAGCAAGCGGAGACACGAAAGGAATTGCACCATGCCTAATCCGAAAAGGCGCCACTCTACGCGCCGTACCGCACTCCGCCGCTCTCACGACTTTCTGACGGCTGTGGGCCTGTCTGAGTGCCCCAACTGTCACGAAAAGAAGCTTCCGCATCGCGTCTGCCCCAAGTGCGGCGTCTATAAGAAGCAGCAGGTTCTGGACGTCAAGGAAGCAGCGAAGTAACGAGCCTGTGCTGTAGACTGATCAGGCCATGCTCATCGATATTGCGCTTGACGCCGTAGGTTCCGACAAAGCTCCTGAGCCCGAGATCCGGGGGGCGATTCTCGCCTGCCGGACCCTGCCTGTGCGTGTCCATCTGATTGGACCGGAGGCGGAGCTGCGCGACCTTCTGGACGAGCAACTGGAAAACGAAGATTTGCCCATCGTGATCCACAATGCCACTGAACGGATTGGCATGGAGGAGAAGGCGGTGCAGGCTGTCCGCAAGAAGCACGACAGCTCCATGCGCGTGGGGCTGAAGCTGGTGCATGCGGGCAGTGTGGCAGGATTTGTCACGGCCGGCAACACCGGCGCGGCGATGGCAACGGCCAAGATGGTTCTGGGGACGATGCCGGGAGTGGACCGGCCCGCCCTGGCGACCCCGATGCCAAGTTCCACGGGCAATCCATGCGTGCTGCTCGACGTGGGCGCCAACGTGGATTGCAAGCCGAAAAACCTGGAGCAGTTTGCGGTGATGGGCGAGATTTATGCCCGCACCGTGCTGAAGATCAAGGAGCCGCGAGTGGGGCTGCTCTCCATTGGCGAAGAAGAGAGCAAGGGCAACGACCTGACCCACGAGGCTTTCCCGCTGCTGAAGGCGCTCCCGATCAAGTTTATTGGCAACGTGGAGGGGCGCGACATTTTCAGCGGCCAGGCCGACGTAATTGTCTGCGACGGTTTTGTTGGCAACGTGGCGCTGAAGACCAGCGAGGGCGTGGGGCGGTTCGTCCGCGATGTGTTGCGGGAGTCGTTGACGCGCACGGTGACGGCGCAGGTGGGAGCGCTCTTATCGCGCAAGGCGTTCAACGAATTTCGTCATCGCCTGGACTACAGGGAGTATGGCGGCGCGCCGCTGCTGGGTGTGCGGGGCGTGTGCATCATCGGCCACGGCTCGTCGAACGACCGCGCCATTTTCAACGGCATTCGGGTGGCTTACGAGTTTGCCGTGGCGGGCACCAACGAACGCATCGAGCAGGAGTTCGCAGGAGTTGCGAAGCGCGCGCGCGCGGTGCCTCCGACAAGCCAAAATTCTACTGCCGATTCGGGCGCCAATCCCGACGCGACCGTGCAATAGCGATGCCTGAGATACCAAGCCGGCATGTTCCGCTGGATGCAGCGGTGCTCGACCTGCTGGTCTGCCCGGCTTGCTGCGGTGGGCTTTCCGTTCACGGCGAACGGCTGGTGTGCGCTGCTTGCAGGCGCGGCTATCCGATTGTGGATGGGATTCCGGTGCTGATTGCGGAGCGGGCGAAGTTGCCGGATGTCGACGGGGGCTAGCTTCTTCGGGAGCCGTCAGCCGGCGGGACTCGTCCGGGTATTCCATAGCCTGCGAGTAGAACCAAAACAATATAGACAAACTGCATTGCTCCGCGCACGGCCACACTGGGCATGGGTAGGCCGTCTATGGTGCGACCAGCCACATAGATATTTGCGGGAACAATTGCGACCATCATGATGGCAATCCAAAGTGCTGCGGCCTGGCGGAATCGCGGGATAAACAGGCCGACGGCGCCGGCGATTTCAAAGACGCCGGTGATGACTGCGAGGAACAGGTGCGCGGGGAAGATGGGCGGAATGATGCTGGCTATGGCGCTGGCACGAAAGAAGTGGAGCAGAATTCCCGAGACAAGCAGGGGGAGCGCTGCGAGGCCGCGAAGAACGATCTGGAGGATTCCAAAATCCGCATAGCGCCCACAAGCGATGCCGAAGAAGGCAACGATGGTGAGCGTCAGGAGGAGAATCGGGATTGCGTAATTCATGGGGCTCAATTGACGGCGGATGCGGCAATCTAATGCCGGTGGTGGAAGGGCATCACGATCATGAGGGCGATTGTGATGGCGGCGACGAGGGCGAGGGCAATGAGGCTGTAGAAGAGGGGCAGGTTGGGTCCGGATGTTGGAACGTCCTGCGAGGGGTCCGGTTCGGATTCGGGGCGGAGGGGATCACTCATACTTGAGGGCCTCGACGGGGTCGAGTTGCGCGGCTCGAGTAGCGGGGACCGTGCCGAAGATGACGCCGACCGCCGTGGCTGCGAGCAGGGCAACGAAGATGGACAAGGCCGAGATAGGGAAATCGTAGTCGGTGAAAAGGCGGACCGCGAGGGGTGGGGCGAGGCCCACGACGATTCCCGCGACGCCGCCGGTGAGCGAGATAATGACGGCCTCCGCAAGGAACTGGAGCTTGATTTCGCGCCGGGTTGCGCCGAGGGCCTTGCGGATGCCTATTTCGCGGACGCGGGCGCGGACGTTGGCCAGCATGATATTCATGATGCCAACGCCGCCGACGGCCAGGGTGACGCAAGCCACGGCAATCAACAGCCAGTTGACAGCGTCGACAATCTTGGTGGCGACTTCAAGGTATTCGGTCATGGTTTGGGTGTTGTAGATGGAGTCGGTCCGGTGGCGGCTCTGGACAATGCGCTTGATCTCCTTGGCGGCGTCGGGGACCTCTTCCATGGAACGCATGGAAAAGTAAATCTGCTTCACGGTTTCGGTGCCGGCAATGAGGCGGCCGACGGAATAGGGAATCAGGATCGTCTGGTCTGCGATTTCGGAGTTGCCGAAGTCGGGGACTGCCTCCTTGAAGACGCCAATGATGGTGAAAGGAATACGGTCGATCTCGAAAGTCTGGCCGACCGCTGCGTCGGCGCTGCCAAAGCGGGCCCTGGCGAAGGGTTCGGTGACGACGGCGCACTCAATGTGGGCCGTGTCGTCCTGGTCGTCAAGGAACCGGCCCACGGGGACCAGCAGGTTGCGGATTTGCTGGTATTCGGGGCTCACTCCCAGAACCAGCGTGTCCTTGACGACGCCTCCGCCAAAGTTGATGCGGTCGTGCATCTCGAGGATGGGGGAAGCGTACATAACTCCTGGTACCTGCGCCTTTACCGCCTTCTCGTCATCGACAGTGAGGGGATCGTTATACAGGATGCGCTCGGCAGCGGTTGAGCCGCCGCCTGCGTATTCCAGCTCAACCGAGTTGGTCTCGATCTTCTCCAGTTCCTGGAGGATGTATTGCTTGCCGGTCAGGCCGATGGTGACGACAAGGATGACCGAAGCGGTGCCGATGACCATGCCGAGAGCAGTGAGGGCGAAGCGCATTTTGGCGCTCTGGAAGCTTTCGATGGCGAGCTTGAGGATCTCGCTCACCATCATGGTCCTGCGGGCGCTGAGCAGCGTCTCCTGGAAGTTCGTTTCCCGCGCCTGATCGATTGGGTTCATGCCGTCCTCTTACAAGATGCGCCAACAGGTAAACCGGCTTCCCTAATCCTCTCAGATTCCAGGGGGTTGGCGTCAGCGGGGGCCGAATTCTGGGGGATGCATTGAGGTTCTGCGCTGATTGGGTCGTGAACGGCGCGGCCGGCGCGAGGTGGAGGGACGGCTGCGATACACTTCAATGCGTGGAAAGTCGGTTTCTGAATATGCGCGGGTTCGTTTGCGGCGTACTGCTCGCCGTGCTGGTTGTTCCCATTGACTGCCGTTTACATGGGCAGGAGCCGGCTCCGGCAAAGCCTCAAACGGGCATGGGCGGAGGCATTGCCGGGGGGCTTGGCGCCAAGCCGGTGTACGACGCTCAGAAGAGGCCGATTACAGCGGGCGGTTTTGTGGACACGGGCGCGGTGGTGTTTGAAGATATTACCGAAAAGGCAGGCCTATCTGGCTGGATTCACAAGATGGGCGTGCCCCAGAAGAATTTCATTGTGGAAACCAACGGGTCGGGCGTGGGCTTGATTGACTACGACAACGACGGCTGGCTGGATATTTACCTGGTGAACGGCTCGACCTTCGATGCGTTGGACGGCAAGGAGACGCCGCCTCATGCGGCGCTCTTCCACAACAACCACGACGGGACGTTCACCGATGTTGCGGCCAAGGCAGGCGTGACCAACGACCGCTGGGGCTACGGTGTGAGCATTGCCGACTTCGACAACGATGGCTGGCCCGATATCTATGTTGGCAACTACGGCAAGAACCGGCTTTACCACAACAACCATGACGGGACGTTTACCGACGTTGCGGAGAAAGCCGGCGTGGCGCTGGGAAACTGGTCTCCCGGCTCCGCCTGGGGCGATTATGACGGGGATGGCTTGCTGGACCTGTACGTAACCGGCTACGTGCACTTTGACCGCGACAACCTGCCGATTGCCGGCAGCAAAGCGGTGGGCTACGCAAACTGCCAGTATCGCGGAGCATCCGTAAATTGCGGGCCGAGAGGGCTGATTGGCGAGCCGGATCACCTCTTCCATAACAACGGAAATGGAACGTTCACAGACGTTACGGTGAAGGCCGGTGTTGAAGACAAGGAAAAGTACTACGGGTTTTCGACGATTTTTGTGAGCCTGAAGGGAAATGGCAAACCGGACCTGGTGGTGGGCAACGATTCGGAGCCAAACTTTCTTTACATCAACAAGGGAGATGGGACGTTCGACGACCAGAGCTATGAGTCGGGATTCGCGCTGAACAAGGACGGGCGGGAAATAGCGTC
>Ga0302270_10001686_pt1 | contig 22251 bp, 16 predicted proteins | sample III_Bog_E2_3_FD_198773 | JGI IMG/M metagenome (GOLD analysis project Ga0302270, IMG submission 198773) | Peat permafrost microbial communities from Stordalen Mire near Abisko, Sweden - III_Bog_E2_3 | ecosystem: Environmental > Terrestrial > Soil > Wetlands > Peat | place: Sweden: Abisko... | reverse complement strand
TAACGCCACCAGATACTTGGTTTCCATTAGCGTCAGCAACCGTGAACGCGCCAATGACAGTGCTGGTGTTCATCGTCTCGTTAAAACTCGCAGTGACAACCTGGCTGATGGGCACATTCGTTGCCCCGATAGAAGGAAACGTGGACAACACGGCCGGCGGCATCGTAAGCGTCGTAAAGGACCACACATAGGGGCCAATCAACGCAGCGCCACCAAGCGTCCGCGCGCCCGAGGTGATCGTCGCCGTATAGGTGGTTGCATAGGATAGAGCTGCGGTCGGCGTAAACGTTGCGGTTGTTCCGCTGTACGACACGGCTCCAGCTACCACGGTTCCGCCCGGCCCTGTTAAGGTAAAGGCCCCCGTAATCGAAGCAGAACTCATTGGCATACTGAAGGTCGCAGTGATGGGCGTGCTAACCGCCACATTGGTTGCTCCCTGCGCGGGAGTCACTGACGCCACACCGGGGAGGCTGACTGTTTCCTGCCCGCACCCGGCTACATACACGGCCAGAAGAGCAGCCAGAAACCATACAAACAATGTTCTGTAATTGCGCATTTGTACCTCCTCACCACACGGTGGTGACGCTTTGGTCCCATCGATCACTACCTCGTCGGCGTAGACACGAATGCCGGCGGGATGTGATCATGTTAGAAATAGCGGATTAACCTCCGCGCAGTCTGTACCGAATAGCTCACGCTAGACCGGCCTCGCGATAGGATGGAAAGATGATCGACAGGAATGCCATGCAATGGACATTTCTGCGTGCGGTGGTAGTCTTCTTCGACACATCTACCTTGAGAGATGCAGTCGCCATGCTCCCCGGAGAGACCTGCTCGATCAGTTCTTTGGCGAACTGATCGAGCAGGCTGGCATAGATGAATCAAATATCATCTGAACATTTTAGATTCAGATCACGTGGTTCACGTGGAACATGGCATCTCGCTAACAGCAAGCGACTTCTTGCTAAGCGAGGTAGTTCCAAACTCGTATTTTCTTTTCAATCGATTGCTGTGTGTCTTGAGCGCTTCTGACACTAAGGAAGCTGTGGCGGGCCTGCGAGTGGTGTCTTGGTGGGTGCGGCAACACCAAGAAAAAGCGTCACTGTATTGTTGCCGAAGTTTGAGATCCACGCATTTCCGCTTGCATCAAGCGCAAGCCCATAAGGCTCGAGTAGTGAGGCGTCGGTGCCGAAGCCGCTCGCCGGTGAGAGAAATGTTCCTGGAGATGCACTGGGAGTACCGCTGACAACGGAGATAGAGTTGCCGCGATAGTTAGCTACCCAGACCGTGCCGCTGCCATCCACCGCAATGCCCTGAGGGTGCTGGACTCCACCGCCGCCGACGCCGTTCAGCAACACAACACCACTGTTGCTGATTTCACTGATGCTATTTCCGAAGTAGTTCGCCACCCAGACATTGTTCCACTGATCGGCAGCGACGCCGGATGCACCATTACAGCAGGTAATGACAGTATTTGTAGAACCGTTCGCGGAAATTCTGGTAATACTGTTAGCCGATTGATTTGCAACCCACGCATTATGATTGGAATCGACGGCGAGGGCGACTGGAAACGAAAGAGCAGTTCCACCCCAGCCAAGAGAACCGGAAAGAGATATTCCAGAGTTATTGAGAAGCGTGACTGTGGAGTTGCCGTAATTCACAACCCACATATTTCCGTTTGGGTCAGCAGTTATGCCGACAGGAAAATATATGCCACCATCTGAGTAACCGCTGCTGCCCGAAAGAGGAAGTCCGCTTGAGTTAAGCACAGTAGCAGCACCTAAACCGCGGTTAATACTGCTAGAGCTCTGCTCATCAGCAAACCAAATATTGTTATTAACATCGATAGCCATACCATAGTCTTCATTCAAACCGCTGCCTGTGTAGCCGGTTGTCGAACGCGGTTCGCCTTGTGGAGAGAATTCTGACGCTATTCCGTAATAATTTGCCACCCAAAGATTTCCGACTGCATCCACACCAATCGAGGCAGGGTCATTAAGCCCTCCGCCACTGAGTGTGACGTAGAGCATCCAGTCGTTCGGAGCGCTAGTAAGTTGGGGCTGGAATGGAGCGCCTGCAGGCTGCACTCCAAACAGAGCCGCGACCTTGTTACCGGGATTCTGCGCGATATAGAGCGCTGCCGCGAGCGTGTCAGTGGCCAGTATTTTTCCCGAAGGCGTTGCGGCCGAAAAGAGACTGCTGCAAGCGGTAGACATGCCGTTTGCAGAGTTGATGCACGGAGCAAGAATGTTCGACAGCGTGTTGATCTTACTCTGTGGAACCGTGCCCGTACCCACCAATGTTTTGGATGAAGCCAGACCTGTTGCTATGTTTACAAGATTAGGTACCTGCGCAAAGGCGTTCGCAAGGCCGATTGCATTCGTGCTGGTGGATCCGATATGGCTTGCATCCGCAATGAACGGGCGTAATGCCCAAGTTGAGGCTACCGTAGTAACTTCATTGATGACGATGTAGGGATACGTAGAGGCCAGCGAACTGCATGTGCCTAACGCTGCCATCATCGCTAAAGCCGGATTGTTGGAGCCATTGGCGAGACCGAGGTTTCCTTCGAGGGCAATGATATACAACTGATCCGTGTTATGGACACAACTCCAATCCCCGCTGATATTGAAGCCGCCGCCGGAGTCGGTAGTGACGTAGCCGCTCCCATTTCCGTCTGCGACCACGCCTGCCAGAGAGCTATTCAGTAAAGATGTTGCCGCTGACCCAAGCCCTGACGAACCCGCAGCATATAGATAAACCTTAGCGCCCACTACTGGCTGCTGCCCGCTATGCACCGTACCACTCAGAGCTACTCCTACTGAAGTGCTTGTTGAAAGGGTAGCAGTTCCACCGCATCCCACAATCATGCCTGCGCTTATCCACATGAACGCAAGTAACACGAAGAGGTGAAAAGCTGTACCCCGCTCTACTGGATTGCACTCAGTTAGCTCACACAGCACAGGTCCTCCAATCGAACACAAATAAGATGACGTTTCAAAGATGGCCATCTGTCATAATTGTCAGCGCATCGGAAGCCACAATACGCAAGATATGATTGCCCGGCACGTGCTCCCGATTGCTGCAGGACTAAGGAACCGTTACGGAATTACCGTTTAAAGACACTGTTGCAAAGCGCGCCAACGCCCGGCCTTGAAGTGTCGCGCCAGTACCTAAAGTTATGGACGCATTCGCCATGATCGTCCCATTAAAGATGGAACTTGCTCCAAGCGTCGCCGAGGTGCCGACCTGCCAATAAACGTTATCCGCCAAAGCGCCGTTCGCTAACACTACCTGAGTTGCCGTGGAGGTCGTGAGTGTTGAGGCAATCTGAAAGATGAAGACGGCATTCGCATCGCCTTGCGCATCAAGAGTCACAGTGCCAGCCGACAGGCCAACCGCGCCTGCGTTGCTGTACACGCCGGGAGTGAAGGTGGAGTTTGCCATGTCTGCCGGCAGTGATCCTGTCCCTGATAATCCGGCTGCGTAGTTATATGCAGTAGTCAAGTTGTTTTGAGCCTTCAGAGCGACTGAATCGGCGACATGCTGGACTGCCGGTGCAGTAACCACTCCAGGCGGGAACCCTGTAACAGATGTCCCAGGGTAGAGAGCCAGGTCTCCACCAGTGATGACGGTCGCCCCTGTATTGGTAACTGTGGAACCCCCAAGAACTGCAAAACATGCCATCAACGCCGTGGGTGGCACGTTAACGGCAAGGGTAGCCGGGGCCGAACTAAGAGCGACGAAGGGAGGAGTTCCTGTAATCAGACCGAACAGTGCGGAGACATTATTCGTTGGGTTCTGCACTATGTACCAGCCCGCTTGGACCGTATCAGCCGCAGCGGTGCTGCCGGAGGGCGTGGCGTCGGTAAACAGAGTGGAGCATAAACTGTCGCCACCAGGGTTGGAGTTGACACAAAACGCCAGAATGTCAGCAAGTGTGTTGAGTAGCTGGCCATTGCTGCTTGTCGGATTCACAACAACACCAGTAGAAATATTAGCCAAGGTGCTAGCCGTCTTGAAGGCGGTCCCAAGGTCGTTGTAGGCCGTAGACGGAGCGCCAATGAGAACCGGTGCGCCCAAAACACCGGTTGGCGCGGCGATGAAAGGTTGCAATGCCTCGATGGAGGCAGCCGTGGTCACCTCGTTGATATTGATCACAAGAGAAGAGGACAGCCCGCTGGTTGCCGTGCAATCGCCAATGACAGCCATCAGTACGATGCGAGAATTCACCGGATTGCCGTTACCCGGACTGCCTCCCGTTGCCACAATATAAAAATGGCTTGCAGCAGAAGGCAAAGCATAGCTACCTGTAATGGTGAAGGCTCCATTACTGTCGGTAGTCGGCAGAGTTCCGCTTATCAGCGCAGTGGCTCCCTGACCGTAGCCACCACCAGTAGTCGGACTGCCAGCTGCGTAAAGTTGAATCGCAGCGCCAACTATAGGCTGTTGGGCAGCGAGGGCAGGCTGTTGGCCATCGAAGACAGGATGTTGGCCAGCGATGATAGGCTGTTGGCCACCGAAGACGGTGCCGTGAATAGTAACTGCGGAGGGCGTAGTTGTAGAACTTTGGGTGTTATTGCATCCAGTCGTTGCCAATAGTCCCAGTGCGAGGAATGCAACTGATAGGAGCAGGAGAAACGAATTAGGGCGCTGGATGCGTGCACGGTTCATTGATAACTCCTTGGGAAGAATGAAGGACTATATCGTGCCATTCAGACACGAAGAAGTGGCACCACCCACGAAGTCAGCCATATGGTGTTGGGCACTTCGCTCGTACTCTACTCAGTTATCTGGAATGCCAGAAGAAACACTTTCACAATAGCAAGTGGAATCCTTGGAATCTGTGCAGAAGTGCTCATGAATCACTGTCTCCGTATACTCCGAGCAAGCCATGCGGGCAAATCGAGTAGATACTATCGGCGAGTGAAAACTGCATGAATACTGTTAGAGATATGCATTGACAGGCAGGCGATAACGCGGTACCGACGCCGATCTCTTAAATGCAATAGATACAATCTTATCGCGCAAGGATTAGGCAGAGTGTTCTCTTTTGAACAGTAGGTCTGGAGAACAGATGGCATTATCGAACCATAGCGGCTGATCGGTCACTCTTGTATATGCGGGTGTGAAGGCGACCAAAGTCCGATGCAGCCGAGTTGATCGTACGCCTAGAAACACTAGACCATTTAGCAATCGACACATGGGAGCCAAGAATATGATCAAGTTCCGCCACACAGCTTTTTCCGTCCTTTCCATTCTCTCTGCGACAATAACACTGCATGCGCAGAGCGGTTGTACTGATTCCCCCGAAGCGCCAACAGCTCTTCTTCTAATTGTCGGGACCGCAGGTATGATCTACGGTCCAGTTCTGCTGAAGAAGGTGCGTCGCCATGGCGGCAAAAGCTAATGTTGGACGGCGCCCTTGATATTGTTAGGGATTCTTCCTCAGGTGGCGCCACGCAAACCTTCTCTTCGTGTTTATCGACTCTGAGAGCCGACGAGGAGGTCGACATTCGCTCTGCACGCCCAGATTCTGCGAGCCTTACAGAGAACCTTTGCGGTCTTCCCCCGTTCTTTTACGCCGGGGCGGTTGTGGCGATGGTCGCTCTTGGCGCTCTGTCGCAGTTCCCTACCTGGCTTGCAATGTGGCACCTTTGGGCCACTGATCCACTTCGCTCGATCGGAGTAGCATTCCCGCTTGTGGCCAGTCTCGGAGTGCTGGCGGCTTGGCGGCGGCTTGACTGGATCATGTACGGTACTTTTTGGGCACTTCCTCTGCTAGCCGTATCGTTCCTACTCGCGCGTGCTATCGACGTTTATGCCCTGATCCTAAGTTACGATGGTCTGCGGCTGATCAATCACGGCACGGTGTTGTTTCTTTACGCAAGCGGGGCTGTGCTGCTCTTCGGGGGGCCTCGCCTGCTGCGCGCCTCGATCGCGCCCCTCTTCCTCCTCTTGCTGATTAATCCTGTTCCGAACGCTTTCAGCCCAGTGGTGGACCTGCCGTTGCAGCATCTGTCAGCATTCACAGCACGTTTGTTCGCTCACCTGATAGGTGTCCAACCTACAGGGGTGCAACTCCGCATGATGTTTGCACCAGACTTTGGAATGTTCATTGCTCCCGGCTGCAACGGCATCCGGGGTTCAATAGCGCTTTTCTATCTAGCATTGATCTTTGGCTATGCTCGGCGTCTGCGCCCCGTTCGTCTGGTCCTCACCTCATTCGCGGCGCTTGTTCTTGGCTATCTCCTTAATCTGCTCCGCCTTTGCGTTCTCGTGATCTATTACCGGATTGGAATCAGCTTCCCTTCGATTCAGAAGCATGGCGCGGGAATCGATTACGTGATCGGCTGTGTCCTTTTCCTGCTTGCCGCACTTGGTCTCGGGATGCTCATCCACTCGGCTGAGCCTAGCATTGCGTCAGGCATGAGGCAGGTGAGAAGGAAAGGCGTGACCGAAAGGCCCTGGTTTTTCCAGACATCTCATCCATCGCGATTTGGGGCCATTGCGCGTTCGCTCTGCTTTCTCACTCTTACGCTCGTACTCTTCCTCCTGGAACTTCGCGCAGATGGCCCGCCTCATGTTTCGCGGATAGCCGAAGGTGAGGTTATTCGCAGTTTTCCAGTCAAGGTAGGGCTCTATTCGCTCACCCGCACGTGGACCGAGAACAACAGTAACGGAGCAATCAACCTGGCAATGGCGGAGTATGCCACATCGGCTAAAAGCAAGGATATGGCCGAGCGCTTTACCCTCGGTCTATGGGTAGGCTCAGCCCATCATCTCGTCTCTGACAGCAAGTTCATCCAGGGAATCCGTCCTCAATGGACGGGATCTTTCAATGCCACTGCGCAGCAGGGATCGCCGGTTCACTTCTTCACGAACTTCTATGACGATGGCATCAGTCGGCAGTACGATGCGGAGGCAACCTGCTCCAGCAGTGGCTGCGGGCTTCGTGCAGTATTCGGCCATCAAGGGTTTTCCTTCAAGATGACTGGACCATCCAAACTCACCTCTACCTCCCATAGCAAGAGTCTTCCTATCCTGCTCCGACGTGAGTGGCTCGATAGCGAACCGATACCATCTACCGATCTCCGCACGCAGTTCGAAACCGACGCACGCCTCTTCATCTCGCGGGTGGATGTACAATCACTTGTGAATCAGGATGGCTTTCAGGAGTAATTGCGTTTCCCCCGCGCTCCTTATAGGTTCAGGATGCGGCTACTCGAAGCCGCCATGAACAATCCACCCAAGCCACAGTTTTTCCCGCAAAATAATAGTTTCTTCCCTCGGCACCCCGCCTGAATCAGTGAAATCCAAGCGCGCCCTCTGAGCCGAGGCGATGCAACGTTTCCGCGCTGTCTCATTCGCTGAACGGCATGCCAAACGAGAGCAGGGCGAGATGTGGTGGACGATGTCGAGTCCCCACAACGGTCGCTTGCTTGCTCGTGGCCTGCCAAATGCGATGCGCTGTTGCATGCATATAGAGCAGCCTTATCTGCTCACGGCTGTTACCTCGCACGCTATAGATACGGAGTGTCGTCAGAAGGCGGTCTATTCAGAGGAGATCAGATAGGCACACATACTGATGGATGGTGCGTTCTGAATGTTTTGCACTTCCTCTGCCGTTTGCTCAATCACCGCATAGTTCATGCGGTTCTGCGCACACTCTGGCGCAAGGCGGAGCAGAAGATATTTGGAAGCAGGGTTGGGCGACGAAACCATTCCGCTCTCCTTTCACAGAGATTCGCTCTTGGTTGCCAAAGCAACGCTGGAAATCTTTCAGACCGAATCCGTAACATGAAGAGCGAACCAGTAATAGCGCCTCCAGCAGAACAAGCAACGAACTGGCCGTAAAGCGAACATACTCAGCAGTTCGTCAAATGAGCGCACCTCGGCCGCTCTGAATCGGACAGAGTTGCAGCGAGGGCATTTGTGCTTGAACAAAATCAAATGTGGGACCCAATTCGGCCAGTTCCAGTTCGCCATATCCACCTTTCGTGCCCTCTGAGAATCGGGTTGCCAAGATGCCGGGTCAATAACTGTATGTCTGTATTTGCCGTTGCTTGTTCTATATGCGTGATCGATTGGTGCGGTGCGGACCAAGCGCCGTCGGGACTCAATGAGAGGTACTCATTTCCTGATGAAGTTCTGCCACATTGGTTGCTTTTTCGTCTTGCATTTCGAGAAGTGCCAGCAAGAATGAGAGTGTTGATTCTGCTCCCTGATTTTCATTTACGCGATCAGGGTGCAACCCGTCTTTGCACCCACCAGTTGTGGCATCGTAGAGGGGTACCTGCAAGTCATTCTTACCCAGAAACCAGCGGAAGACTCGCTGAGCCTCGTCGAGCCAGCGCTTTTCATGCGTGAGCCGATAGGCCAGAAGACACGCGGAGATGGTTGCATTGGCCTCTACCGGCTGTTGGTCGAAGCGAGCTTTCTCTCTGTCCTTTGTGAAGAATCCGTTGGAACCGATCGGCACGAAAATCTCTCCGTCGCCTCGATGCTGTTCCGCCACAAGCCACGCAAGAGACTCGATCCCGCTGACGATCATCTTCTGGTTGTCACTTCTCCAGCCTGCAAGAATCAGCGCATGCGAGAGCCTTGCATTTGAGTAAGAGAGGCTGTTCTCAAACCAGTGCCAGTTTTCGGTATTCACCTGGTCGTAAATATTCAATAGCCGGCGGGCAAGCGTGTTTCGCGCACTCTGGACCGTTCTGTCGCCCGGGAACCAGTCAAGATAGGCCTGCATTCCGAGAATGCTGAAGGCCCACGCGCGGGGGCTATGGAACGTGAATGATGCCGGCATGGCTGCCTCAAACAGACGGCCCGCCGCTCCGCGTAAACCCGCATCCCGCGAGTAGCCGAGCACACTTCCCAATGCCCAAAGCGCGCGGCCATGGCTATCTTCAGAGCCTACGTCCTCCAGCCACCTTCGGTCATAGCCGAGGAAGTTCCGGAACCGTCCGCTATCTGGCTGAAAAGCCAGCCACAAAAATGCCAGATAGCGATGTGAGAGCTTGGCATAATCCACGGTGCTTCCATACAGCGTGGCCTCGTTCAGAGTATTCGACACCATGAGCGCGCGCGCATTGTCGTCCGTGGTGTATCCCTCGCTGCTGTTGGGCACTGAAAAGATCGCGTGCTGCAACATGCCGGTATCGTCGGTCATGTTCAACAGGTGCGCGGCATTCAGTTTGGGTAGTACGTTTTCGTCATGGATGGTCGGCTCATCCTGCTGCGCCGGCCTCGGCCGCAGGCTGCGCTCGAAGCGCGCACGCTGGAAGCTCGCCATATAGGCGCGCGCTGTCTTCGGCCACGTTGTTGCGCGAGAGTAGAGGTACGCGCGCTTGCGCATGGCGTGCCGTTCCGCATCACTGTCCAAAAGCCGCACTACCGCATTCGCAATGGAAGCAGGATCGTCGAAGGGAACAATCACTCCACGCTGCTCTGCCAGCAGTTCCTTCGCGTGCCAGTACGGGGTGGAGATGATGGCCTTGCCCGCACCCAACGCTATGGCGAGCGTACCGGATACTACCTGCGCCTCCTGTCGGTAAGGCGTGATGTAAATGTCCGCCGCGCCCACATGTTCAATCAACTCTTCCGCGCTGACAAAGCGGTTGTTGAGAATCAACTGCGACCGGACGCCCAACTCTTCGGCAAGCGCTTTCAGTTCGTCGCGATACCGTTCTCCATCGCGCCGCCGGATATGCGGATGGGTGACTCCAGAGACGATGTAAACCACATTCGGATGCTGCTCAAGGATCGCAGGCAGCGCGCGGATTACATTTTCGATGCCCTTGTTCGGTGAGAGTAGACCGAAGGTGAGCAGAACAGACTTTCCTTCCGTGCCGAACTTGTCCTTGAAGTAATTCGGATCCATGAACGGCATCTCAGGCACGCCATGCGGAATCACGTCGATCTTTTCGCCGGAAACCGCGTACACGTCACGCAGCATCCCAGCGGCCAGTTCGCTCATCACCACAAGGCGATCAGAGTGTGCCGCGATCTCTTCAAGCACGACACGCTGCTGCGTATCCGGCTCGCGAAGAACCGTATGCAGCGTGGTCACCAGGGGCATCTTCAGTCTGCGGAGAAGCGTCAGGATATGGCTGCCCGCGTCTCCGCCATAGACGCCATATTCATGTTGCAGACTGACAAGATCGTTGCCATTGAAATTCAGAAAGTCAGCGGCCCGTTCGTACGATGCAAGATCTTCCTGTTCCAGCTCCAGGCGCACTTGCTCCGGATAGTCGTAGTGCGAATCCGGATCGTTGACAGGAATGGCAAACAGACACTCTTGTCCGTACTCGGCCGCCAGCGCCGTGCACAAATCTGTAGTAAACGTCGCGATGCCGCACTCGCGCGGAAGATAATTGCCCACAAATGCGATGCGTGTCGGCAAAGGAACGTGAGCATCCTTACCGCCAGTCAATGGCAGCATTGCCGCAGCAGGACTGCTAGCGGGCGACTCCGAATACGTATTCTCGCTGGAATTCATTGCGTCCTGCTTTCATTCGAGCCGGCCGTCCACCACACAGAATCTGCTGGGAGCCTGCGTGCTCTTGGCTTTTGGACGGCTGCGCGTCGAGTGTAGACACCTGTGTCAGATGGCAATCGGGAAGTCCAGAGAAGTTAGTTGCTGTATCTGCCGCGCCTGCACAGTTACCTTCGCCGCGTGGAAACCCAGGAACTTCCCAACCTTCACGGAATCGAGTTCCGCGGCATTGAATCGAGACGCAACCCCGCCCAGTGCATGCATCAATGCATGGTCGATTGCAATCTTGCGGGAGAGCCCAAAGCCTCGGCGGACGCAGGCTTTCTGTATCCACATAAAGTGCCATCCGGCTTGACGAATCATGGTGTCGAAGACTGGCGCGAGAAGTTCCTCTACCTGCGTCCAGTTTTCGCCAATGTCTTTTTGAATAGGGTTCAAGCGGCTGGGCAGAGCGCATCCCTTGCGCAGGAAAATCGAATGCAGCCTCACGCTTGCGCGCTGACGGGCGCGGAGAGAAGCGATGCAGGTCTCAGACTGGCAACGCCGTCGGGCGTAACTGCCTCGCCCCCAGTCGAGCCAGTTGGCAAGGGTGCCTCCGCAATCGCGGGCCCTGAATGTGAGCGTCTGGTCTTCTGTCCGAGGTAACCCGAAGCGTCAGAAGGACCTACGGGGCGATAAAGCCGCTTGCCATTGCGCTCGCGAAGAGAGAGATGGTTCTTTGCGTCGCCTTTGTTCATGAAACCCATCGCAGCTCCATTCATACAGGTTGCGTGCTTGAACGGTGCTCGTCCGGAGCTGAGCTTGGAGCGCTGAAGGCGAGGGAAGGGGAAATTAACGACTACTTCGAGCATACTCTTGAATCCATGCGCGTGCCGTCTTTCATTCACGGCAGGCACAGCAAAGCGGCTCAGCAGAACTTTCCGCGTGGCCGCGGCGAGTCTGTTGAGCAGATTCATTGCCCTATTGATCCGGCAAGAAAACAGTGACACATTCTTCCCACCCTTTCCCGCAAAAAGCGCGAGAAAGGATGGGGCATCCTGACAGTATCTAGTTGCCGGATCAATTGTTACATCACAAACCCAATCAATCCACCGCTTCCGCGGGCCGAATGGACACTACATCCAGGATTGGGAATGCAGGCCGCGATTGCCATAACGGCAGCTCCAGCTCTGGCATTGGCTTTGCCTCGAACAGTTTCTTGCACTGCCGCGCCGTCCACCGCGCCCAGCCCTTTGACTTCTTCCTGCGTGCGCTGTCAGTCGAGATACCGGTGCCCGCGTACATTTGCCGGTAGAGCTTGGAGAGGAAGACGAAGGCGATGCGTGCGCGCAGATTGGGCGTGCATGCCGACCGCTGCCAGATCGCACTCCAGGTATAGAAACGGTCCCACACCTTCTGCGTTCGCTCGCGTATCTCGTCCGAACTCATCGAAGGATGCGGCGTGAACATCTTGGGACGGACTTCAGTGGGGATGAGCCAATACCGCGTGATCGGAACATCACCCACCATGGCTGGCTCCTTGGCTTGTTCCTTTTCCCAACGGCCAAAGTCCACAGTGCCAGGGAACGGTGTCATCATCACGAACTGCGCGAAGGTGACGCCTGCCTTCAGCGCCATCTCCACGGTGGCGTCAAAGGTGGCTGGCTTGTCCGTTGGCAGCCCAAAGATGAAGGAACCAAGCACGTGGACACCGTGCTGCCTGAAGGTCTGCAAACGCCCAGCCAATTCATCTCCGGAGAAGTTGAAGTCTTTGAAGACGGCCTTCAGCCCTTCCGGCGTAACCGCCTCAACACCCACCAAGGCGCCCTTGATATTGGCCTTCCGCATCGCATCCAGAAACTCAGTGTCTTCGCCGGCTTCCATAGTGATCTGCGTAAAGAACACCATGTCCTTTGGTAGCTTGGCCATCTCCTTCATTAGTTCGAAGCGCTCCGTTCGAATCCCGGTGAGCTCTTCGAGCTTGGCGACATTGTTCTGTTCGCGGGCCAGCCGCAGATCTGTCAGGCTCACCGGATAGAAATTGTCGTCGGCCAAGGCAATAAACCGGAATCCAATGCGCCGGAGCTGAACGATCTCGTCGATTACGGCCTGGTACGAGCGCTGACGCGGCTGTTGTCCATCGGTGCGCCACACACTGCAAAACGAGCAGTGTTTCGGACATCCGCGAATGGTTTGTACCGAGGCCCACATGTATTTATCGGCCCGCATCAGGTCCCATCGTGCTTCCAAAAACTGCTCACCCCCGATGCGTCCCCCGTCGTAGATCTTCTCCGGTTTACCGGCCAGGCAGTCCGCTACAGCCACGCCCCAGACAACGTCGCCGTCGCCCTTCACCACGGCGTGCGCTTCGCCAAGTTCAAACGCTTCCTCGGGAAACAGCGTAGCGTGAATGCCCCCATAAACTACCCATGCACCGCGACTGCGCGCCGCTCTGCCCACTGCGTAGCCGCGCAAAGCATTGCCCGTGTGCACACTGATGCCGACGATGTCACCCGGCTGGATGCTTTCCGGAACAATCTGCTCCAGCGATTCGTCCACAAGAATGGGCTCACCCGCGGAGCGCGGTGTTGCGGCCGCGAGAACAAACAGCCATCGGGGAGTGATGACCGCAGTACCAAAGGAGTTGTCGCTGGGATTGACCAGGTGCACACTCATCGGAATCCTACTTTCCTCGTGCGAGTACGGTGGATTCAGAGAGCGTCTTTTCATCTACGGATCATCTTCCGGCGGTAATATGCTGGCAGGATTCGGACGAAGAGGCTGGCTGTCTGAGTTCCACGTCCATCATACAGAATGGGTAGAATATTTGGCTCGAATGAGCGCCAGACCCCTGGAAAAATTAACTGCGCTGCAAAGAAAACTCCCTTGAGAGGGCGCGGCCCCGGCGCATGTTGAAGATTTTACGATATGTCTGCGCCGCGGCTTCCTGCCGGTAAAACAACGGGGCCGTGAATGGTTCGCAACACCGGCGTGGCCACACTTGCTTCCAGCCCAGGCAGAGCTGCCCGCCACTGCACCCGGCACACTCTGTTTGCCGGAACGTGACACCCGCTTATCCTCTTATGCCAGACTGCATGGAGGAGCCCACCGCGCGCGCATTCCACAGCAGCAGCGCGGCAACCAACAGATAGACCGCAGAGGTGGCGCTGAGGCAAAGGCTCATGCTGAAACGCGCTGAAGCTGCCGCAATGGCCAGCGGAGCCAGGCCGCCGCCAATCCAGCCCAGCGAGTTCATCACGCCAACGGCTGTGGCGCGGCACTCCGGGCGCACCACGTCGTAGAGCGACGCCCACAGGTTCGATTCGTAAACGCCTTTGCAGAAGCCAAAGCCAAGCATCGCGCCCAGCAACAGCGGAACCGAGAGCGTCCACCCCGTGAGGAAGAGAAACGGCACGCCCGCCAGCACACCGCAAGCCTGGATGCGCATCCGCCCGCCCGCGCCGCGCTTGGAGAGCGCATCGCCCAGCACGCCGCCCAGCAACACTCCGCACACCGAGGCCGCCGCCAGATACACAGTGGCATTGGCGCCCGCAGCGGCAAGGCTCATATGAAACTTGCGATAAAGGAACGACGGCATCCAGACCATGAAGACCATGGCCACAAAGTTCGCCCCGATGAAGGCGGCAATCAGCCGCAACACCGCCGCAGAGCCAAGCACTTCAGAGACTGCCGTCCGCAAACCCGCTGCGGGCTTTGGCTCGGCCGCAACCACGCGCGCCGGTTCCTTCAGCAGCACGCTCACAAACAAAAGAAGCACCACGCCCAGCGAACCAAAGGCGGCAAAACTGCCCTGCCAGCCAAAGCGCTCACCCACCAGCGAGGCAATCACGCCGCCGCCCACCGTTCCCGCATACACCGCCGACTGATGCGCGGCCATGGCGCGCGAACGGGTTCCAGAACCGTGATAGCTGCTGATCAAAGACATTGCCGCTGGAAAGTAAACGGCCTCCGCCAGACCGCTGAAGGCGCGCAGAATAACCAGCTGAGCAAAGCTATGCGCCAGAATGGTGGCAACCGCCGCGCAGAGCCACAGCGTAAGCCCGCCCAGGATGAGCCCCTTGCGCGAGAACCGGTCGCCGATCCATCCTGCGAACGGACCCGAGGCTGCGTACATCCACATGAACGACGAGCCCACCAGCGCCAATTGCACATCGCTCAGCCCAAGCTGCGCATGCAGCAGTGGAAACAGAGCAAAGATGGCTTGGCGATCCGCATAGTTCAAGAAGCAGACGCACCAGAGCATCGCAACAACAAACCATTTGTAGCGGCCAAACCGCGGCTCTGCGTCGTTCACCAGAAAGACTCCACTTATTGAGCGCCGACACTGCGGTTCGCGCAACCGGCCGGCCATGGTTCAAGATTGCGCGGATCGACTAACGCGCGCCGGATCATGGAGATTGTATACTGGCCACGCATAAGCGCAGACCACTGCATAATTACGCAGCTTTTGCCTCGTTCCCCAGCCGAAACCCCGCACACAGGACCCATTCTCCTGTTTCCAGCCCGCCCTTCGGTAGCGCGTCCCAGGTACTCTGTTCTTGCGGCGGCGTTGCTGCTTGCACTTGCGCAGAGGCACGATTGCACACGCTCTACCGTTGAGCTGGCTTCGACGGCCAGCAATCACGAAGGCCAGGCGGAGCACATGTTCATGGAAGAAGCCTCGCGCCGCACCACCGTGTATTGGACTCAGGCGAGTGAAACCCTGCTGCGCCTAACAAATAGATCAACGCTTGCGTTGCGGCACGCGCGGCCGCCAGACGTAGGTAGCCAGCGAACCGGCGGGCAGCAGTGCGTCAAAGTGCTTGCCGTGCCAGCTTACGGCAAACTGCGTGTCAGTCTTGGCGTTGCTGAGTACCAGCAGAGCGATGGAGCCGTCGGTGTTCCTAAAGGCTACGCTCGCCAGCGCGCCGCCGGCGGGGTCGTTTGAGCCAATGCGCACCGCTCCAGGATGCACAAAGCGGCTGGCGTGGCCAATAGCGTAGTAGTCAGCCGTATAGACGAGTTTGTGCGGAGAGGCGCTGCGATCGACCGTGACAAAGCCGCGACATGTATGGCAGCCGCCTGTGTTGGGTCCGTTCTTCTCGTCGAGCACAAGCCCCCAAAGCACCACAGCCTTTGCCCACTGCCGCGTGGAGCCGATCACCAGCTTTGCCGTCACTGCCAGCAGATTGCCCCTCTGCCATGCGCCACCGGAACACTCGGTCATCCACAGGCCTTTGCTGGGAAAGCGGTCGTGAACCGGGCCTTGCGCCGAGACATCGCCGCCGTAGCAATGGAAGGCCGAGCCTGCCGTAAAAGGCGCGGCCGCAGAATCGGCGAGGACCGTGAGTGGGTATTCGGGGTGGTCCCAGTTGTGGTCGTAAGCAAGGATGGCTTGCGGATGGCCAATGGCCGCTAGAGCCGGTCCAACAAAGCTGCCGATCAGTTTCGTCTCCTGCGCGGCGGGCATCAGCGTGCCGGGATAATCCCTGGTCTCGTAGAGAGGCTCGTTCTGCAGCGACACATAGCGCTCTGGCACGCCGGCCTTCTCGTAAGCCTGGACAGCGTGCGTAAGATATGCGGCAAAGTCCTCCGCTGCATCGTCGCGCAATGAGCCGCCAATCATCGAGTCGCGGGTCTTCATCCAGCCCGGCGGGCTCCATGGCGTAAGCATCACGCGGATGGCCGGGTTCAGAGCCAGAGCCTGGCGCATGGCAGGGAAAATATAAGCGTGGTCGTGCTCGATGGAGAAGCGCTTCAGGCCGAGGTCGCGCTCGCCGGCCGGCAGGTCGTCGTAACTGTAGTGGTTGCGCGCCAGATCGGAGGCACCCAACGGCACACGCAGAAAACTGATGCCAATCCCACGCGTCGGATCGAAGAGCCTTCGCATCGCATCGTCGCGCTGCGCAGGCGTGAGCTGCTCTTCCAGCAGCCATGCGGAAGAATCCGTCATGGCCGCGCCAAAGCCGTCAATGGTTTGGTAACGCTGGCTGTCATCCACCGCAATGGTGGCGGTAGAGGTAGCTGTTGCAGCAAAGCGGAGCGAGGGCTCAGCGGTGAGAGCCTTGGCAAGGTCAGGCGTGGTAAGCGCAACCGAAACAGACTGTGTTTTGCCGGAAGTTGCGAACAAAACCAGCAGTAGACAACACCAGAAGCAATTCAAAAACCTGTTCATCCAGCACGCGCTCCGCATCGGTAAGTTAATCCATTATGCGTCCTGAAGATGGCCGGCGTGCAGCGTCTGTTCCACCGTACTGGACCCGGCGTCCTGTCGAGAAATCGCCGCATTCGCCGCGCATCCTCCCCGCGCAGAGGAAAAATCCCCTCCCGCCGTATCCCATTGCCACGCCGAGGGCTTAAAATGTTCGCGAAGATTCCTAAGTTATAACTCGTGCGCCGAACGGCCGGCCCCGGAATCAGTCCGCAGCTGGCGGTAAAGCCGGGAAAGCACTGCGCCTCCGGTATGTCTACCCCTGGGGTGAGATTCACAACTTTATCCAGGGTGCGGCAGCGCTTCAGCCAGGCGGTTGCCCGATCCCTCGAAGGCTATACACAATCCATAAGGAGGCTCGCATGACCTCACGCACTCTTCATCCGATGACCACCAACAAGAACCTGATTCGCTGGGTTGAGAAGATGGCCGAACTGACCCAGCCAGATGCCATCCACTGGGTTGACGGCTCTGAGCAAGAGAACGAAGCTCTGTGCAACCAGTTGGTGGCAGGCGGCACCTTCACCCGCTTGAATCCCGAGCTGTGGCCCGGCTGCTTTTATGCGCGCACCGATCCCAACGACGTAGCCCGCGTAGAAGACCGCACCTACATCTGCTCGCTCTCCAAAGACAACGCCGGGCCCACCAATAATTGGGAAGACCCCTTCTCCATGCGCAAGAAGCTCAAGGGCCTGTTCCGTGGCTGCATGAAGGGCCGTACCATGTACGTGCTGCCGTTCTCCATGGGGCCCATCGGCTCGCCCATGTCGCAGCTCGGCGTGGAGCTCACTGATTCGCCCTATGTGGTCGTGAACATGCGCATCATGGCCCGCATCGGCAAGCCTGTGCTAGCTGAAATTGAAAAGGACGAGAAGCGCGTGGTGCCTTGTGTGCACTCGGTCGGCGCGCCGCTCGAGCCCGGCCAGAAAGACGTTGCTTGGCCCTGCAACAAAGAGAAGTACATCGTCCACTTCCCGGAAACGCGCGAGATCTGGAGCTACGGCTCCGGCTATGGCGGCAATGCGCTGCTGGGCAAAAAGTGCTTCGCCCTGCGCATCGCCTCCAACATTGCGCGCGACGAGGGCTGGATGGCCGAGCACATGCTCATCGTCGGCCTGGAATCGCCTGAAGGCGAAAAGACCTACCTTGCCGCAGCCTTTCCGTCGTCCTGCGGCAAAACCAACCTCGCCATGCTTATCCCTCCCGAGGGCTTCGACGGCTGGAAGGTGCGCACGGTTGGCGATGACATTGCCTGGATCAAACCCGATGCCAACGGCCAACTGCGCGCCATCAATCCAGAGGCTGGCTTCTTCGGCGTAGCTCCCGGCACGTCCATGAAAACCAATCCCAACGCCATGCTCTCGCTTGCGAAGAACACCATCTTCACCAACGTGGGCCTCACGCCGGAGGGTGGCGTCTGGTGGGAAGGCATGACCGATGCGCCGCCTGCAGAGTGCCTTGACTGGCGCGGCGAACGCTGGACGCCGGAGATCGCAAAAGAGAAGGGCAAAACCGCCGCGCATCCCAACGGCCGCTTTACGGCTCCAGCCAAACAGTGTCCCTGCATCGATCCGGCATGGGAGTCGCCCGAGGGTGTGCCCATCGCGGCCTTCATCTTCGGCGGACGCCGTCCGTCCACCATTCCGCTCGTTTTTCAAGCCTTTAACTGGTCAGGCGGCGTCTATCTTGGCGCCACCATGGGCTCTGAGACAACCGCCGCGGCCGCCGGCGCCACCGGCGTTGTTCGCCGTGATCCCATGGCCATGCTGCCCTTCTGCGGCTACCACATGGGCGACTACTTCCGCCACTGGATCAAGCTGCAGCGCTCGCTCTCGTCCACTCCGCGCGTCTTTCACGTCAACTGGTTCCGCAAGGATGCGCAGGGCAAGTTTCTGTGGCCCGGCTACGGAGAAAACATGCGCATTCTCAAGTGGATCGTGGACCGCGTAAACGGCCGCGCCCATGGCCGCGAAACCCCCATTGGATGGACGCCCTACTACGACGACATCCACTGGGAAGGCCTCGACTTCCCACGTGAAACCTTCGACGAACTGCAGGAAGTGGACCGCGACAAGTGGCGCAAGGAAGTCATCGGCCACGAGGAGCTGTTCCTGGCCCTGCACGACCACCTGCCGTCTGAGATGGTCTACGAGCGCGAACTGCTGATCTGCCGGCTGTAGGCGTGGATGTGGCAAAGGAAGAATCATTGCGATCCCAGGTCTCAAGATCGAGATCTGGGTATCGAGACTCGGGTGGCCCACATCTTAGCTTTGAAAAGTGGAGATGAGGGCCGCCAGCCCGTCAGTTCGCGGAAGGTCGCGCCGCTTTGTCGACGATGAGCGCGTCAACCGGTCCTTTGGTTGGCTCCAACTTCAGACCGAGTTGCTGCTGAATGGCCGTAAACAGCGGAGCCGCGGACGCGTCGCCGGATGCGGAAGCCACCTCTCCATTGAACTGACTCTCATCAGGAGCCCACTCAAGGTCGAAGTCGTATTTCTCGGTCAACTCTGTCTTATCCACTACCGGACGATCAAGGATGGCTCGTTGCAGCATCGACGCAAAGTCGCTCATGGTCGCATTACGGGCCGGGAGCTTGATACTTTGCGGATAGATCATGCTTACCAGAGCAGGAGCATCATTCGGTGCGGCGCTATCCTTGAGCTTGGACCCGCTCTTTACCACTTCCAGCACATAGATCGAGAACTCTCTCTGTTCGCGATGAAACGCAAGCTGGAATCTGTCGGTCAGAAGCTTTCGGAGCATTGCCATCTGCTCATCCCGTGTTGGCCGGACATCGCCGGGCGTTAGTGCAGCAATATCGTAGTGGTCAGAGTCCAACCAATCGGGTCCACCGGAGATCACATGGGGATTGAGATTGTAAGCCGCTGCGATCAAGCCCTTCAGGGTATAGTCCTTCTCGACAAACCTGTTCGTGCCCTGCATCGTAATGTATCGGGATGCCTTGGCGTCATAGCCAACTGGCTTGATCGTAGCCACCTCGAAGGCATCAAATTTAGGGTGAGGAGCGGGCGTTTGGGCGAATACTCCAGAGGCAGAAACAACGAGTGCGAGATTCGCGAGCTGTCGGAGCATTACATCGCACCTTTCTACGGGAACGCAGCGTACGAACGGCACCGGCTGCACACGATGTTGTGTGTACTGATTCAGCTGCGGATATGCACTAAGGGCCAGTGCAAATCGAGTAATAGCATGTACTGATCGGCCATGTCCAGATACGAGAAGCTCATGCGGGCATGCGCGGCCGATAAAGCGGCCCATCGTCATCCACGATCACTGCGCACGGCTGTCCGGTTAACAGCTAACTTGGACGTTTGGCCCATATCTCCGCCTTTCCAAGCTACCCCATGTCTCGATTTTGAGCAGTAAACCGGCTTTGGCCGGTGGATGGTCCTAAACAACTTACAGGAAGTTCCTTAAGAGACCTGGGGTACAGTCCATCATCGATAAGCTCCAAGGCATCCCTCCGAATTCCTGTTCATAAATACCTTATTGCAGTACGACTTCCCTCCTTCCGAAACTCGCGTTTTCCTCATTTCTGGGCACTTCGTTCGATTTTTCCTCCCCCGAACAGCTTTGCCATGCTTGACCGATGGTGAACCCCATCACAGCCTGCCCTCTGGATGGTGCATAGAATTGGCCTTTGCGGGGCGGGCGGAACAGTTTGCAGCGAAACGCCGCACAAAGGGCCGATTCATCGCCGACCCCATCCCGCAGCAGAACGCTATCGATATTTTTCTACCGGCGTTCCAGGAGCAGCAATGGCAAGCCAGGAAACAGGCGTAAAGCGCAAGTCGATGCAGGAGCGCGTGGCTGAGCTGCGCCTCCGGCGCGAGCAGCTTGAGTTGGGTGGCGGCAAGGATCGCATCGAAAAGCAGCACGCCTCCGGACGCATGACGGCGCGTGAGCGCATCGAGGAACTGATCGACAAAGACTCGTTTGACGAGATCGGTCTCTTCGCCCAGCATCGGGCCACGTATTTCGGCATGGCGAAGAAGGATCTGCCTGCCGATGGAGTGGTGACCGGTTGCGCCAATGTTGACGGGCGGCTCGTACACCTGGCCAGCCAGGACTTTACCGTGGCCGGCGGCGCGGCGGGCGAGGTGCACAGCAACAAGGTGGCCGAGATGATGGACATGTCGCTCAAGACCGGCAGCCCCTTCATCTTCATCAACGATTCAGGCGGCGCACGCGTGCAGGAGGGCATTGACAGCCTGGCCGGCTATGCGCGCGTCTTCTACCACAACGTAATGCTCTCGGGCACGGTCCCGCAGATCGCGCTCATCTGCGGTCCCTGCGCGGGCGGCGCGGCTTACAGCCCGGCGCTGACCGACTTCATCATCCAGACCCAGCAGGGCCGCATGTTCATCACCGGCCCTTCGGTCATCAAGCAGGTCACCGGTGAAGAGGTTTCCAGCGAAGACCTGGGTGGACCGCAGTCGCAGATGAACTACTCCGGCGTGGTGCACCTGATTGCGCGCACCGACAAGGAGGCCATGCAGCTCTGCCGCAAGCTGCTCAGCTTCCTGCCCTCAAACAACCTGGAAGATCCGCCACGGCTGCCCGCAAGCGGCAAAGTCAAATCGGACTCAGGCATGGACGACACCGTTCCCACCGATCCCAAGATCGCCTACGATGTTCGCGCCGTGATCATGCGCATCGTCGACAATGACGACTTCCTCGAAATTCAGCCGGGTTTTGCGCCCAACATCGTCATCGGCTTTGGCCGCGTACAGGGCCGCACGGTAGGCGTTGTGGCCAACCAGCCCTGCATGATGGCCGGCGCGCTCGACATCGACGCATCCGACAAATCTGCTCGCTTTGTGCGCTTCTGCAACGCCTTCAATATTCCGCTGGTCACGCTGGTCGATGTGCCGGGATTCCTGCCGGGCATTGAGCAGGAGCGCGGCGGCATCATCCGCCACGGCGCAAAGTTGCTGTTTGCTTACTCCGCGGCCACGGTGCCCAAAATCACCGTGATTCTGCGCAAGGCATACGGCGGCGCTTACATCGCCATGTGCTCGAAGGGCCTGGGCGCGGATCGCGTGGTTGCCTGGCCCACGGCGGAAATCGCCGTAATGGGCGCTGAGGGTGCGGCTGAGATCGTCTTCCGCCGCGAGATAGATTCTGCTGAAGACAAGGTTGCCAAGCGTCAGGAACTCGTCGAAGAGTATCGCGAGGCCTTTGCCAATCCACAGGTTGCCGCCGGACGCCGTCTGGTGGACGACGTAATTGAACCCGCCGAGACGCGCAAATATATTGTACGCGCGCTCGAAGCACTGCACGGCAAGCGCGAGCTACGCCCACAAAAGAAACACGGACTGATTCCACTCTAAGGAGGAGCCATGCAATTCGATTCCGGAACTTTGGCGGTCGTACTGGCACTGCTTTCTCTGGGCGGAGCCATCGTCTGCATCGTCGCACTTTTCAGCACGCGGCGCTCGCTTGCCGAGCAACAGCAGGAGCAAGGCCGCCAGTTCGCTGAGTTGAACGAGAAGCTGTCCAGGCTTGCTCCTGCAGGCAAAGGCGGAGCGCAGATCATCGC
>Ga0302270_10001676_pt1 | contig 22326 bp, 26 predicted proteins | sample III_Bog_E2_3_FD_198773 | JGI IMG/M metagenome (GOLD analysis project Ga0302270, IMG submission 198773) | Peat permafrost microbial communities from Stordalen Mire near Abisko, Sweden - III_Bog_E2_3 | ecosystem: Environmental > Terrestrial > Soil > Wetlands > Peat | place: Sweden: Abisko... | reverse complement strand
CGCTGGAATATGCACGGCAGTTTGTGGCTATCGGCCCGCGCTGGCCGACCAGCCAGGGACATGGGAAAGCCGAGCAGTTTTTGCGCAGCCAGTTTCAGCACGACCAACTCGAAGAAGACACGTTTACCGCCGACACGCCCATTGGCCCTGTTGCGATGCGCAACTTTATCGTGCGATTTCCCGGCAAAAAGAATGGCGTGATTGTGCTGGGAACGCACTACGAGACTAATTATCCGCTGAAGAATATCAACTTTGTGGGAGCGAATGACGGCGGCTCGACGACCGGATTGCTGCTGGCGATTGCCGACCAGTTGCGCGGCAAGACGCTGGACGGGTATTCGGTTTGGCTGGTCTTTTTCGACGGCGAGGAAGCCATACAATCGTGGTCGCGGTCTGACTCGACTTACGGGAGCCGGCACCTGGCGGTGAAGTGGGCCAGGGATGGAACGCTGGGACGGATCAAGGCGTTCATGCTGGCGGACATGATCGGCGACAAGGACCTGGATATTCAACGCGAATCGCAGTCAACGGATTGGCTGGTGGCGCTGGTGAAGCAGGCGGCTCACAAGTTTGGCTATGACCGTTATTTCTTTCAGACCGATGAGCCAGTGGAGGACGATCATCTGCCGTTTGTAGAGCGCGGCGTGCCATCGATTGACGTGATCGACCTGGACTACGGACCGAACAACAGCTACCACCACACGGCGCAGGACACGATGGACAAGATCAGCGCGCGAAGTTTGACGATTGACGGGGATGTGTTTCTAGAGACGATACGGCTGATCGATTTGCGGTGATGTAGTTCTTGGATTTTGCATCAGTCTGCCAAATTGCATCAAATTTCAAAGTGATGCATAATGGGCCTATGAGAACCACGGTCACGCTCGACGACGACGCCTATGAAACGGCGATGCTGTGCGCCAAGGGCAAGGGAATCACGCTGGGAGCAGCGATCAGCGAATTTGTGCGGCAGGGCCAGGAGGCACGAGCAGCGCGGCTCCCGAAGCCTTCGCCTTCGCCGCGGCTCAAGAGACTGGCAAATGGAATGCTTGTCGCCCGCGCTCGCGGGAGGGTAATCACTTCCGAAATGGTAAAAGCCGCGTTGGAAGAGGATGACGATTGAGCAATCCGAAGTACTTGCTCGACGTGAATGTGCTGATCGCTCTCACCGATGAGGGCCATATCCATCACAAGATTGTCTTGAAATGGTTTAACACCCCAGGCCTGGACTGGGGCCGATGCGCGTTTACCGAAGCGGGCTTCTACCGCATATCGGTGAATCCGAAGTTGGGTCGATTGACATTCGGCGACGCCACCAACGTCCTGGCAGCGCTGACTGAGCGTCAGCGATATCAGTATTGGCCCATCACCGCCGATTGGGATGAGCTGGTCGCTCCCTTTCGAGAGCGGGTGTGGGGTCACCAGCAGGTCACCGATGCCTGGTTGCTTGGGCTCGCGGTGAAAGAAGGCGGGGTTCTGGTTACGCTGGACAAGGCCATCCGGTCGATGGCCGGGGCGAAGTACGGCAAGCACGTGCTGGTTCTGGAATGATTAGAAATCGCATCTCATCGCATCGCACCGCATTGAGCGAACCGAAAACTGACAACTGACAACTGCTTTCTATACCATCCAGAAATGATTGCGGGCGCATCGTGGGTTTGGTGGGTGGGGTTTCATGCGGTGGTGGCGGCGCTGTTGCTTGCCGATTCCCTGCTGCCCGGACACCGGCGTGAATCGGGGCACGCGCAGGCTTTTGGGTGGATGTGGACGGCTGTGCTGGTGCTGGCCGCAACCGGCTTCGCTGCCTGGATCGCCGTTTCTCAGGGACACCAGACCGCGCTCGAATGGGTAGGCGGCTATGCGATTGAAACTTCGCTCAGCGTCGACAACCTGTTCGTCTTCCTGGTCATCTTTCAGGGATTTCGCATCAGCGTGAAGCGCCAGCACAACGCGCTGCTGTGGGGCGTGGGCGGCGCGGTGGTGCTACGGGGGCTGTTTATTGCGGCAGGCATTGCGCTGCTGAAGCGGTTCGACTGGATCACCTGGATCTTCGGCCTCTTTCTGCTTTACGCAGCCTGGAGGCTGGTGCGCGGGGGTTCGGCGCATGCGGCCATTCCGGAGTGGATTCGCAAGCTGCAACCGGCCAGGGGTTCGCTGCTGCCGGTGATTCTGGCCATCGAGGTAACCGATGTGCTGTTTGCTGTGGATTCCATTCCCGCGGTACTGGCCATCAGCCACAATCCATTCGTGGTGTACACGTCGAATATCGCGGCGGTGCTGGGCCTGCGCTCGCTTTACTTTGCGCTGGCCGCGCTGCTGGACCGGTTTCGCTATCTGCATTACGGGCTGGGGGCAATGCTGTCCTTTGTGGCGCTGAAGATGCTCACGGCGCGCTGGATCGACGTGCCGATCATGCTGTCGCTGGCGGTGATGGGGGCGATTCTTGCGGTTTGCGGGGTGGTGTCGTGGATGGCAGGCGATAAACCAGCTTCTAGCTTCTAGCTCGCAGCTTTTGGCTTTGCGAAAACAGCTTCGCTTGCCACCAACGGAACCGAAGCTAGAGGCTAAAAGCTAGCAGCTAGCACTTCTTACCACTCTCGGAAGCGGACCTGGCCATCGCTTTTTAGTGCGGAGTGCTTGCGGAAATGCTGGTCGTCGCGGTGCGGGAAATCGTTGCGGAAATGCGCGCCGCGGCTTTCGGTGCGGGCCAGTGCCGACTGCAGAATGGCGTGGGCTACCTGGCTAAGGGCCTGTGCTTCAATTAGCCGGCGGCTGGATTTGCGTTGCTGAACGAAGCGTGCAATGGCGGACTCGCACTCGGCTTGGGCAGCAAGGCCTTTAAGCAGCGTGGATTGGTGGCGGAGTAAACCGGCGCAGGTCCACATGGCGGTTTGCAACGTTGCGATGTGAGCCTCGATCAGTTGCTCATCGTTTGCGGACAACGGAGTGTTGGTCTGCTCAATTGCGCAGGCGGACACCAGAGGCAGTCCATCTGCCAGCATCGCCTGTGCTGCGCGCGCGCCGAAGACCAGGCCTTCGAGCAGCGAGTTTGAGGCCAGGCGATTTGCACCGTGAACACCCGTGCATGCAGCTTCGCCGGCGGCATACAAACCAGTGCGCGTGGTGCGGCCGTCAAGATCGGTCTTTATGCCGCCCATGAGGTAATGTGCGGCGGGGCGAACGGGGATTTGATCTCGCGCCAAATCGAGCCCATGTTTCAAAAGGAACGCACTGATTCCGGGAAAGCGCTTGTGCAGATCGATGTTGGTGACGTGGCGCATGTCCAGAAAGACAGCATTTGTTTCGGCGGCATCGCTTTCCATGCCTTCGCGAGCGATGGCGCGGGCAACTACGTCGCGGGGAGCCAGTTCCAGTTTTGGGTGGTACTGCTGCATGAAGCGCTCACCGCGATGATTGCGAAGATAGGCTCCCTCGCCGCGCAACGCCTCGGAGAGCAGGAATCGCGGGACGCCGGGAAGGGCCAGCGCGGTGGGATGAAACTGGTAGAACTCCATGTCGGCGAGGTCGGCGCCGGACTGCGCGGCAAGTGCGATGCCATCGCCGGTGGCTACGGCTGGATTGGTGGTGTCAGAGTAAACCTGGCCTGCGCCGCCAGCGGCAATCAGGATGGAACGCGCGGCGATTCTATGGGGCGCTGGGTTTGCAGAGCCGGGACCGGCAGATGCCAGGGCCAGATCGGCGGCAATTACGCGGCCATCGGCAACTACAAGGGCGGTTACCATGGTCCATTCGGCAAAGCGGATTCGCGGATGGGCGCGGGCAAAAGCTACCAGGGAGCGGCTGATTTCCGCACCTGTGGCGTCGCCGTTGGCATGGAGAATGCGAGGGCGGGAGTGGGCGGCTTCGCGGGTACGGAGCAGCCTTCCGGAATTTGGGTCCGCATCGCGATCGAAGTTCGCGCCCAATTGGATCAGCTCTTCAATCCGGAGCGGGCCTTCGCGCACAAGAACCTCGGCAGCGGGACGATAAACAATCCCATCGCCTGCGTTCACGGTGTCTTCCAGATGCAGTGCGACGTCTTCATCGCCCTCCGTTGCTACTGCGATTCCGCCTTGTGCGTAGTGGGTGTTGGATTCGCCGAGTGACTCCTTGGTGACTACCAGGACATCACCGTGATTGGCCAGCTCGACGGCTGCGCGGAGGCCTGCGACGCCCGCACCCACCACCAGAAAATCCACTTCGGAGGCCATTGGCATGAAACCTAAGGCTAACACTGGGGGACAGGGACTAGGGACTAAGGGACTAGGGACTAAGGGACTAAGGGAAGCCAATTCAAGCCGTGGGCCGTATTGCTCAGACTTGGAGGTGGAGGACGCTTAGTGTTGAGAACGTAAGGATAGATAAATGACGGCCCCGGCAGAACGGAGGGGACTCATGAAACCATCCAAAGATCCTTATGGTCGCTGCTGTTGCTGGATTGTGGTTCAAGGCGATAGGGGATCTCACGCAATACAAGGAACCGCAGACACCTTAAAGGGGGGTCGAAACATGCGCGGACTCAAGTTTCTCCTCGGTACTACAGCATTGCTCGCGGGTATGGCCCTGGCGCCGGCGGCACAGGCTCAGATTGTGGTTGGCGTAGGCGTTGGTATTCAGCCGGTTTGCGAATACGGCTACTACGATTATGCGCCGTATGCCTGCTCGCCTTATGGTTTTTACGGGCCGGGATACTTCTATAACGGGATCTTCCTGGGAATGGGCCCCTGGGCCGGCTGGGGTTATGGCCACGGCTGGGGTGGGCATCGGTTCGTTAACGGCGGTGGCGGAAGCTATCGCGGCGGCGGCGGCGAAGCAGCAGCGCGCGGCTATGCATCTCGCGGCGGCGGCGGTGGTGCGGCCCGAGGCGGCGGCGGTGCAGCTCGCGCAGGTGGCGGAGGCCATGCGGTAGCGGTTTCTCATTCTAGTGCTGGTGGAGCACGCGCAAGCGCTCCCCATGCGGCGGCAAGTCATGCGGCACCCCGTGCGGCGGCTTCTCACAGCGGTGGCGGCGGTGCAGCTCGCGGTGGCGGGGGCGGCGGTGGTGGACACGCCGGCGGTGGCGGCGGCGGTCATGCCGGTGGCGGAAGGAAATAATTGACATCTGCTGCTAGAAACAACAGATGATTGGCGAGACGGCGGAGCATACCAGCTCCGCCGTTTTGCGTTTGAGCATTGTTATTCAGGGCCTTTCACAGCCACGGGCCGACTTCGGTGTGCTGTAACGGAAATGTTTGGCGCGAGATTTTGCCGGTAGCGGGAGATAATCGAGAAAACGGCGAAACAACGGAAGCAGCCGAAGAGGGTTGAAAACGATGCGCAAGCACTTCTGGCTCCCAATTGCGATGACTCTGCTGCTGGGTGTGATCGGTGGAGCACCCTTGCCCGCGCAGGATTCGGGCACATTCCGGTTTTGCATTGTTCCATTGCGCGACGCTGGAGACCCGATGGTGGACCAGTATCGGGGACAGCCGAGGTACTGGTATTTCAGCGGCGTCTACAACGGCGATACCGACAAGTCGGAGCAATTCCTGTCATGGGCGCAGGGGCATTTTGGCCGCGAATGGACCGTGATCCTATCCCAGCCAAACCGGGGAATCACCTCGTTTTGCAGGAGCTACGCCACGCTTGCGGAGGCGCGGAAGGCATTGGGATCGCCCGCCTCGGATGGCTACCAGTCTGGCTCGAATGCTTACTTCACGCATACAGGCTGGCCGGATATTCCAGCGGACAACAGCAAGAAGCATTGAAAACGCCGCCAAACTGGAAGGGATACCGGGCACTCCAGGCTGGGCCTCCGCCGCAGGTGGACGTCATGGGACTTGGTTTCCGCGTGCCGGTGATTTTGGTTTCTCAGTATGCCACGCGTTGTTCGGTAAGTTAGAAGTTCCTCAAGGCAGGCGGCTATCCTTGTTCAAAGCTGGGACAGGCTATAGGGAGCATCCGGGTCAACGGCGCGCCGGATCATGAGGACCACTTCCCGGAGTTGCCGGGAGGAAAGCTTGGGCGGCATCCGGTCCAGCAACCTGTTTTTTGGCAGCACCTGAATAAGATGCGCATTTTCGCTAGTCTCAAAACGGTTCCCTGGGCGCAGACATCAGAACGTGGGCTTGCATTTAAGATCAAGACAGCGTGCAGACGATACGAGTAGACACACCGACGGCCAAGTACGACGTGATTGCGGGGAGCGGGCTGGTTGAGACGCTTGCCGTCCGCATTGAGCGAGTTGCGGGCAAGCTGCCGCAGCGGGTTTTTGTGCTGACTTCGGCGCCTATCTGGGCGCTGTGGGGGCATAGCCTGCTGCAGTCGTTTGCGGAAGCGCCCGAAGTGCTGTTTCTGGAACCCGGCGAGAAGCACAAGACCATGGCCAGCGTGGAGAGGCTGCTGCGGCAGATGGCGGGCGCCGGCGGAGATCGCGGCTCGCTGCTGATTGCGTTCGGCGGCGGGATTGTGGGCGATGTGGGCGGGTTTTTGGCGGCGATTTATATGCGTGGGATCCGCTACGTGCAGGTGCCGACCACATTTCTGGCGCAGGTGGACTCGTCGGTGGGTGGAAAGACCGGCGTGAACCTGCCGGAGGGCAAGAATCTTGTGGGCAGCTTTCATCACCCGCTGGTGGTATTTGCCGATATTGGCATAATGGGGACGCTGCCGGACCGCGAGCTGAAGGCTGGACTGATGGAAAGCGTGAAGGCCGGGATCATCCGCGACCGGACGCTGGTTCGGTTTATGGAAGCTCATGTGGACGAGGTGCTGGGGCGCGATGCGAAGGCTTTGGAGAAGGTGATTGCGGCTTCAATCCGCATGAAGGCCGAGGTTGTGAGCAAGGACGAGCGCGAGAGCGGGCTGCGGATGATATTGAACCTGGGGCACACGGTGGGCCACGCGATTGAGCAGGCGACAGCCTACAAAGCTCTGCTGCACGGAGAGGCTGTGGGTTGGGGCATGGTGGCGGCGCTTCACCTGGGACGGCAGCGGGGGACGATTTCAACGCGGGAGTTTAGCAGGCTGGAGAGTTTGATTCACCTGTATGGACCACTGCCGCCGCTGAAGCTGCGCGTGGCCAAGGTTGTGGCGGCAACGGGCAGAGACAAGAAGAATGTGGGTGGAGTGAGACGATTTGTGCTGCCGGTGGGGATTGGCGACGCGACGGTGGTGGAAGACGTGACGGCGGCAGAACTTGAGGCGGCGGTGGGCTATATGCTGGCGCGGGCCGGGGAGAAGCATAGCTAAATGACGACGCCTGGATCGAGGCCGGTGGGTGCGGAGGATGAGGCAGGCGCAGCGCAAGCCGTGCGGCAGATGTTCGACCAGATTGCGCCGCGGTATGACCTGCTGAATCACGTTTTGTCAGCAAGCGTGGACCGGCTTTGGTGGTGGCAGACGGCGCGGCGGTTCAAGACGATATTGGCCGATCCCGATGCGGCTGTGCTGGATGTTTGCTGCGGGACGGGACACATGACGATGGCACTGCTGAAAGGCCGTCCAAAGGGCGCGCGGCCGATTCTGGCGGTGGACTTTGCGCGGGAGATGCTGAGCCGGGCGTCGCACAGATTCGAGGCGCGGAAGGCCGGCGAGCCGATGGCTATTGCGCTGGAGGCGGATGCTCTGCACCTGCCGATGCGGGACGCCTCGCTGGATTTGATTGTGACTGCGTTCGGGTTCAGGAACCTGGCCAACTACGAGGCAGGATTGAAGGAGTTTTATCGAGTTCTGAAGCCGGGAGGGCGTCTGGGCATTCTGGATTTCGCCGAGCCAGGGGGGCTGATTGGGAAGGTATATGGGGTGTACTTCCGCAGGGTGCTGCCGGCGATCGGGCGGCTGCTGTGCGGCAAGGACGGACCGTATCGGTATCTGCCGACCTCGGTGGGCAATTTTCCGCCGCCCGGCGAGATGCTGGAGATGATGCGCGGCGTTGGGTACCAGGAGTGCGCATGGCAGCCGTACACGTTCGGGATTGCCGGATTGTATACGAGCTCACGGCGAGGACTTTGAAAGTGAGGTAGGCTAAGGACGCAATGATGCCAGGGGAATCCATGCCGTCCTTATCCGGTTCGTTGGGGCCTGGGCCTTCGGCTGCCGATTTGTCCTCGTTCTCCGCGCAGAAACGCAGGGTCGCGCTGCACTCCATGATTGCGGCGGCGGCAATGACGGTGCTGAAGCTAGCGGCGGGTTTGCTGTCGGGGTCGCTTGGGGTGCTGTCGGACGCTGCCCACTCGGGGCTGGACCTGGTGGGCGTGACACTCACTTTCTTTTCCGTGCAGGTGAGCGACAAGCCTGCCGATGAAGACCATACCTACGGCCACGGCAAATTTGAGAATGTTTCCGCATTCGCCGAGGCAGGACTTATGGCCGTCTCATGCGCGTGGATTGTGTGGGAGGCGATGGGGCGGATACTGCGCCACACGATGGTGCTGCACCACTCGCGGTGGCCGGTACTGGTGCTGCTGACCTCGATCGGCGTGGATTACTGGCGGTCGCGGCGGCTGCGCGCGGTGGCGGAGCGGACGGGCTCGCCGGCGCTGGCCACCGACGCGTTTCATTTCGCTTCAGACATCTGGTCGACGGTGGCCGTGCTTTGCGGGCTGGGCGCAAGCTGGGTGGGTGCGCATTTGGAAATCGGCTGGCTGCGGTATGCCGATCCGGTTGCGGCGATTGTGGTTTCGTTGATGATTCTGCGGCTTACGCTACACCTGGGCCGCGAGACAGTGGCCGTGCTGACGGACGAGGTTCCGGCGGAGACGCGCCGGCGGCTGGTTGGGGAAGTGGAGCGTGTAGAGGGCGTGCTGGCGGTGGAGCAGGCGCGGGTCCGGCGCGCCGGGGCAAGCTACTTTGCCGATCTGACGCTGGCCCTGCCGCGAGGGTTCACGTTTGAGCACACCGGGGAGCTGGTAAAGGCCGCGACGGAGGCCGCGCACCGGGCGCTGCCGGAAGCGGACGTGGTGATCCACACGGTGCCCCGTGAGGACAGGGCGGAGAGCGTGTTCGACCGTGTGAGGGCGGTGGCCGCGCGAAATAACGTAAGCGTGCATGAACTCAGCGTGCAGTCTTTGCATGGGCGGCTCCGGGTGGAACAGCATGTTGAGCTGGACGAGAGCATGACCCTGCTGGCGGCGCATAGTTTTGTTACTGCGATGGAAGCGGAGATTCTGCGCGAGGCGCCGGAGGTTGATTCGGTGCTGACGCACATTGAGAGCGAGCCGGCCACGATTGAGCTGCCTGAAGAGACGGTTGTGGAGGATCGCAAGATCGAGCGCGAACTGCGCTCGGCGGCCAAGTTGTTCCCCGAGATTGTGGATGTGCACCAGATTGTGGTGGGCCGCACAGTGGATCACATTCATCTGAGCTGCCATTGCACGCTGCCGGACAACTTGACCATGCAGCGGGTGCACGAGGTGATCACTGGGCTTGAGGACCGTTTCAAGCTGGCGTGCCCGGAGGTGTACCGGGTGACGATTCATCCCGAGCCGATGACGGATAATCTGAGATAAGGCTCGAGAAAGTCGAGAGAGACCAAGATGATTGCGCAAAGCGAATGGAAGGGCTCAACAATACTCGAGGGGATTGCGGAGAACGGCAATTCTGTTTTCTTCGACGCCGACCCGTCGCACTCTCAAGGGCCCAGCCCGATGGAGGCTGTGCTGATGGCGCTGTGCGCATGCACCAGCGTGGACGTGGTCTCGATTCTGGAGAAGAAACGGCAGCCGCTGCTGGGGCTGCGGGTGAAGGCCGTGGCCACGCAGGCCGAAAAGCCGCCGCGGGTGTTTACGCATATCAAGCTGACCTATGCAGTGAGCGGGCAATTGAGCCGCAAGGCCGTGGAGGACGCTGTAGCGCTGTCGAAGAATAAATACTGCTCGGTTTCACAGATGCTGGAGAAGGCGGCGGTGGTTGAGTACGAAATCGTGTTTGAAGGTGGCGAGCCCGAAGAATGACTAGCCGCGCGTTGAAGAATTTCGTGCAGGTAGCGTCGCTGGTGATGCTGCTGGTGGCGGTGGGGCTATTGGCGGCCATCACCACCATGCACTTCGCCATCCACGGGGCTGAGGTGCAAGTGCCGGCGCTGCGAGGGATGACAGTGGCCGACGCGCGCAGCGAGACCGCGGGCCTGGGCTTGAACCTGAACGTGGACAATCGCTACTATTCGGGCGAAGTGGCGGCGGGACATATCCTTACCCAGTCGCCTGAGCCTGGGACTGTGGTGCGGCGGGAGTGGCGTGTGCGCGTCTCGGAGAGCCTGGGTCCGCAGAAGGTGGAGGTGCCGGACACGGTGGGCCGCGAGGAGCGGGTTGCGGCGCTGATGTTGCGGCGGGTGGGGCTGGAAGTGGGAGTGACCGCGCGGCTGCCCTACGGCAACGCTACAGAGGGCACGGTTTTGGCGCAGGACCCGCCGGCACACGCACAGGGAATTGAGCGGCCCAGCATCAATCTGCTGGTAGCCGCTCCGGCCGACGACACCATTGATGGCTATGTGATGCCGGACCTGGCGGGATTGCCCGTGGTGGGCGCGCAAGCGCAGTTGGCGAAGGTGGGCATCAAGTGTGCGCCTCCGACCTATATCGACGTGCCGGTTGGGCCGGTGGGTACCGGGGACGAGGCGGTGAGGCCGCCGGTGAAACCGGGTGCGGTGGTGGCGCAACAGCCAGTGGCCGGGTCGCGCGTGGACCAGACGACGATGGTGAAGCTGGTGGTGGCGAAGTGAGAAAGACAGGGAGTAGGGAATAGGGAATAGGGAATAGGCCGCGGGAATCGCGGAGTCAGCCTGGCGATTGGGTGCATCTAAATAGATATTCATGACGCAAAAGTCACCAGAACAGGAGACCGGCGCAGCCGGGAGTAGGCGGCCGGATTTCTCGCACGCGTGGCGGGCGCTTCGGCACAGGAATTTTCGCCTCTTCTTTGGCGGGCAGAGCATATCGCTGATCGGCACCTGGATGACACGCATCGCCACGTCGTGGCTGGTGTACCGGCTGACTAAGTCGCCGTTGCTGCTGGGCACGGTGGGGTTCGCAGGACAGATTCCCACATTTCTGCTGGCTCCTTTGGCGGGCGTAATTGTGGACCGCATGGACCGGCGCACGCTGCTGGTTTGGACGCAGAGCCTGGCGATGGTGCAATCGCTGGTGCTGGCGTGGCTCACTCTCACGCACCGCGTAACCATCTCGGAAATCCTGGCGCTCAGCGTGATGCAGGGGTTGATCAATGCATTCGACATGCCGGGCCGGCAAAGCTTCATGGTGAAGATGGTGGAGGACAAGGCCGATCTTTCAAACGCCATCGCCATCAACTCGTCGATGGTAAACGTGGCGCGGCTCATTGGCCCTTCGCTGGCGGGGATGCTGATTGCCGCTACCAACGAGGGTTGGTGCTTTCTGACCGATGGCGTAAGCTACATTGCGGTGATTGCGTCGCTGTTGATGATGCGGCTTACGGCGGCGGAAAAAGAGCGCGCGACAACCACCATGCTGGCGCAACTGCGGGAGGGCTGGAGCTATGTCACCTCTTCCGCGCCGATTCGCACCATACTCTCGCTGTTTGCGCTGCTGAGCCTGATGGGCTGGCCGTTCATGGTTCTGATGCCGATTTTTGCAGCGCAGGTTCTGCATGGCGGCCCGCATACACTTGGCTTTCTGATGGGCGCAGTGGGCGTGGGCTCGCTGGTGTCTGCGCTGGCGCTGGTGATGCGCCGGTCGGTACGCGGGCTGACAAAGATGATTCCCATTGCGGCGGCAGTATTTGGTGTTGGGCTGATCTGTTTTGGACTGTCGAGTGTGCTTTGGCTTTCCATCCTGATGATGCTGGTGACGGGCTTCGGGATGATGCAGGGATTGACGGCCAGCAACACGATTCTGCAGACGCTGGTGGATGAGAAAATGCGCGGGCGCGTGATGAGCTACTACACCATGGCGTTTGTGGGGATGGCTCCGTTCGGCAGCCTGCTGGCCGGCGCCATGGCGCACGCCATTGGAGCGCAACGCACAGTGATTGTGAGCGGCATTGCCTGCATTGTGGGGTCCCTGTGGTTCTGGACGCGGCTGAAAGGGATTCGCAAACAGATGCGGCCGATTTATGAGAGGCTGGGGATTGTGCCGGGGATTGCGGTGGAAGAGGGCGCGGAGAATTGACCGCGAATTGTATCTGTGACCGCGCAATTTCGGATGCTGGGAATTGTCGTTTCCCAGGTCTCAAAATCGAGACCTGGGGCACCCGCAATCGTACAGAGTAATAGGAGGCGGAAATAAATGGGATTGAGCGAAGACATTGAGCGCGTGGCGTTGCAGGAGCGGGAGCTGAAACTCACGCGTCTTGACGCTGGGGTTGCGTGGGAACTTGGCGTCCGCTTGAAGACAATGGCCGAAGAGCGCGGGCTGAGCGTGGTGATCGATGTGCGGCGGTTCGGGCAGCCGCTGTTCTATGCCGCGCTCGAGGGAACAACGCCGGACAATGCCGAATGGGTGCGGCGCAAATGCAATGTGGTGGCGCGGTTCCATCGCAGTTCGTATGCGGTTGGATTGAAGCTGAAAGCGAACAACGACACGCTGACCGGACAACAGGGCTTGCCGCTGGGGGATTTTGCCACACATGGCGGGTCGTTTCCACTGACGGTGGAAGGTGCCGGGGTGGTGGGCAGCGTGACCGTCTCCGGCTTGCCTCAGCGTGCGGATCACGAGTTGGTGGTTGAGGCGCTTTGCGGGCTGGTTGGGCGCGATTATAGCGGGTTGCGGCTAGCAGCGGAATAGAGCCCGGCGAGGACAATTCGCGAATCGCAGCCGGATCAGGCGGTGCGTTCGACCATTGCGATGAAGAAGCCGTCGGTGTGGAATTGGCCCGGGAGCAGGCGGAGCGCGCCTTCCGGCGTGAGGCAGGATTGGAGACGCTCGGCGCCGCCGGGAATGAGGATGCCTTCTGCGAGCAGGGATTCGATGCGGCCCTCAAGCGAAACGGTACGCGTATTCGGGTTCCTTGCAAGTGCCAGGGCAACCACCTGCTCATTCTCCTCCGATTCCATGGAACACGTGGAGTAGATGACGTGGCCGCCGGGGTGGACGGCGCGCACAGCGGCGAGCAGTAGGTCAAGCTGGCGGTCGGCATGCCGGCTGAAGTCCTCGGGATTCAGGCGGTAGCGGATTTCGGGGTGGCGGCCCAGCGTGCCGGTTCCGCTGCAAGGGACATCGGCGAGGGCGACGTCGAAGCCGCCGTCTACGAGCACGTTTGCGTCGGTGAGGCGGCACTGGATGCGCGAGGTGAAAATTGCCATGCGCTTGCGCAATTCGTCCCAGCGCGTGGGGCTGATTTCGCATGCGAGGATTTTGGCTTTGGGGTTGCGCTCGGCGAGGACAAGAGTTTTGCCTCCGGGAGCGGCACAGCAATCGAGGAGCCAGTTTCCGCGGCCGGCAAGCTCTGCCACCAACTGTGAGCCCTCGTCCTGCAGCCAAGTGCGGCCTTCGCGAATTGCAGCGCTTGCGGTGATGTCGCCGGAGACGACTTTGCGCGCGGCGGTGAGCAGTTCTCCAGGTTCCAGACGTATTCCTGCGAGGGCGAGTTCCGCTTCGACGGCCGGGTTGGAGATGTGAAGGGTGAGTGTGGGTTGGCTTTGGTCGTGAAGGCAGAAGGCGCGGGCCGCATCCATGCCATAATGGTTGGCCCAGCGCTCGACGACCCATGCTGGATGCGCCTGCGCCAGCGCCAGCTCGGCCGGAGACTGATCTGGAAAGCTTGCGGACGCCGCTTCGGAGAGTCTGCGAAGGACGGCGTTGACCATGCCGGAGGCGAATTGCTGGCCGGCCTGCTTGGCCAGTTCCACGCTTTCATCGATGGCGGCACGCGCTGGGATGCGGTCCATGTGCAGAATCTGAAATGCACCGAGGCGGAGCAAGATGAGAATTTCAGGATCGAGTTTGGCGTTGGGGTAAGTGAGCAGAGCCCGGATCTGGTGGTCGAGGCGGATTTGCCAGCGGAGGACACCGAGGACGAGGGCAGTGACCAGATTTCGATCGAGGGGCGAGAGGGCGCTGACGGCTTTGTCGCGCAGCAGGTCGTCAGCATGCGCGCGGTCGCGCTCGACTGCCATGAGAATTACGAAGGCCGCCTTGCGAGCTGGTGAAAGATTAGCCATTCGATGCCATCCTCAAGAATGCCGCCGTGTCTGGAATGGATTGTAACGGCAATACAGCAACGATTATGCACTTTATTTGCAACGACATGGTGGGAAAAAGCAGGAACAGGCCCTCCTGACCGAATGCTAACCGAGACGCGCGCTGGGCGCGAATGCGGTGCCGTGAAGAAATTCGGCCGCTGCAAGACGCTTTTTGCCTTCGAGTTGCACCTCAAGCAATTCGAGCCAGGTGTTTCCGGCGCAAGCTACGAAAAGGCGATGGTCTTCAATGGAGATTTGGCCCGGGGCGGCAAGGACTGGCAGTGCCGGGTGTGGCTCAGTTGCGCTGGATTGCTGGGCGACATTCAGGCGATGGACGATCAGTTTTTTCCCGTCGAGGGCGGTAAAGGCGCCGGGCCAGGGCTGAAAGGCTCGCCAGCGATTGTAGAGTTCGTGAGCTGAGCGGGTGGCAAAGTCCATGCGACCGTCTTCCCGATCGAGAAGCGGTGCAAAGGTTGCAGAAGAGTGGTTCTGCGGCTGGGGATGAATCGACCCATCGGCCAGGCCGGCCAGAGTTTGGACGACGAGCGGGGCCCCGGCGTGAGCCATCTGCTCGAAGAGATCCACGGCTGTTTGGTTAGGGTCGATTGGAAAGGTCTGCTGAAGCAAAATGGGTCCGGTATCGAGGCCTTCTTCAAGAAGCATAGTGGTGTTTCCTGTGAATGCGTCCCCCATGGCAAGAGCCCACTGGATGGGCGCGGCGCCGCGGTATTTCGGAAGTAGAGACCCGTGCAGGTTGATGCAGCCGAGACGCGGCAGGGCCAGCATCCATGGGGGGATGATGCGGCCATAGGCTACGACGACGATGGCGTCGGGCGCATTGGACTCAAGCTGGGCGCGAAACTCGGGATTGGCGCGAATCTTCTCTGGCTGCGTGACCGGCGAGCCGGAAGCGAGGGCAACCTTTTTGACGGGAGGGGCGGTGAGCTGCTGGCTGCGGCCGACGGGGCGGTCCGGCTGCGAAACCACCAAAGCGATTTCGTGCCCGGCTGCAAGCAGGGCCTCGAGGGTGGGGACGGCGAAGCGGGGAGTGCCGCAGAAGACGAGTTTCATTGGATTCCTGAATTCGAGCGGTTGGGGGATGTTGCATCCCAGGTCTCAAAATCGAGACCTGGGGCACCCAGCTTCTTCGCACTTGGCGCCTTCGGCCGACTCAAGAGACTACCACTCGCCCGCGCGCAGCAGCTTGCGGATCTTGCGCAGGTTGAGGTCGCGCTTGAGCGCACTCATGCGGAAGATGAACAACATGCCGTCGAGGTGGTCGATCTCATGTTGCATGCAGCGCGAAAGCAACTCTTCTCCGTCCATCTCGAACCACTTGCCGTGCTCATCTTGGGCGCGGATGCGAACCCTGGCGGCGCGGACCACTTTCTCGCGGATATCAGGGAAGCTGAGGCAGCCTTCTTCCTCGTAGACCTTGCCGTCCTGAAAGATAATTTCGGGATTGATGAGCACCAGTTTCTTTTCCGGATCCTTACCCATACTGAGGTCAATGACGGTGAGGCGCTTGGAGACGCCTACCTGCGGCGCGGCCAGGCCGATGCCCTGCGAGGCATACGTAGTCTCGAACATATCGGCGACCAGTTTGCGCAGTTCGGCGTCGAAGTCAGTGACGGGTTCGCCGGGCTGGGAGAGCACGGGTTCGGGATATTTTACGATCTTGAGAATCATTTCGCGTGGTTAAACAACCAATCTGCCTTTCACTTGGATACCTGCTATTTGATCCACTCTTTGCCAAAGATCATCGCCGCCAGAAAAACCGGGACGTTATTGGAGCCCTTCTCCATATTCCAATCCTTGAAAATCTTTTCGGCTTGCAGAACTTGAGCGAGCTCATCTCCCGGATTGTATCGTTTCAACACGTCGTAATCAGCGGTGTGACGAGCCTCCTGCAGTTCTTTGAAGCCATTGGAAATCGAAGCGAGTTCCTGGGAAATCGGGTCGGGCAATACAAAACCCTTTGGTAGGCCTTTAGCTTCGCTCTTACCCTGCTGCGAAAAGGCCTTCGCCACATTGACCATTTGGCTGTGACCCAATGCTCGTTGCGTGCATTCCCTAAGTCCTGCTGGAAAGACCGGACTGACCTGTTCAGCCACTGCTGCGGAAAGCAAATGGAAGACCGCATAATACGCGGCGGATATCGCCCGCCTGATGTTGGCCTGCGAGGTAATTCGGGGATCGAGCGTGGCCAGGAACCGTGCGTGCTCCAGCAGTTCCTCAGCTAGCGACATCGAGAGCCCTCCGCGTTTGACCAGCCTGTACATACGTCCAGCGATCCAGGTCAAGCCCGAGCAAGACCTGCTGAACCTGATAGGTAAACTCGTTCAACGCGGTAATTCTCTCTTCAGAAGCCCGGCCGTTTTCATAGAGGTAATCCGGATCGACCAAGAAACGAACAAAGATGGACGGATTTCCTGCATGGTCGTCCCTAGCTTCAACCTCATAGTCAACGATGTAGTCGGGGTACACACGGCCGTCAGGATTGGTCTTGAGCCATTCGATTGCGTGGCGAACAGGCCATATCTCGCTATCATCTACATATTGCAAATTTGACCAAGGCACATCCTGAATCGGAGAGAAGAAATGAGAGTCGCTTCTCAGACGCTTCAAGTCCACCGTCCTCCCGCCCTCGGCGCCCTGATGCGAGAAATTCTCCGATCCCGCTGGAATCGTGATCGAATTGGGAGGATGAACGGCAATAATCTCAAACAACCCTCGGTCACCGTGAAGGCGAACCTCTAAGCCAACAACGGGATCGAGCTGATCAAGTTTCAAATCGGCCATAGAACCCTCCTTGCATATGCCATTCTACCGCCAAACCGAAAAGTGCTAATCCGAGCATGAACAGTCCGCCGCTAGAAACTCCGTATCTGTTCGATGTATCCATCAAAATTCCGTTTCATTTCCAGGACCGAGTCGCCGCCGAACTTTTGCTGGGCCAGACCTGCGACGGTGAGGGCGACCATGGCCTCGGCGGCTACGCCGGCTGCGGGAACCACGCAAATATCGCTCCGCTCGTAGCTTGCGCTGGTTGCCTCGCGGGTGTCAAAGCGGACCGACTCGAGCGGCCTGCGGAGCGTGGAGATGGGCTTCAAATAACCACGCACAACGATGTCTTCGCCGTTGGAGACGCCGCCCTCGATGCCGCCAGCGTTGTTCTGGGGGCGGGTGAAGCGGGTGGGGTTTTCGGTTGGCTGCGGCGCGTATTGAATGGGGTCGTGGACTCTGGAGCCGAACCACTCGGCCGCTGTCACTCCGCGTCCGATTTCGACAGCCTTTACAGCTTGCAGGCTCATGACCGACCAGGCCAGCAGGCCGTCGAGACGCTCGTCCCAGTTGGCATAGGTACCCAAACCGGCAGGGGCGCCGTGAACCACGACCTCAAAGACGCCGCCAACCGTGTCGCCGGTGCGCGAGACCTCCTCGACCTCTTGCTTCATGCGGGCTTCAGTGGCTGGATCGACGCAGCTGAGCATGATTTCGTCTTTGGCTACGACGGCTGTGATTTCGTTCCAGGTTGCCGCGCGATCGAGTTCGACCCGGCCAACACGGATGACGTGGCTGGCGACCTCGATTCCCAAAGTGCGCAGCATGAGCTTGGCGAACGCGCCGGCGGCTACGCGCCCCGTGGACTCGCGGGCAGAGGCACGCTCAAGCACATAGCGGGCATCGGGGAAGTTGTATTTGAGGGCTCCGGCAAGGTCGGCGTGGCCTGGGCGCGGCGAGGCAACCGGCTGGTGCTTGGCGGGATCGCCGGCTTCGACGGGAAGCTTTTCCTCCCAGTTCTTCCAGTCGCGGTTCACGATCTCGATGGCGATGGGCGAACCGATCGTCTTGCCGTGACGAACGCCTGAGAGCACGTGCGCTTTGTCGGTTTCGATCTTCATGCGGCCGCCGCGCCCGTAACCCTGCTGGCGGCGCCAAAGCTCGCGATTGACAAAGTCGAGATCGACAGGGACGCCGGCGGGGAGCCCGGAGATGAGGGCAATGAGAGCCTCGCCATGGGACTCGCCGGCGGTTGAGAAGCGGATCATATTCTTTTGATTGTAAAGGACGAGCGAGTTGTCCACGAGTGGGCCTCCGTAACGCCAGCCTGGACATTGAGCTGTGCGTAGAGGTTTTTCGCCTCAAGCCAGAGTTGCTTCGCCTCCTGCGTGTGGCCGGTGTCGCCTTTCAGAATCGCGTATCCCCGGATGGCGTTTGCCAGATCGAGAGGATAGGTTTGCGAGTGGTTGCGATAGATTTGCAGGGATTCTTCGTATAGATTCGCCGCCATGAGGTACTTCTCCTGACCGCGGAGGATATCCGCGACATGGCGGACGGTGTGAGCAAGAACGAGCGGGCGATCGAGAGTTCGGTACAGTGCGACCGCCTCTTCATAGTGCTTGATCGCGATGTCGTCTTGATGCAGGTCTCTGGTTATTTGCCCCAAACCTGTGAGAGCCTGAGCCAGCAAAGCATGATCGCCGGATTTACGGCAGAGATCGACGGCCTCAGCGAAACGGAGTCTGGCATCGTCGAGGCAATGTTCTCTTCGGGCCTGGTAGCCCTGGTTGATCAGTTTGTCTTGCGGGCTGCTCGTCATGGCGACAGAGTAGCACAAGTTGGATTCTGCAGAGGCAGCCGGCCTTAGGCGAGAAACCAATTCCATTGCTCTTCAGTGAGCGGAACGACCGAGAGACGACCGATGAGGACCAGCGGCGAATTTGCGAAGAGCGGCTCGGCTTTGATGTCAGTGAGCGTTTTGGGATGCTTGAGGCGCTTGCCGGCCTTGACACGGACAATGGGGACTTTAGGATCGGAGGGATCTACGCTGACCACGGAGCCGGTGCCTACCGCCGTGCGTTCGTCGCCGGTGTGGTAGAAAATCCACTTTGTGCCGGCCTTCATTTCGCGCAAGTGCTTGACGGCCGTGGGGTTTGTAACGCCATCCCAGGTAGTTTGCTTGTCGCGAAGAAAGTCGTCGAAGGAGTAGACATCGGGCTCGGTTTTGAACAGGAAGAAGGCCATGCGGACTCCATGTTAAGCGAAAGGCGGCGGAGTTGGGAACTGGAAATGCGCGGCGAGCCACTCGGCATGCGAACGACGGGGTGTGCAAGTTCTGTGGCGCTGCTAGCAATGGCGACCTCCTTGGATGGGGTAGATGCGGGGATGTTGCTGCTGTGAGTTGCCGGATGCGGCTTTCTTTTCCAGCATAGCGGCAAGGGTGGTTTTGGGCGTCAATTCTTGTTTCTGGGAAGGAACCTTTGCAGCCCTGCTTTCGAGAATGTGGTAAGATTTCCTTGTTTCCTTGTGAGGGAGATTATGCTGGCCAAATTGACCGTCAAGAATCAACTCACGCTGCCGAAAGCCGTAGCCACACGGTTTCCTGGGGTCGAATACTTCGACGTGAGCACGGATGGATCGGCGATTACGCTGAAGCCGCTGCGGCAGAGCAAGGCAGATGAAGTGCGGCAGCACCTAGCCGATTTGGGGATCACTGAACAGGACATCGCAGATGCTATTGCATGGGCGCGTGAAAGCAATTGACCGACCCAAGGCGGCTGAGAGTTGTCTTCGACACCAACGCCGTCATTTCGGCATTAGTCTTCACGACTGGGCGCCTGGCTTGGATGAGGGCTCACTGGCGTGAGCGCCGCTCAATCCCACTCGTGTCCCGCGCGACGGTGTTGGAGTTGCAACAGGTTCTCGGCTACCGCAAGCTCAAGCTAAGCCCCGAAAAGCAATTCGAACTGTTAAGCGATTACCTGCCCTACTGTGAAACCGTAGAAGTCGTGGGTGTCTGCCCGGTGCAGTGCCGGGATGCCAAAGACCAGCCGTTCCTCGATCTGGCGCAAAGCGGCAAGGCCGATCTGCTGGTGACGGGCGACGAAGATTTGCTGGTGCTGGCGGGGCAGACGGAGTTTCTGATTGAGGGTCCCGAAGCTTACAAGCAAAGATTTCCTGCGGACCTATAGGATCCCCCCAGACAAGGGTGCCTCAGAGAATCGCTGAAACGGCACGTATCAGCAGAGGGAGCATGCCAAGAATGCTCACCACAATCACAGTGGTTCTGGCGCGCTTGAAGTCGCGGTCGTCCGCAATGAGTGCGCCGAATTTGATCCACCAGCGGACGGTCATGAATGGAACGGCGAACATGAGAAAGTAGTAGCCGCAAATCCCGAGCCATGTCATGAATGGTATGAACATTACACCCAAGAAGACGAGGATCGAAATTGCCATGGTTCTGAGAAAGCTGGCGTCGCTGCAGGCTTGATTGACTTTCGCCATTTTCACGGCGGCCACCTCTGCCGCAGCCGGATCGATAGCAGCGGAGCAGAAACGGCACTTGGTCGACGAGGCGTCGATAGTCTGCTTACAGACTGGGCACTCGAAGATGCCTGCATTGCTGCTTGTGGATGTGAGGCTAAGGCTACCCGCCATTTTTGTTTTCTCCCAGCCAACGCTTCGTATTCAGCAACTGCCGCTGGTCGAGCGCCCAAACCTTGCCGGTCAGCTCGTCGGGGCCTTTGCCTTCGCGGATCGACTTTTCGAACTCGCCCGTGACGGCCTGCATCTTGGCGTCGAGGTCGTCGAGGAAGTTGAGCACCAGCGCTTCGGGGATCATGGGCAGCTTGGGCGAGCCGAACTCCAGCTTGCCGTGATGACTGAGAATCATGTGCAGGACGAGGGTCTTGAGTCTCGGCGGGAAGTTGGGCAGGCTGTCGATGGCGCGCTCGGCCAGGGCCGTTCCAATTTGGATATGGCCCAGCAAAACGCCCTCGATGGTGTACTCGAAGCCGATCTCCCAGCTGAGTTCGCGGATTTTGCCGATGTCGTGGAGGATGACGCCGGTGAGCAGCAGGTCGCGATCGAGCATGGGATAGTGAGGGGCGACGCGGTCGGCCAGGGTGCAGAGGCTGACCACATGCTCCAGCAAGCCGCCGAGCCAGGCGTGGTGGAGCTGCTTGGCGGCGGGTGCTTCGCGAAAGGCCTGCGCCAGCACCGGATCGTCGAGCAGGGCCGCCAGCAGGCGCTTCAGGTCGGGGTTGGTCAGGCTCTGGGCGAAGCCTTGAAGCTGGCTCCATAGAACGGCCACGTCGCAGGTGGTAGAGGGCAGCAGGTCGGTCTTGTCCACCTCAGAAAGTTGGGCAAGGCGAAGCTGGTCGACCTTCATCTGCAGCCGGTCGTCGAAGCGGGAGGCGCTGCCACGGGCCTTGACAATGTCTCCGCGGTCGAAGTCTTTGGCTATTCGCGGGTCGCCGGGCTCCCAGATGCGGCCTTCGAGCTGGCCGGTCTTGTCGCCCAGGATCAGATTCAAATAGGGTTTGTTGGTCTTGGTGCTGCGCTGCTGTTTGGACAGGACGAGGAAGTAGCCGTCGAAGAGCTTGCCTTCGTCAAACTTAGCCAGGTCGGCGATGTATATGTCTTTCATTCTGGGGAGAAGATTAACTTGTGCCGCCTGCTCTTGCAAAAACAGCCCGAGTCTTGAAGTAAATTCCAAGGCTCGGACGGTTGGTGGCCACGCTGCCTTTACTGCTGCGGCGTTGGCGCAGGAGCCGGAGTCTGCGGCGTTGGAGCCGAGGGTGTGGCGCTGGAATCTGTTGCCGGCGCTGCGGAGTTTTTGCTCTTGTCGGCCAGGCGGGTCTTATCGGCGGAAGTGGTAGCGGACTTCTTTTTCTTTTTGGCGGACGTATCAGCCTTGGGGCCAAGTGCCTCGGCCTGAACCTGGCGGTCAGCAACCTCTGCGGCGTCGGGCGCTGGGGGAGCTGCTTTGTCAGTCACCGAACCTTTGGCAGCGGCCGGCTTGGGCTGTTTGGCGCGAGCGCTGAAGCGGGTCTTCTGCTCCTGCCTGGCGGTTGGCTCCAGCGGATTCGCCGGCTCCTGCGCGGCGCTCGCGGTCTCCGGCTGGACTGCGCCCGCGTCCTCGGTTTTGGCTTGCGGCGCACTGGGAAGCGTCTTTGTGGGCGCCTTGCCGAAACGAATCTTTTCCTTCTTACCGGGCTTCTCTGTGCCCTTCGTCTCCAGGCTGGCGTTCTTCTTTGTTGCCGGCGGAGCGGCAGCATCGCCCGCGGCCGCGGCCTGAGGCGACTTTTGCCGGAAAGACCGTGTCGACTCGCGGAAGCGGGTGCGCTCGACCTTCTTCTTTTTCTTTGGGGCAGGCGGAGTGTAAGAGCTGAACGTAATGGACGGAG
>Ga0302270_10001673_pt1 | contig 22337 bp, 12 predicted proteins | sample III_Bog_E2_3_FD_198773 | JGI IMG/M metagenome (GOLD analysis project Ga0302270, IMG submission 198773) | Peat permafrost microbial communities from Stordalen Mire near Abisko, Sweden - III_Bog_E2_3 | ecosystem: Environmental > Terrestrial > Soil > Wetlands > Peat | place: Sweden: Abisko... | reverse complement strand
GACGGAACCGGCTTCATCGGGGCACTATCTCCGCCTCGGCAGCCCAGTTCATCACAACTTCACGTATCCAGCTACGCAGCTTGCTTTATGGAAAATCAGCTAGTTGCACCACGGACTGTTAACTGAAGCCGCTGGCAGCGTCGTCGTCACGATATTTAGTTGCGGGTAAACCGTGATGCCGTAGGTCTTCTTCACGGTCTGTGGTGTTGGCTCGGTATCCGTGACCTGTACGGTAAATGTGAAGCTTCCCAGCGCTGTAGTTGTGCCGCTCAGCAGACCGGAACTTGAGAGCGTAAGCCCTGTTGGCAATGCTCCACTCGCAATGGCCCATGTGTACGGAGCCACGCCTCCAGTGAGGGCAAACTGTGCAGAATATGGAGTGCCGGAAACAGCATTCGGGGCGCTAGTTGTAGTAATAACGATAGGCGCACCAGTTACCGTAATCGTGTAACTCTTGCTGACTGTGACCGGAATGACTGCGGAATCTGTGAGTGTGACGGTAAAAGTTGAGGTGGCTGCAGTCGTCGGCGTGCCAGTGATATAGCCGCTGCTCGAGAGCGCCAGGCCCGCGGGGAGGGAACCACTTGTGACTGTGAAGGTATTTGGAGCAGACCCTCCGGTAGCAATAACTTGCAAACTGTATGTCGTTCCAATTACACCGGCCGGTAGAGCCGCTGTGGTAATAGCTGGGCCGGCGGCGAGAATAATCTGTGTAGACGCCGCATACAGCGCGTTTTTCACGGGAATAGCCTTCACGCTTGCAGTGGTGCCCGTCGTAACCGTGGCGGGTGCGGTATAGACCACGCTTGTACTGCTTGCATTCGAAAGTGTGCCTGTGCCCAGGACGGACCAGTTAACGCCTGCATTGCTCGGGTCGTTGTATACCTGGGCGGAGATTGTGAGACTCTGGCCCGCGTCGAGCATCTGAGTGGAGGCAGGGGTAACAGTGTCATAGATGATCTGTGCGCTTCCGCAACCCACCACCCCAGTCGCCAACAGGCACATCCCGAACGCAAACTTACGCATAACATTACCTTTTCTGAGTGATCTACTTTCAAGCGAGTGAACGTACCGTGGCCGTTATTGAAACACGGCCACGGGTATTACGCGATGCATGTCTATTGCGGCGCCGAGAAATTTGCCAATGAAAGTGCAGGCCAGGTTGGTGCGCCTGTTCCGATAAACTCCGCGAGAGCACCGGTGACGGAACTTCCTACCCAGATATCACCGGAACTGTCGATAGCAACCCCGCGTCCACCATAGACGGCCGCGTTCGTTGATGTCGTTCCACAAGCGTTTCCGTTGAGAAGGCATCCTTTATATACACCTAACGAAAGACTGTGGACTGTGTCGTAGGCCACAACGCCACCTACCGCAGTGCCGTTCGCATAGTCGCCAACATAGACGGTTCGTGCAGAGTCAACCTCTACAAATCGCGCACCGTTATCTCCAACGGTTACGGGAGCTACTGCCGTGAGTGCACTCGCATTACCAGAACCCGAGGTCTGGATTTGAATTAGACCGGAGAAGGTCGTCATCCAGGCATTACCTTGTCCGTCTGGAGCCATTCCTACGCTGTAATTTGCGCCAGAGATCGTAGCTGAAGTTGTTGAAACAGATTTAAGTGTGCCAGTATAGGTGGGCGCCGCTACAGTGCCAGTGTTGGGAAACATATACGCCGCTGCGTTCGTGCTTGTGCTTCCAACGGCCCATACATTGAGGTTTTGGTCGATGCTGATCTGGTAGAGATTCTGTGCCGCGACCGGCTGTGAGGTGAATGACACCGGCGAATATTGGGGAATATTGCTTACAGTGCCTGTATAGCTAATCTCGTAGAGATTCGTAACTGCTGGGTAGGCTACGCCGAACCAGATGTTATTGAAGGGGTCGGTGATAACACAGTATGGATAGCCCTGCGCTGCGGTGATGGTGGTGAGCAGCGCACCGGTGGTGCTGTTCAGCACTTTGATGAACTGTCCGTTCGCGCCGGCTGTGGTTCCGTGACCATTGTCTGCGGTAATGACATGGCCAATACCGTCTGTTGCGATGTTCTTGATGTTGTTATTGATGGTGTCTTCCGCATTGCTCCACAGCGGTGTGCCGTCATAGGCGAAGGCAACCACGTTTGCCCATGTTTGGGCAGATGAGTTGTTGTTGGTCACGTAGACAGAATCGGAAATATCAAGTGCCAGATCGTAAGGATAGGTCAGGCCTGGGCACGTACCGCTACATGCTGCGCCTGTAACCGCGCCTGCCCCCTTGGGGTAGACAACCGCCAGCGCCCAGTCAGGCGGAGCGCTCGCCAGTGCACTGGGATAAGCTGCGCCTACGCCAGTCGCCAGGCCAAACAGGCACGATGTTGATGTTGTCGTCCCGCTGCCAGCGGCTGTACACGTCGAAGACCATGTGGCGATCTGGGGATTGGGATACTTGGCTAGGTCAATGATCGCTTGCAGTGTCGTTGCAGGTGTAGTCGCTCCGCTATAGGGAGGCGTCGTAAGACTAAATAGTTTGCCGCAGCTCGAACCATCATTGCTTGTAGCCGAGTTGCTTCCTGTCACGCCGCTGGAATTCACGCAAGCCTGCATGATGCTTCCCAGCAGGTTGATCTCCGCCGCCGGTAGCACTCCTGAATGGCTATTGGTCGTATTAGGCTGTCCCGTTGCGATATTTACCAGCGATAGTGCATTGGCGAAGGCATGAGGAAGTCCGCCCGCCGCTGTCGTTGCACAGGTCGAACCGTTCGAGATGCAGGGGCTGGCGGAGTTGTTGTTCGCCGGCGCACTGATGTTCACCACGGGAGACGACCCTGAATTGATAATTGTCATGAAGTTTCCCAAGGCATAGGCTGAGGCAACCGTGGTGAGCTCGTTCATCCACAGAAACGGTCCCGTGTAAGTCTGGCCAGAGTAGTTTGCAGCGCACGCCCCAATGGGAATCATGAGCAATGAATTATTGTTCGTGGAATTCGATCCGGTGTTTCCGCTATACGAGGTCGCATAGGCAAACTGACCCGATGGACACGAGAAATTTGACGGAAGTACGAAGGTGAATCCTCCATTGCTGTCTGTTGTCGCCGTTGCTGCCGAAACTGCTGCGCCACCATAACCATTGTTCGCTGTCACGTAAAGCGTCACCGTGGCTCCCACAATAGGATTTAATCCTCCGTGCAGTTTGCCGCTCATCATTCCCGCTGTCTCGGAGATCGGACCTGAGTCCGATGCAATGGATGTTCCAGCGCCACATCCGTTGAGCAAAATCAGGAAAAGCGTCTGTGCAAGGCATGCAACTAAGACAAGGGCAGAGCGTTTCATTTTCATCTTCTCCATGTCTGGCAAGGAATCACGTTAGCGGCATTCGCATTACAAACACATGCGCTCGCTCGTTCTCCAGACCGGATGAGTCGAACATAAGAAGCTGGAGTTCGTCTATTGAATTGTTTACATCGTTATCATCGGTCTTGCCAATGATTGGCGTACGCTGTGCTGTCACACGCCATTCGCATCATGAGCGTAGAAACCCTGTCGTCATTGGCTTTACTTGTCACTTTACTGCGAGCAACGAAAATAGCTTTGTGAGTTGACTCACTCGATTGTTCGTCGTTGTCGGGGGATTTATAAAAAGTGAGCCATCGTCTTTCGTTGACAGCATGAAGTTGGCCAAACATAATTCGCTTCATGATGCGATCCTCTTTCAATCCACGAACTGTTGTCCTCACTCTTGCTGGTCCAGTCTTCCTCTTTGGCTGTGGATCGTCCAATCCAGCGTCAAACACCACCTCCACACCACCTCCTGCTGCAAAGACTGTTCAGGTATACGAGACAAAAGGTGACGGAAGCCTGTTCTTTGGACGACAAGCGGACCTAACCTTCAGCTCTGCGCAAGGTGCCGGAAGCTTCACGCTCCAGGTAACTCCGTCTGCGGTCTTACAGCCATGGGATGGCGTCGGCGGAGCTATGACTGATTCCGCATCATCGTTGTTCGCGGCGTTGCCTTCCTCTGAGCAGGCAACGGTGCTTGGTCAGCTCTTCAGTGCGAGTAGCGGAATCGGCCTGAATCTGGTTCGGCTTCCGATGGGCGCAAGTGATATGAGCGCCAGTGGAAATTACAGCTATGACGACATGCCCTCAGGTCAAACTGATCCCACGCTGGCAAATTTTTCGATAGCTCATGACACCCAGGCGATCATTCCCTTGTTGCAAACGGCGCAAATCATCAATCCAAATCTGAAGATCATCGCAACTCCCTGGAGCCCTCCGGCATGGATGAAGACCAATAATTCAATGAAAGGCACATCCGGAGCATCGGCCACAACGAGCCAGATTTACAGTGCGTATTTTCCCCAGTTTGCCAGTTATTTCGTAAAGTTTATTCAGGCCTATAACGCAGTAGGCTTGCCGGTGTACGCCATATCTCCGCTCAATGAGCCAGGCAATTCGCAGAGCGGCTATCCTTCAGCGATTCTTACGGCCACTGATGAAGCATCCTTCATTGCAAACAACCTCGGTCCTGCATTGGCTGCTGCCAATCTCGGCAATGTGAAGATTTTCGGTCTGGAGGAAAATTGGTCAGATACCACATTCGCTCAGACTCTTCTTCAATCGGCGGCCGCACCATACCTGGCGGGTAATTCATTTCATTCGTACAACGGTACCGTAAGCCAGATGTCCACGGTGCAAGCCATGGACACGACGAAGGGCGTGTGGTTCACGGAGTTTACCGGCACGGTGACATGTACCTCGACGTGTCCCACTCTGACCGCTTCTACTTTTTCTGCATCTGGATTCCAGTATCAGATGCAGACGTACATCATGGGAATACCGCAGAATCATGGCCGCAGCATTGTTGGCTGGAGCCTTGCACTGAACCAGAACGAAGGTCCTCAAAATGGCGGATGCACAGATTGCGCAGGGATTGTCACTATCGACACTAGCAAGTCACCGGCGGCGGTTTATCTTAACGGCGCTTACTATGCTCTGGGCCAGATTGGGAAGTTGGTAGTTCCTGGTGCAAGCGTCATTCAGACCACACCCGGAACCACGACTGGCATACAGTCCATCGGTTTTCAGAACCCTGATGGATCGTTGGTAGTGGTTGCGTATAACGGTGGCTCCTCGCAAACGACTCTCACTCTTACCTGGAATAGTCAGACCGCAGACTTTGCGCTTCCTGCGAATTCTGCTGCAATCTTTAAATGGACCCCATGAGTTCGTCCGCTACGAGTGTTCTCACCATGTGAAAGTTGCGACACTGCCTCGCGGTAGCGTTTCGATCACGGCTCGCGTGTTCCACGAAATGACAAACGTGCGTGCCTCCATACTGTTGTTCGTGACCAGTAGGACGATCTGTCCCGCCGGTGTTCGGAAAGCGACGTTCGCCAGACCATGAACGTCGCTGCTTGTCACGCGCACGGAACCCGGTGGAACGAATTTGGAGATCTGCGCAATCGCGTAGTAAGCGATATTGCGATGGACGTGGTCACCACGGATGGTCACAGCACCCTGGCAAAACGGACATCCTCCATTCGTGGTATGTGGGCCAAACTGGGGGTCAGCTGCAAGGTTCCAGAGCAGTACGGTGCGGCTCCAGTTATGCATGGCCGCAATCACCACATTCTCTACAGGCTCAGCTACCGGTCGAATCGATCTATCCCGATTTTCGATCACCATCTGCTCGGCAAATTCAATGCTCTTTTCTGGATGAGCGTCATGGATCTGCGACATGGCAGCGGCTGATCCTTCATACAGGTGAAACGCTGTACCACTCACGTACTGTGCTGCCTGCGAATCTTTCAACACTGCGAGGGGATACTCGGGGTGATCACAGTTGTGGTCCCAGATCAGCACTTCCGTATTCAGTCTTGCAGCGCGCAACGCTGGCCCCAGCGCTGTTCGAATGAATTCGGTCTGCTCACCGGCTTCCATGATCATGCTTGGCGTATTTTCCGTATTGAGCGGCTCGTTTTGTATGGTGATTGCAGAAATAGGGACGCCATGAGCGCTCATCGTTTTCAGATAATGCACGAAGTACTGTGCATATGCGGGGTAAAAGCGCCGCTGCAGGCTTCCACCTTTCGAGTCGCCATTGGTCTTCATCCACGAGGGTGCGGTCCATGGCGAAGCCATAATACGCAGTGTCGGCACAATCTGCAGTATTTCTTGCATCACAGGAATTACATCCGCTTCATCTTCCTTCAGACTAAAGTGCGTTAGTTCAGGGTCCTGCACTCCTCGCGGCATGTCGTCGTAGGTATAGACATGATCATTGAGATCCGACGACCCGATAGTCAGTCGAAGGGTACTGATGCCGATTCCGGACCCAGATCGGCTGAAGAGTTCTTGTAATAGGCTCCGCCTGGCTTCTGGACTCATTCGGTGCAGCAGTTGAGCGCTTCCGCCGGTTAGTGCAAAACCAAAACCTTGGACTTTCTGTAGCGGTTTACTGTCATCAACGCGCAACACTGTAGGCGATAGTGTTGCATCGCTCTGCCACTGTTGGGCGTTTCCTTGGCGAGTAAGAACTACAGTTCGATCTGCAGTGGTGAGATACGCGGAGACCGGTCGGTCCGTCTGTGCGATAGCGAACGAGCTTGTCGCGGCGAAGAGAAGCATGAAGAAAACTTTCGCGAGCATCTGTTCTTTGTACCTGTTGTTGCTTCTTCTGAACAGTGCCATACCAGTCGTAGGTGCCCTCGGGCTAAGCTATGACAAATAACGATGATAACTATTCTAACAATTCGTTAGACGACGCTCTTTCAGGTTGCTATCGTTTCGCCTGTCTCAGCATTGGGGTCTTCTTCGATCCCAGCGAGATCGGCAGGATCGAAGCTGTAGAGAGCTACGCAACGTCAACAAACGACTATCGGCGCAATCTGCCAGTCTCTGAGCACCTTTATTCACCCTCCATCCTGCGAGAAGTCACCCTCACAGGATGGGCCTTTTATCATCCTGCACGGATTACCTACAGACGTGCGCTAACCGGGCAAGGAGACGATAGTGCCGAAAGTTCAGGCTCTGTGCAGGTCATTGCAATGTGCCGCAACCGCGTTTTGCTTTGTGGGGATACTGCATGGAGCGCATGCACAGCAGTCATCGAAAGAAGTCGAGACCCGGCAATTCGTCTCTGCACTGTTATCGCAAATGTCGGATGCAGAAAAGATTGGCCAGCTTGAGCAGGCTGCAGGGCAGTACACATCCAGCGAGCAGGCCGACGAACTCACTCGTAGAGGTCAGGTTGGCTCATTTCTCTTCTTAACGGATCCGGTTCGGATAAACCAACTGCAGCGCATCGCGGTCATGCAATCTCCCCATCACATTCCGCTGCTCTTTGGTTATGACGTCATTCACGGCTTCCGTACGATCAATCCCATTCCACTCGCTCTCGCCTCTTCGTGGGATCCGGCACTGGTTGAGAGCGCGCAGGCGATGGCAGCTCGTGAAGCACGGGCATCTGGCATCAATTGGGCTTTTTCGCCGATGGTAGACATTGCTCGCGACCCGCGCTGGGGGCGCATTATGGAAGGTGCAGGTGAAGATCCCTACCTCGGCGAGCAGATGGCAGCAGCCCAAGTTCGAGGATTTCAGGGAGCATTCATCGGTGCCCCAGACCACCTCCTTGCCTGTGTGAAGCATTTCGGCGGCTATGGTGCGCCTCTTGGTGGTCGAGACTACGACTCTGTCGACATCTCGGATGACGCCTTACACAATGTCTACCTGCGGCCGTATCGCGCGGCAATTACTGCCGGAGCTGCCACGGTAATGTCGGCCTACATGGATTTGAACAGCGTTCCTGCTACCGGGAATCATTGGCTCATGCACGATGTGCTGCGCGAGCAATGGGGCTTTCAGGGCTTTGTGGTGAGTGATTGGGAAGCAGTCAAGAGTCTTACGACGCATGGCTACACCGCAGATTCGACACAAGCCGTGCTGCAGGCTTTTGATGCAGGTATCAACATGGAAATGACCAGTTCTCTCTATCGAGAACAACTTCCAGCGGCTCTGCACGATAAGCACATCACTGAAGCCCAACTTAATGCTGTCGTGCAACCTATCTTGGAAATGAAGTACCGGCTTGGCCTCTTCACTAACCCGTATGTATCTCTTGAAAAATACAAAGCAGAGACGGTTTCGCCCTCGCAACGCGAAGCAGCCCGCCGAGCCGCCGAGCAGAGCGCAGTTCTACTCCGTAACCAGAAATCGCTTCTGCCGCTCAGCACAGCCACGAAGACCATCGCGTTGATCGGACCGCTTGCAGATTCCGCGGTTGATACGCTCGGCTCATGGAGTCTGCACGCCAACCCTGCAGACACGGTGACTATCGCCCAAGGCCTACGCAACAAGCTGCCGAACGCAAAGCTTCTTATTACGAAGGGTGTCGAAATTACTCGTGGACAGCCCTCCATCTTCGATGAGCAGGCATCAGAGCCTAAGCCTACTCTGCTGACCGACGACGCTCGCAATGCTGAGTTCGCCCGTGCCATCGACGATGTGCGTCATGCCGATGTTGCAATTCTCGTCCTCGGTGAGGCGCAGAATATGAGCGGCGAGCGTGCCAGCCGCGCGACTCTGACGCTTCCCGGCAAGCAGCAGCAGCTTCTTGAAGCCGCTGTCGCAACTGGCAAGCCAGTTGTACTGGTGCTCATGGCTGGCCGGCCACTTGACATTACCTGGGCATCCGAACACGTGGGCGCGATTCTCAACATCTGGTATCCCGGCACGGAGGGCGGCAACGCTGTTGCTAATCTGCTCACAGGCGATGCCGTTCCATCGGGCAAGCTGCCCATAAGCTGGCCTCGCTCCGTCGGGCAGGTTCCACTCTTCTACAACACAAACCGCACGCAGATACCAGACAGCCCGGACACTCGCTATTGGGACGAGTCTTCCGCGCCACTCTATCCTTTCGGATATGGGCTCAGCTACGCATCTTTCACAATCGATAACCTGCGCCTGAACTCGAAGTCACTCCACACAATCGGTATGCTGGATGTCACAGTCGATGTGCATAACAATAGCTCAGTGAGCGGCGATGAGGTGGTCCAACTTTACACGCATCAACAGGCAGGGAGCGCATCGCGCCCGGTTCGCGAATTGAAAGCATTCCGTAAAATCCATCTCGCCGCAGGCCAGACCACATCCGTCACCCTCAACCTCTCCGCCTCAGCGTTGCGTTATTGGAGCCCTTCGACTCACATGGATGTGCTCGAACCTGGGACATTTGATATTTGGGTAGGCGATAGCTCCGACGCACCTCTGCATATCAATTTTCAACTAATTCCATAAAAAGATAGGAATGAACCTCTGCTTCTTCTCGGCCTGCTCTAACTTCGCCGTTCCAACAGGTAAGCTGGTAGACCGCATAGCGTATGCGCGCAGCATGCCTTCACGAAAAGCAGATTGCACTCTTGCGCAGCCGCTTCTTACGGCAACTGTACATCTGGGGCCAAGCCACGGCGATTCCGGTAACGCGAGTCTGCGCATCGCCAGCCCGAAGACCATTTGCTATAGATTACTTCGTGAATAACGTAAGACTGATTGTCTGAGCCATTGCGGTGTACCCCGCATCATTTGGATGCAGGTGATAGCCGAAATCATATGCAGGAAGTAGTCGGGTTGGGACGGCAGGATTATGCACTGCAGCATTGAAATCGATAATTCCGTCAAATGCACCACTGGTCATGATCCAGCCGTTCATTGCGTCTCTTTTGGATTCATCTTCGGTCGCAAATCGGCTTTGGATTTCGAGATATTCCGACACCAACCCTGCGCGCGGTCCGGGCTACAGTCAATACCGCAGCTCGTGAGGTAGGCATACAGTTCTATAAAAATTGGCGAGTCCCGGCATCATCGGTAATAGCCACAGTTTTTAAGGATGGCGGATATGCCGAGGCGGACGATGATTTGAGCTGGTGGAGTGCCACTGGTGGAAGTCGACTCGCTCCATTGCCCGTCCGTGTAAAGGCTAGGGAAACCGGAGACGCCGTACAGGCCTTTGGTAATACCGATTGATCTGTGATTTGTAGCATTCTCTGATCCGGGGAGAAAGGCCGCAGTACACTCCTGTTGAGTAGCATCCAGAGAATTCTCCCGTCCGCTTACTCATCCTTCAGATGCAAAAAAGCCTCGAATCTTTGGGGCTTTTCTATGCGCTGGAGCAGGGGACCATCCTTTACTCAAAATGTTTGGCGGTGGACGCAGTCTGGCCGAAACCCATCTCCCCCAGCGAACCCCATTTAACAGCGAATTCAACAGGAAATTTGGATAAACCACAGGCCAGAAACCGGAGAATCTCCAGTATTGGCGCAGGGTCTGGCGAAAACGGCCCATTTCAGAACAGGGAATAACAGGGAATTATCAGGGAAGTAACAGGACGGGATCAGGGATTGCTTTAGCAGCCATCCTAGAGGATAAGCGGTCCAACCGCGCCGGGAAGAAGCGCAGATATTTAGCTTCGCCAGAGTAAACTTGTCTGCGTCGAGCCAATCAAGTGCCTCTCACCCGTCAAAAAATCGTTTTGTCGATCGCCGTTGTTGTCCTACTTGTGCTCGCCATGGCTGGCTTCCGAATCGTTGTGCACCCCGGCTTGCACGCGAGCACACAGCACGCCTCAGTCCCCGCCGATGGGGCTGAGCATCTGATTGCCACAATCCGCGCTCGGCACCATCTCCCGTTATGTGCATCGCAACTCCATCTCAGTGGGCTGCCTTCATCCGGCCTGCGCCTCGAAGATGCCGCCGGCGGTGCGGTCAATCTTTACCTCCGGGCACCTCTATTCCCCGGACGTCTGCGCATCAGCATTTCTGGGAGGGGAGGCAATTTATCCATCCCAATTACCTTTTTACCCTCTGTAGCTGACACATTCGCCGACGGCACTCCTGATTTCATCCGCCTGCACTCCGCTGACGATCGTGTCGCATTCCGTCGCTGGTTCGTAGCTCTCGTTGACCATGCGGCTGACGTCACCCCCGCCCAACTCCCCCCCGAAATAACCGATTGTGCCTCGCTCCTGCGTTATGCCTATCGCGAATCCTTACGCCAGCACGACAATCGCTGGTTTGCTCAGTTTCCGGACGACCAGCCCATCCACCTGTCCTCCGTCCAGCAGTGGACCTACCCCGATACCCCACTGGGCCTTTCGCTCTTCCGAACTCGTCCGGGGCGTTTTGCCGTGTCGGACATCATAGATGGCACATTCGCCCAGTTTGCCGATGCAAAAACTCTGATTGCCGCGAATACTTTCTTCGTCAGCCGCGACCTGAGCGCTGCTCGTCCGGGCGACCTGATATTTTTTCGTCTACTTGAAACGGATTCGCAGTATCATTCAATGGTCATTACATCGCCAAGCGAATGGGTTGTCTACCACACAGGACCAATCGACCATCGTCCAGGAGAGATGCGCCGCGTGCTGCTCAGCGATCTCTTGCAGCACCCCGACCCACGCTGGCGCCCAACACCCTCCAATCCAAACTTTCTAGGCGTCTACCGGTGGAATATTCTGCGCGAAGACTAGCTTTTCTCTTTCTGATCCTCCTTTTCTGCACGCCCTCCGCCTTTGCAGCCGAACCTTACTTTACCCTCAGCACGTATAAGACATTTGCCCCCGGTGAGCAGCCCAAGCTCCACTTCTATGCGCGCAATGAGCCGGAATTGGAGTTCCGTGTTTATCACGTCAATGACCCTGAGAAGTTTGTGGGCGCTCTCTCCGAGATGCATAGTTTCGGCGAGACAGAATACAGCCCCGTCGAGAAGATCGACGAGAAGACTCTGCTGGAACGCTTCCATGATTGGAAGCATGACCTCTGGATTACCCTGAAGCACTTCTTCCGTGCCCAGCTTTCCTCTAGTACTCGCGACAAGCTGAGAGAGAAGCAGTCGTCTTTAGCTCAGCGTAGTCGCATTGTCGGCGTCGCGCAGTTCGCCCAGGTTCCACTGCTGAATGATAAGCAGCTTGTGGCGCGATGGCGTCAGCAGGTCCCGCCCAACTACGTTACGGATAACCAGGTTCTTCCCATCGATCCTCTCCCCGCCGGTATGTACCTGGTAGAGGCTACTGACGGCCATCTCAAGGCCTACACCATTCTCATGGTGAGCGAGACTGCGCTCCTCACACGCACAGTATCTGGCCATCTCGTTGCCTTCGTCGTTGATCGTAAGACTGGCGCTCCAATCGATGATGCCAAGGTAGTCCTCGCTCTCGGTACTCAGGCACCGCAGCGCATCACCACGAAACAAGATGGAGTGGCCTCTTTTGACGCACCTGCGAATTCCAAGAGTGGGGTCGCTGAAAGTGCAGATGGCGAGACGGATACAACGAACACTCGACTCTGGGTCATGTCACGCTCGGGCGGCGATATTGCGCTGGTAGCCCCGTGGTCAACCTCCTTCACTAGGTCTGACGCAGTTCTCTACTCGGCCTATGGCTATACCGATCGCCCCGTATACCGCCCGGGCCATACCGTGCATTTTAAGGTCATCATCCGCCAGCACAAGGATGACTCGCTCATCCTGCCCAAACTTTCGCAGGTCCACATCATCATCTCCGACGATCAGCAAAAGTCCATCTTCGATAAGCAATTGCCCGTCTCAGCTATTGGGACTGTTCAAGGGGAAGTCGATCTGCCTTTGAGCGCTTCACTTTGTTCCTACACTATCTCCAGCGACACCAGTTCGGATCTATCTAGTCTCGCCACTTTCCAGGTTGAGGATTATCGCAAGCCGGAATACAAAGTCACCGTCAGCGCCTCCCGGCAGCGAGTTCTGCAGGGAGAGAGCGATTCCGTGACCATTGATGCACGCTACTTCTTCGGCGAACCCGTCGCGAATGCCAAGGTGAAATACTCTGTATCCGAAAGTCGTCACTTCTGGTGGGATGATGATGCAGAAGGTGATTCTGCTGGCGATAATGCAGATGGCACCACATCCGATGACTCTGACGGAGCCAGTGGCTACATGGGCGACCAGAACAGTGAGCAGGCCGGCCGGCTCGACGCAGATGGCAAACTCACAGTCTCAATACCCACGACCTTTGATCCTGATCGCCACTTTGACAAGGACTACATCGTTGAAGCTGGAGTGACGGACGAAGCCGGTCGAGAAATCACCGGACGCTATCGCATCCTAGCTACGTATGGAACCTTCCGCCTTCAGGTTCAGCCGCTGAGCTACTCAGTTCAGCAGGGGAGTGATGCCAGCTTCCAGGTCACCGCGGTGAATTACGACGGCAAGCCCGTGCAGACCCCAGTGCACTTGTATCTATACCAACGCAGCTACTCCCCTGATTGGCCGCGCACGCACTCTGACAAGCCTGACGGCGGCTCAGATGCCATAACTGGGGCTGATGGCACAGTAGTGGTGAAGATGCCTGTGCACCTCGCCGGCCCTCTCAATGTCGATGCCAGCGCAGTCACCCCGGAAAAACGCACCGTGAAGGATACAGGCTGGCTCTGGGTCAATGGCAATCAGGCTGACGAACTCGGTAACGATTCGAACCAGCAGATTCGTATCATCACTGACAAGAAGATCTATGCCCCTGGAGACACAGCTCATCTCTCCATCATCACCCAGGTCGATGGCTTCCACGCATTAGTTACCGCCACCGGTTATACCGTCGAATTCCGCAAAGTCCTCGACAGCCCGGGCAAGGTGCTCACTGTCGACCTTCCCATTACTAAAGATTCACAGCCCAATCTAACCTTGGATGTCCTCTTTCTCAAGGATGAAAAGGTATATCAGGGTCAGCGATCGATCTCTGTTCCTCCAATTCAACAGAAATTGCAGGTCACTATCACCCCGGCTGCTGACACCTTCCAACCCCAGCAAGCCGCTGTGTATGATGTCACCGCACGCGACGCATCGGGTGCTCCCGTCTCCGCTGACCTCAGCTTTGGGGTGGTTGATGAGGCTGTCTACTCAGTAGAGCCTGACAGCAGCGGCAACATCCTTAAGGCTTTCTATCCCCAGCGCGAAACATACCCTGACATTGAGAATTCGCTTACGTATTACTTCACCGGCGAGGCGGGTATCCGCTCGCCGCTGCTTGCACAGCGCCGTTTCCGTCCGCGTCTTGCCCAGGTCAAACCCAGCATCGATAGCGCACCCCGTATCCGCAAGGATTTCCCTGACACCGCATTCTGGCAGCCCGATGTCCACACGGACGCTTCTGGTAACGCCCGCGTTAGTCTTACCTTTCCGGATTCACTCACCACCTGGCGAGCCACTGTTCGCGCCATGACTGCCGATTCTAAGGCCGGCTTTGCCGTCAATCGCGTCATCGTGCGTAAGAATATTATCGTGCGCATGGGGCAGCCTCGCTTCCTGCGCAAGGGTGACGTCGTCACGGTTCCCGTCATCGTGCACAACTACCTGCAGCAAACTAAGCAAATTCAGCTATCGTTGCAGGCTTCAGGCGTTGATATTGTCTCCGGTTCGACACAGCAGGTCACGGTTGCTCCGCGCGCAGATGCCACCGTCCTCTACCGTCTTCGCGCCTCTTCGGTTGGTACGGCTACTCTCACGGCGAAAGCTATCTCCTCGCCCGAGAGTGACGCCCTCCAGATTTCGCTACCAGTGCATCCGGCTGGCGTCGCGCAGACCATAGCTTCATCCGGTGTCATAGCCAATACGGGCGATCGTACTATTCAATTCTCTTTCCCCGCTGGCACTGACCCAGCCGCGCACTCGCTCAGGGTTCAGGTCAGCCCCACCATTGCCGGTTCGATCTTCTCAGCGCTCAACTATCTCACTACCTTCCCCTATGGCTGCACGGAGCAGACCATGTCCAGCTTCCTGCCAAACATCATCGTCGCGCAGGCCATGCAGAAGCTAAACCTCTCTTCGAAGGTCGACCAGGCCACCCTCAACGTCAAGATTGCAGCAGGTCTCGACCGCCTCCGGGACTACCAACATGAGGATGGAGGCTGGGGCTGGTGGAAAGAGGACGACAGCAAGGTATTCATGACCGCTTATGTTGTCAGCGGCCTCGCAGAAGCGAGGAAAGCTGGCTATAACAAGGCGAATGGCGCGAGTGGAAGATGGATTGAAGGCGTTCCATCGAGCATCCACTTTCTCAAGAAGGCTTTGGCAGACCATCCACGTATGCTGCCAGAGCTGCGTGCTTACGTTGTCTACGCTCTTGCCGAATACGGAGATGGCCAGCTCGATCAGGGTCAGATTGATACCCTCTACTCGCGCCGCAACGATCTTAGCTCGATGGCGCTCGCCTATACCGGTCTAGCCATGCTCGATGCGAATGACTCTCGCGCCGGTGACATTACCCGCCTGCTAGAGAAGAATGCACGTATCGAGGGCGACCTCGCTAGTTGGCCTGCCAGCCGCAATGATCTTCTCGACGTTGACTATGATGACAGTGCCGAATCGACCGCCTTTGTCCTAAAGTTCCTCTCTCACACAGACCCGCAGAATCCACTGCTGGTAAAGGCCGCACAATGGCTCGTCGCTAACCGTTCTGAAGGTTACTGGTGGGATAGTACGCAACAGACCGCCTTTGTACTTTATGGTTTGACGGACTATCTGATCGCTTCACACGAACTCGCCAGCGATACCGACGTTGAAGTCTTCATCAATGGCACATCAGTAGGAAAGCACCACTTTTCGCAGGCCGATGCACTTGCTGGCGATGCGTTGAATCTCACCATCGATGCCTCGCACCTGCAGCTTCAGCAGAACTCCGTACGCATCGTCTCCAGCGGTAGCGGGCGTGCCTACTGGACGACACGGGCTGGGTACTTCTCAACTTCACCGCATAACTACCAGCACGAATCGATGTCGCTTAACATTGCTCGTGACTATTCCATTCTGGTGCCTACCACTCAAGACGGCCATATCGTCTATACCCTCAAGCCGCTCAATGGCCCCGTGCAACAAGGTGATATCCTCGCTGTTCATCTAGGTGTTGGCGGCTCTCCACAAAAATATCTGTTGATTGATGACCCTATTCCTGCGGGAGTTGAGTTCCTCCAGCATACCGATGTCTACAAGATCGTGAACGAGCCCACAAGCTGGGGCTGGTGGTACACACGGCAGGAGTTCCACGACGATCATGCCGCCATCTTCGCCGATACCTTCACTGGCCGCCATGATTCCTTCTACCTGCTGAAGGTCGTCAATCCCGGCAGCTTTATCATCAGTCCCGCTAGTGTCGCACCCATGTACCAGCCCGGCGTTCAAGCTACCACCGATGAACTGCATCTCGATGTGAAAGAGGTAGCCCGGTGAAACATCTCTTCTCATCCGCCTTCCGTCGTATCACTCTACGGATATTGCTTTGGCAGATATTTGGCAACCTCGTACTCATGGGCATCGCCCTTGCGGCCGATTGCGTACCTGATTCACACATCTGGCAACTTATGCTCACTGTCCTGATGGTCGGTTCGCTGGTTGCAGGTGCTCTCGCACTGCACACACTCATTGTCCGCCGACTTCGCCAGCCTGCAGAAAGTTCACATTTCTGGCTCGGCGGCCTATTTCTGGGTACCTGGATTGCACTCTACTGGCTCATCGATTATCTCGTTAGCCCACTCAATGATCGTGCTTCACAGCGTGCCTCGTACTGGAACTCCATGCTCGGCCCTCATCTCCGCACCATCTTTACATACACACGCCTGCTCGATTGGCAGGGTTATGTATTTCAGTTCATCATCTGCGTGATTCTTCCGGCGCTCTTTCTTCCTGCAGCCCTTGAGTGCGCGTCCCGCGGATGGAAAGCGTTGAGCAATATCTTCCACATCTATCTCCGCTGGCAGTACTGGCTCGTCTGCATTCTTGCAGTTGGAGTATGTTGCTCGCTCGGTTATCTAATCGATTGGCATCCGCCCAGTACGCCAACGATGGAAATCTTCAGTGTAGTGCTCCGTCTTACTGGAACTTATCTGGTCTGCGCCTTTGTGCTGACCTATGTACTGGCGGTCACCGCGGAACTGTTAGCCCGTAACCAGGCCATGCGGAACTCCGCTTCGTAACCAGCTGCGCACCGTCTGCAGTCCGTATTTAGCAATCATCTGTCGAACCAATGCGCATGCAGCATCATGAGCTCGTTCATTCTCCTGCTGGCTTCTGCTTCGCTGCAATGCTGCATCAATCTCTGCGGCGCTCATTCCATTGGTTGCGCCATGCTCTCCGGCCAGTGCTTCCACGAGTCCTTCTCGCAGCCACAGCGGTGTCGTATCCGCAGCCTCGCTCTCGACCATACTGTGAAGGAATTCATGCAACAGCAGAGTCTCCGCGCCTCCATGCAGCCTCACGACATTGAGAGGTTGCAGAGCTACCCCAACTGCTCGCCCGTGTGTTTGGGTTTCAGCCAGCATCCACCCGGGTTCATTCGTGGCTTGGCGAAAGAGTTCTGTTGTCGGGTATACGGTTACGACAGGGTGCACGTCAGCTCCGAACAAGGCATGCGCCTTCACTAGCGCTCGATCTCCCGCCGCCACCAGACTCGCTTGGTCACTACCTGCGCCAAACACTCCTCGTAGCATCCACCCTTTGCCAGCCTGTTGCGCCCAACCTTCATCCCCTGATTGCACTCGTACGCTCGTGGTGGGGAAGTAGAACGCCAGAATCTCGCGATAGTTCTTGCCCTCTTTCGCCATCTCTGTTGCGCCAGCCTGGCATAACCCCACCCCATGCCCGTACCCCTTCCCGTCAAATATTACGCGCCCGCCGCTGTAACTTACCTCGTACCAATCACTGCGCAGACGGTTCCATCCCTGTGACCGATTCACAGCAAAACGCAATGTGGATGCGGTGATCGCCAATTGTTCTTCCCGTGCGATTAAGAGTATGTTCTTGGCTCGGCCGCTGCTGTCGCGTTGCGTAACGTAAATTATTTGCACCGGTCCTGCCAAGTGCCAGCCTTCCGCACGCAAAGCATCCGTTAGCTCCGTCCCGCTCAACTCTGCGTGCCACTGCGAAGGAGTGTGTGCGCAAAAACCGTCTTGATGAGCCCTCAACCATTGCTTCTGCGTGCCACCCCAAATTGCAGACGCATCCTCCGTCATCCCTCCACAGTTCTCGGTAAAATATCCCGGTACGCGTCCCCCACGCCACCAGAGCGTCTCTCCAGCTGTCGCTAGCACAGCGTTCTCAATCGCTTGCGGCACATTCCCTATGCGCAGCGCCTGGCAGTGCGTACTGTCGCACAATCCCTCCGCCCCATGCCGATGCAGGTTGGTCAGTGCAAAGCTGCGAGCCGTCACTGCCAGAGCCTTTAGGGATTCAATCGGCTCGTTCGCGTTCGCCTCGCTCATTAGAACGGCCATCACGTACCGCTCGCTCGGCATCGTGAGCAGGACATGCAATCCGTCCGCTTTCGCGGTAATCATCCACTGACCTGCGCCCGTCTCTGCAGTGCCATCATCAGATGTCATCCGTATCTGCCCGTCCACTTCCAGCTCTATGGCAGAATTTCCATTGACCGTTATCTGCGCACCCCTAGCGCCTACCTTCACCTGCGCAGGCATCAACTTCAATGGGCAACTAGAGCAGGCACGCATCACTGCTGCCACCGGCACAATCGTCACTGCCTTCAGGTCTTTCGTGGAATATAGTCTGACTGTAATGTTCGAGGCAGGCTGCGCCATCGCGCCCGTCGTCCCCAGCACACCTAACAGCAGCCATCTGGCAATCTTCATCGCCCTGCCTCACGCATCAATACACGTCTTGCCAGCATTGCTGCATCATTGCCATTTCCGTTCGGTACGTAGATCACGATTACCTTCTGCGCCTGCCTCTTGCCATCCAGCACGATGCCCGCAAACCACCCATGGCTCCACGTCACGCCTACTTCCTGCGCCGTCCCTGTCTTTCCGGCTAGCGCGACTCCATCCACATGCGCACTGCGCGCCATCCCGGTCTCAACGGATTGCACCATGCCATCGCGCGCTACAATTGCCGCACTTGACTCTGCATTCATCTGCTGCGCCAGTCTGCGATATGCCGCCGCAATCTGCATGGGAGAAACATGCACGCCCGCAATACCCAATACCAGCAACTCACGTTCTTCTGGCGTATCCAGCTTGCCTGTAAGCTTCAGACCGTACGCGCGCAACCCGTCTCCCAGCGACTCTGCGCCCGTCCGCCGCGCTATGGTCGCAAAATAGGTATTGCAGGAGTTTGCCAGCGCCATGCGTGCATCGAGCACGGTGATATCACGCGGATGTCCACAGGCCAGGTTGTGTCCGCTGATCATCAGCGTCCCGCTGCAGTGCACACCATCTCGCTCTCCAATAATGCCGTTCTCCAGCGCCATTTTCAGGATGAATGGCTTGAGCGTCGACCCTGGCGAAGCCATCCCATCGACAGAGCCATAGCTTGCCAGTACTGCGCCAGTTGCTATGTCAACCAGCACGCCAGTGGCTCCAGTCTTGTGCAGCGATTCCGACAACGGAGCCACGTTAAAGCTCTGCCCTTGGGCGAGTGTTCCGCTCAGCACAAATGCCACAGACAGAGCTAGGTTCAACATGCCTCTATCCTAGCGCCGTATTGCATCCCGGGGCACCTTGTCAGGTCAGAGGGTATTGGGTTGTTAAAAGGCCAAGAGATAGGATGACTGCCGTAACGGGGTCTTCCGGCTGTTCCTACTCTGCGTCTTACTCGGCTGACAAAACCTGAACTGATCATCTCCCTAGCGTTCTTGGTGTTCAAATTGGGAATCTCCGAACCCAATTGATAGGGATATTAGCAGTGAGGAACACGAGAATATATCTCGATGATAAGTAGACAATTCAACTATGTGACACAGAAATAAAAAAAGCGGACAACCATGGCATTGCTGCCACAGTTGCCCGCTGTGGGTGAAAATTGAAGAGCTATTGCCGGATCTACGGCATCTGTCCGGGCTTCGTGGCGCCTGGCCACCAGGTTGGAGACCCCGTGCCAATCATCTGGACCACAGTCCCGTCATATCCGGTAGTAATCGAAGAACTTCCGGAGGTTACCCACACACTGCCAGTGCTGTCGATGATCAATTGATAGACTCCGGCAAAAGCTGGTGTCACGCCACCGGTATAGACGTTATTGGGGAGGCAGGTGTTTGCTGAAATCGCGCAGGCAGAGTACCCACCTGATTCCGACGCGAAACTGCTTGATGCGATATTGAAGACTTCCACGCCATGACTGCCGTTATCGCTGATCCATACTTTGCCTCCGCCATCCACCTCAGGCCAGCGCGGTGAGGTGAAGCCTGCGCCTGTGCTGTAGGATCCACCATTGCTCAGCGCCGTAATACCTCCATTGCTGTTGCGTGTGGCGATGACCTGCTGCAGCGCCTGCGTGCCGCTATTCGATACAGCCCATCCATTACCGCTGGCCGGACTGGTCGATGTACCGCCAGTACCGTCTACGGCAACGCCGTAAGGCTCACTTCCATTGGCGAAGGTTTCAGTAACGTATGCCGGATTTGCAGTTGTGTGGCATGTGCTTGTCTGGCTGCCGGTGCTGCACCCTGAAGGATAAGAAGTGGCATAGCTCCCCGCGACATAACTGGGCGAGGCTGCGGTGTTTTGATTGCCCAGAACGCTCACGCCAAGACCCGATGTCTGGTAATCAGCCCACCAGACATTGTTGTAAGAATCCAGCAGCGTACCCCAGGCGTCGGTGTTGGTTGCAGTTGTAGATATGATGCCATAGCCATAGCCGACCTCTATGGTTCCGCCGGCGGCTGGTCCATAGGGCACACCACCGGTGGTACCGGTCTGATTGGGAGTAGTGCCGGCATAGACAAATTGGGCTACCTGGCTATCCGCCACCTGTGCACTTGTCCAGAAGACATCGTTTTTTGTATCTACGGCTACACCCTTATTGGATTTTGCTGCGCCGTTATAGGCGTAGATGACGGCCCCATTGCTGGTTTGAAGCTGGAAAACTGTGGTGGAGTTCACGGCTGCCCACAGATTGCCTACTCCGTCCGCTGCCATGGAAGTAAGGGCGCCATAGATACTGCTGCAGGCAACTGTAGCTCCGCTGAGTGCGGTGTTAGCCGCGCAAGTGCCGGATGTTCCTGTTGCATATTGGTAAGTGCCGTTGCTGGAAATTTTGTAAAGTGACGCTGTTGTCGGGCTGCTCGTGGCGTTGGGAACAAAGACGTAGACGTTATCGTTTGCGTCGATGGTCAGATACTTAGGATAGGTATAAGGGTTGGATGCTGCATTGCTGAACTGCGGAATATACGTGATGGAAACCGTCCAGTCCTTGGGAGCGGCCGTCAGCACAGGTGCGAAAGCCACCTGTGGCGGGAGCAAATTAAAGATGGCCGACACAGCTCCGGAGTTTATGTAAGGGTTTTTAGCCAGATTCAGCACCGCCTGCAGCGTGTTGGTGGGGACGCTTCCACCCGTTGGCGTGGTCGCGGCAAAGAGTGTGCCACAAATAGAGCCATCCGTTGTGTCTGCTTCAAGCGCTGTTCCTGTAAAAGAAAGCGCCTGTGTCAGCGTACCGGTAAGGCTGGTGCCGCTGAAGGAGAGCGTATTGGCCGTTCCCGTGGGCCCCGTGACGATCAAGGTTGTACCTGAGGAGCTTGCAGTTACGCCGGATCCCGTGAAGGCGGTGTTGAATGCACTCACAAATGTAGCCAGGCTGGTCGTGCCTGAGATGGGCTGTGAATAGGGAGTGCTGCCTACTGTGAAGGACACAGTCCCGTTGCCGGTGACAAAGCCGTAGATGTCTGCAACTGCGCCGGTGGTGGCAGTCGGTATCGTCGGTGTGGTGAAGTTGAGTGTCTGGTTTGCAGCCGTCGGACCCGTCACAGTGAGTACCCCGGATGCGACTGCTGCGCCGATGCCTTCTCCAGAGAGTGTCGCGTTACTGTTGATGTTGTTTGCCAGGGTCGTCAAAGAGGTGCCGGAGCCGACTTGCATTGTTGTGGCGGTTGCTCCATTCAGGCTGATGCTTAAGGGGCCATCCACATTGGTGCCAGTGAGGGGACCAAGCGTGGCCGATGCCCCTGCGCTGCTAGTTGCGGCTGTGGGTGTAGTGAAAGCTGCAGCCGACGATCCCACAGATGCAGAACCTCCTCTGGAGTTCACGCACGCTTGGAGCGCACTTGCAATGGTATTGATCTCGGCCGTTGGCACGCTTGCAGGCAGGTAGGTCGCCTGGTTAGTGCCCAGTGCGGCAATGGTGGTGTTCGCGGTGCCGGCCGCAGTGCCTTGGGTGTTGGTTGAAAGGTTGGGATTGGCCAGGTTGTAGGTGTTAAGAATGGCGTGGCCAAGGCCTGCCATACTGTAGGAGCCTGCTGTGGTTGATGCCGTCATGTAGTTGGTAGACGAACTGACGACACTGACCGTAGTGCCGCTGATGCTTGTAAAGCCGGAGAGAGCATAGGCCGCGGCG
>Ga0302270_10001672_pt1 | contig 22365 bp, 15 predicted proteins | sample III_Bog_E2_3_FD_198773 | JGI IMG/M metagenome (GOLD analysis project Ga0302270, IMG submission 198773) | Peat permafrost microbial communities from Stordalen Mire near Abisko, Sweden - III_Bog_E2_3 | ecosystem: Environmental > Terrestrial > Soil > Wetlands > Peat | place: Sweden: Abisko... | reverse complement strand
ATGACCGGCGGCCGCTGCCATCTCCACCGACCACTTCAGGCGTTGAATCAGGTATGGCGTGACGATGCCGCTGGACTGTTTGCCGCCGGGATGCACGCCGACGCGGATGTCCCCGAAGATCTTGCCGGTTCGCCAAATACCGTTCGCATCGACGTGCGAGAGCGCTTCGTCCCAGAAGCGGCGAAGCTGTTCCCAGTAGCGCGTAACGAGGTCGGTCTGGCCCGTCCACATGTAGTCGTCGTGCAGCATCGCGACCCACTGCACGCTCCAGTCGTAGCCGCACGAATCGGCGGGGTAGTTGCTCGGCGGGAAGCAGTGAAAGGCGCCGTTGGCCTTCTGACTCTCGGCGTGCAGACGGATCACCAGGCGCCGCAAGTCCGAGTCGCCGAACCAGCGCGAGGCGATCACGGCGCGCAGCCGCGCATCCTCAATCCACGTGCCATCTTCGCGGCCCGGCGTATCTACGTAGCCGTCAACCATCGTCAGTTCGGCGTGGATCAGGCAGAGCTTCACGATCTGCGCGATGCGCTCGTCCCCCGCATCGAAGCTGCCCAGCATCCGGATGGGGTACTGCGACTTGACGATGCCGGTCTCGCGGAACACGACCGCGCCGTCATGGCTGAAGTGGATGTGGAGCGTGAGCCAGCGCGCGGTCCGCTCGTCGGGGACCTCGAAGCGCTGCACGCCGGTGCGAGTGATGTAGCGATCGGCGTAGCCGGGTCCCACGACGGCCTCGGGATTCAGCCAGCCGTCGGTGTGCACCGGGCGTTCGCCCTTGTATTGCGTGTAGGCGATCTCGCCATAACCGAAGTCGATGACTGTCCCCTCAGTTGCATCGGCAAGGTCGATGAATGGATAGCCATGCACCGGCCGGTCGTAGTCGAACGTGACGTATTTCGACTCGCCCGCGCGGCCTTCAATGACTGTCGTATTCATGCCCGCTACCGGCTCGCAGCGAGCCGTGCGAATGCCCCTGGCAATCGACAGCGGGTCGTCAGAGATCGACTGCGCCGGCGCCAGACGCCCCGCGGCGATGACCCGTTCAGGGTGTACGATGGACTCGCGCTGGTTGGCAATCTCATTGCGGCCCGGCGCAGCGGGCCACGGACCGTCTTTCACTTCGAAAGCGTTCTGCCACGACGAATCGTCGAACGCGGTGTCGTGAACGTCTCCGGCGACAACCTTGCGTCCATCGGCGATCTGCGGGTAGCGGATACGATGGTCGCCGGTGATGCCGACGATTTGTTTGTCGTGAGCGGCGAATTCGGGCGCGGTGAGCCATTTCCATGTCGCGTCGCTGCGCAGCCAGTCGCTCTCCAGGTAAAGTCCGGCGTGCTTGTTCGCGGACCGCTGGAATGTGATGATCGGCCCCCAGTTGTGATGCAGGACGACGATCACGTTCCGTCCGGGATGCAGATACGAGGCCGCGTCGATCGAGTCCGCAGTCGCACGATCTTCGTGGTAACGCGTGACCTTCCGGACGACGATCCGGCCGTTGATCCAGAGCCGCGCGTTGCTGTCCGCGGAGAACAGCAGCGTCGCGCTCGCCGGCACGCGGTCGAGCGTCACAACCTTGCGAAAGTACGTGAAGCGATTCTTCGGAGCGGCCTCGCCGGGCGTGGTCCAGATCCAGCCGCACGGCGCGGCGGCGGCGAGGAGAAGTCCAAGGGAGAGTACACGCAATGAGGAAGGCATGGTGAAAACGAAACCATGACGAGCTTATCGCACACAGAACGCCTGCGAGTCGCCGGTGCGGACATCCGGGCAGACCGAATGGGATGTGAAGTCTCCCGAAAGCGGCTCAATGGGGAAGTGGGAGGAGAATGAAATTGCGGTCTCAGCCGGGCGCTCACGCCCGCGGACTATTCGCCCTCGTCTTCCGCGTGCTCGGGGTCCAAGGCGGATTCGGAGGGTTGGCTGGCCACCGGGATCCGGTACTCCTCGTCGTGCCAGCGCCCGATGTCGATCAAACGGCAGCGGTCGCTACAGAACGGAAACCAAGTGGTTCCGTACACCACGGACTTCTTGCAGGTCGGACAAGGTACGGTGAGAGGCATCCCCAAACTATTGTACAAACGGGCGGCGGCAAACGGTATCCTCGCTGCCTGCTGGTTGTGGCGTGCTCTTCAACGCGCCGCGCATGCATTCGCGCCGGCCTCGGTTGAAGAGGCGTCGAGCCCTATCGCCCCAGCGCCCGCGCCGCCTCGTCGAAGGCGAACTCGAAGCCGTTGCCTGCCACGGCGCGCAACTCGGCCTCGTTAAACCCGAACTCATCGGCGGCAAGCTGGTACTCCCGCTCCAGCGTCGTTCCGAACATGGGCGGATCGTCGGTATTCAATGTGACCGGAACACCCGCGTCGAACAGCCGCCGCACCGGATGCTCGCGCAACGACGTCACCGCGCCGGTCCGCACGTTGCTCGAGATGCAGACCTCCAACGGAATCCGATGGCTGGCCAGATGGCGCACCAGCACCGGGTCGTCAATGGACCGGATGCCGTGCCCGATTCGCTCCGCGCCGCACTCCAGGGCGTCCCACACCGATTGCGGACCGACGATCTCGCCCGCATGCGGCGCCAGATGGAGGCCCTGGCGCTTCGCCCACTCGAATATCGCCTGGAAATCCTTGACCTGGCCACGCGCCTCGTCGCCCCCGATTCCGAGCCCGAGCACGCCCTGCGACTGGTGCGCCGCCGCCAGTCGCGCGACCTCCCAGCCGGCATCCAGCCCGAACTGCCGCACCGCGTCGAAGATGAACCGCACGCGCACCGGGCCGCGCTCCGCTTCCGCCGCAATGGCCGCGAAGTAGGGTTCGAATTCGAGTTTGCGCCATAACCAGACGCCGACCGACAGATTCAGCTCGGCATATAGCACGTTCTCCCGCGCCAGCCGGTCCAGCAGCCGCCGCGTGATCAGCGCGAAGTGCTCCGTCCGTGTCAGACGCAGGTTGATCCACTTGTAACTGCTCAGGAATCCCAGGAAATCAGAATACGAGTACAGTTCCCGCAGCTCCTCCCCGCCGAGCGCCGGATCGAGTTCCAGCAAGGTCTCCGGATCGACGGATCCCTCCAGATGAACGTGCAGTTCTGCCTTCTTGAGTTGATGGATAAAGCCGGTCACAGTTCTTTCATGGTAGGCGAGGATCTTTCCCGCTAACATAATAGGCGCATGACACCGGGAGATCTCGAAGCGATTGTCGGCGGATACCACGGCGACCCGTTTGCGATTTTGGGTCCTCATCCCGAGGACGATGGAACGTGGGTCGTGCGCGCCTTTCTGCCCTACGCCAGGAGCGTAACCGCGATTTGTAAGGATGGCCGGAGCCTGAAGTTCGAGCGTCTGCACGACGAAGGGCTCTTCGAGGCCAAAGCCAAGGAAGCGCCGGGCGAGTACCGGCTCCGCGTGGAGACGCAGCAGGACACGGTCGAGGAGATCGAGGATCCGTATCGCTTCTGGCCGCTGCTCACCAGCTTCGATCTCTACCTGCACGGCCAGGGCACCAACTACGAAGCCTGGCACGCCCTCGGCTCGCACCTGGTGGAAGTCGACGGTGTCTCCGGCACCCGGTTCACCGTCTGGGCGCCCAACGCCGAAGTGGTCAGCGTCGCCGGTGACTTCAACTTCTGGGACGTCCGCCGCCACCCCATGCGGCTCCGCGACGGCGGCGTCTGGGAGATCTTCTTGCCCGGCGTCGGCGTCGGCGCGCTTTACAAATACTTCGTTCGCTCGAAGATCTACGGCGTGCATGCCCTGAAGTGCGACCCTTACGCTTTTTCCGCGGAGGTCCCGCCCAAGCAGGCTTCCGTGGTCTGGGACCTCACGCGCTACGTGTGGCAGGACGGCGAGTGGATGGAGCGCCGCGCCCACACCGACCCGTTGACCGCGCCGATGTCCTGCTACGAGGTCCATCTCGAATCCTGGATGCGCGACCCCTCGGGCAAACCGCTTTCCTACCGTGAATTGGCCCAGCGTCTGGTTGAGTACGTGAAGAAGATGGGATTCACGCATCTCGAGCTGATGCCGCCCATGGAGCATCCGTATTCGGGCTCCTGGGGCTACCAGGTGACCGGCTACTTCGCCCCCACTTCGCGCTTCGGCTCGCCCGACGATTTCCGCTTTTTCGTCGACGAGTGCCATCGCAATTCCATCGGCGTCATCATCGACTGGGTGCCGGCGCACTTCCCCAAGGACGCACATGGCCTGGCCCGCTTCGACGGCACGGCGCTCTACGAGCACGACGATCCGCGCAAGGGCGAGCAAAAGGACTGGGGCACGCTCGTCTTCAACTTCGGCCGCAACGAGGTCCGCAATTTCCTGATCTCGAACGCGTTGTTCTGGCTGAAGGAATATCACATCGACGGGCTGCGGGTGGATGCCGTGGCATCCATCCTGTATCTCGATTTCTCGCGCGAGGCCGGCGAGTGGCTCCCGAATAAGTACGGCGGAAACGAGAACCTCGAAGCGATCGAGTTCCTGAAGAAGTTCAACGAAGAGGTGCACACGGTGCCGGGCGCCGTGAGCATCGCCGAGGAGTCGACGTCGTTCCCCGGAGTCTCGCATCCCGTCTACGCCGGCGGTCTCGGCTTCACCATGAAGTGGAACATGGGCTGGATGCACGACATGCTCCACTACTTCCACCAGGATCCGGTCTTCCGCAAGTTCTCCCACCACGACATCACGTTCAGCCTGGTTTACGCCTTCAGCGAGAATTTCCTGTTGCCCATCTCGCACGACGAGGTCGTGCACGGCAAAGGCTCTCTGATCGGCAAGATGCCGGGCGACGAGTGGCGGCGCTTCGCGAACGTGCGCGCCTTCCTCGGCTACATGTACGCCCACCCCGGCAAGAAGCTGCTTTTCATGGGTTGCGAGCTGGGCCAGTACGAGGAGTGGAACTGGCAGGGCAGCCTGCGTTGGGACCTGGTGCAGTATCCCTTCCATGCCAAGCTGCAGGAATACCTGCGGCAGTTGAACCACGTTTATAAGAGCGAGCCGGCGCTCTACGAGGTGGACTATCACTGGTCCGGCTTCGAGTGGATCGATTTCCGCGACGTCGACAAGAGCATCATCTCGTTTGTGCGGCGCGCCAAGAACCCGGGGAACTTCCTCGTTTTTGTCTGCAACTTCACACCTGAGCCACGCCGCGGCTATTTTGTCGGCGTCCCTGAACCGGGACGTTACGTCGAGGTGCTCAACAGCGATTCCGAGGAATTTGGAGGGAGCGGGATTCGCAACGCCGGCGATCTCTGGACCCAGCCGGGCAACGTGATGAATCGCAACCAGTTTCTATCCCTGACGCTGCCCCCGCTCTCGGTGACCGTGTACCGCCGGGTTGGCGCATGATCTGGAACGGAGCTGCGGCTCCGGTGCGGCTTGTCGCGCTCCTCTGGACCGTGCCGCCATCTCAGGCTCGCCCCCGCGGAAGCGGAGAAAAAGGGTCAGGATTGCCCGTTTTTGCTTGTAAGCGTATGATTCTAAGTTCAAAAACGGGTACCCCCTACCCGTTTTGGTCTCCTGGCTCCAAGCCGCCAGGCCCGCTGCTCAACAAAGGAGTGCTTCTCGTTCATGGCTGATCCGCTCTTTCTCTCCGTCTGGCTGACCGGCTATAGCCCGCTCGCCTTGACCATCTATTTCCAGAAGATCCTCGAGGTCTTCCCGTTCTCGAAGCTCAAGCTGGGCTCGGTGCTTCGGGTTTATGCAGTCTCGTTCCAGGAGGTGCCGGTTTTCGAGGGTTTTATCGATACCGAAATGGATGCCTCGGAGGCCGCCTCCGTCGTGCAGGAGTTCGTCCACGACGATTGCTGTATCCAGCTCGAAACCAAGTGGGATCTGTACCAGTGGGATGGCGCTTGGGAGCTGAAGCCCACACGCGCCTGCATCGAAGTCCATGGGCCCAGGTTTGAGCGCGACGTCCTCAATCCGCTTGGCGAGGCCGAGCCGATTTGGATTGATCTCGGCCCGGAGGCCACATTCCTGCCCCAGCCGGGAACCGACCAGTTGCGCCCCGTGCAGTCCAACATCCGCAGCATTTTACATTTCGCCGACGATCTGCAAAGCGTGCTCGCCGTGGAGCGCCGCCTGCTCTGGTCGGAGACCGAGGACAACTTCGCCGAACGTCTGAGCATTCTCATCGACGAATAGGTGTTCAGTGGGGCGGACGCCCACGTCCGCGCCGGACCCCCAGGTCCGGCTGTTCGTCCGGCTCCTCGTGGGCGTGAGAGAAGGCCGAAGCGGAGGCCGGCGAGGGCGTCGGCCCCCGCTTCGGAAGTGTCCTGGGGGTCCGCCCCGCACGAAGGGCGCTGGGAACTTAATAGGCATAGGCCGGCGTCTAAGTCCGTGAACGTGCACTCTTGTCTTGGAGGATTGGCATGATCCGTTTTCTCCTGGTTCTGGCTGTCGCGGCGGTCGCGCTGCAAGCTGACGAATTGCCCGTGACCCGGGTAGTGCTCTACAAAAATGGCTTGGCGCTGTTCGAGCGCTCCGGCGAGGTGAAGCCGGGCGAGCCGGTTCGCCTGGAGTTCAAGAAATCCGAGATGGACGACGTGCTCAAGACGCTCGTCATCGACTCCTCCGCCGGGACCGTCACGCACCTGCGCTACCAGCTCGACGAGCCGCTGCAGACGCGCCTGGGTGAAATCGGATTAAGCATCCAGCCGGGCGTCACGCTGGCCGGCCTGCTCGACCAGATGCGCGGCGCGAAGGTCACGCTCACCGCCGCCTCGGGCGCCATTGAGGGCTCCGTCATCAGCGGCCGCCTGTCGCAGCACGCCCAGCAGGCACAGAAGCAAGAGCTGACGGTGCTCACCACCGCCGGCGAAATGCGCGTCATCGACCTCGATGGCGTCTCGGCCGTGAAGCTGTCGGACGACCAGTTGCAGAATCGCCTGACCGAGGCGCTCGGCGCATACCAGCAGGCTCAGTCGCAGGAGCGCAAGTCGCTCTGGGTGGAGACCGCGGGCAAGAGCGGCAACCTGCTTGCGCGCTACCTGGTCCCCGCGCCGACGTGGAAATCGACGTACCGGCTCGCTTTTCTGGAGAAGCCCGGCGACAAGAACGAGGCCATGCTCGAAGGCTGGGCGATCGTCGAAAACACGAGCGAGTCGGATTGGAAAAACGTCCAGTTAACCGTGGTTTCCGGACGGCCCATTTCCTTCATCAGCAAGCTGTACGAGCCGAAGTATGTGGGCCGCCAGTCGCTGGAACTGGCGGAGACGGATAACGCGCTGCCGGCGGAGTATGCCGCCGCGCTCTCCGCTCCGCCTTCCGCGGGCCTTGTTGTTCCGGAGCCAATGGCTCGTGCGCAAGGCGTCGTGGGCGGCGTTCCGGGAGGAGTCCCCGGCGGTTCCGCAGGCGGTGTCATGGGCGGTATGCTCAAAAGCTCCGCCATGAGGGGCGTTGTCGCAGGCATTGGCGGAGGCATGGGAGGTGGATCGTATGTGGCGCCGCAGCGGCAGAACCTCGACCGCTATAACGCGGTGCAAACAGGCGCCAGCACGGTCGTTGCCGACACCGAAACCCAGGAGTTCGGCGAGCTCTTTGAATACCGCTTCGGCCAGCCCGCCAGCGTCAAGGCGGGCGAGTCGCTGCTGCTGCCCTTCGTCCAGCAGAAGATCTCCGCGCGCCAGGTCTACATCTGGAACCAGAACGAGGGCGCCCATCCGCAGCGCGCCGCCGAGTTGAAGAACACCACAGGCAAGACGCTCGACGGCGGCCCGGTCACCGTCTACGCGCCCGAAGGCTACACGGGCGAATCGCTCCTCAGCACCCTGAAGGCCGGTGACAAGCGCTTCATCACCTTCGCCGTCGATCTCGGCACGAAGGTCACCACGAAGTTCGATACGAGCAGCGAGGTCGTCCGCTCCGTGAAGGCCGAGCACGGCGTCATCACCGCGAAGACCGTGGTCGAGCAGCGCACCACCTACACCATCTCGAACGTGGACGCGAAGGAGAAGGCGCTTCTGCTCTCGCATCCGGTGGACGGCAATCTGACGCTGCTCTCCCCGAAACCCGAGGAGAAGACCGCCGAGCGCTACCTGTTCGCCGCGACGGTCCCCGCCACGGGCACGACGTCACTCACCGTCGCCGAAGAGCGCCCATTGGAGGAGATCCTCAGCATCTCCTCCATTCCCGCCGAACAGATCGTCGCCTGGATCGGTGCGCGCAAACTGACGCCGGAAGCGAAGAAGAAGTTGCAAGCGATTGTCGCCAAGAAGAATGAAGCTGCTGACGCCGCTCTCGAAGTGCAACGGCTGGAGAAGAAACTGACCACAGGCGAATCCGACGAGAATCGCTTGCGCATGAACATCCAGGCGCTACACAGCGTGGCCGGCCAGCAGGACCAGGTTTCTAGTTACGCGACGCAGCTCGCGAAGAAGGAGAATGAGATCCAGGACGCGCGCGTTCGCCTCGACGACGCGCGCAAGAAGCAGGCCTCGCTCGAAGACGAGTTGGCCTCGATGGTGGAGAAGCTGAGCTTTTGAAACTCGCACTCATCGGCTACGGCAACGTGGGACGCGCCTTCGCGCGCCTGATGGAGCGCAAGCAATCGACCTACCCCTCGCGCATTGTCGCGATTCATACCGCCCGTCACGGCACGGCATACGCCCCGAAGGGGTTGCCCGTCGAGCCGGTCTTCGGCCCGCCCGCCGCGAACATCGACGAGTTTCTGGACAAGGCTCGCGCCGAGGTCGCGGTGGAACTGACGCCGCTCAATCCGGAGTCGGGCGAGCCCGCCATCTCGCACATCCGCGCGGCCTTTGCGCGCGGGATGCACGTCGTCACGGCCAACAAAGGACCGATCGCGTTTGCTTACTCGGCACTCCGGCAGGAGGCAATCGCCGCCGGCGTCGAGTTCCGTTTCGAAGCGGTGACCATGGATGGCACGCCGGTCTTCAACCTGGTCCACAACAACCTGCCGGGCGTCGAAATTCTTGGTTTCTCCGGTGCGCTGAACTCCAGCAGCAAGGTGATTCTGGAAGCCATGCGCGCGAGCCTGTCGCTCGAAGAAGGCATCGAGGAAGCCCGCCGCATCGGCGTCACCGAGGCCGATCCGTGGTTCGACATCAACGGCTGGGACTCGGCCTGCAAGGCCGCCGCACTGGCCAACGTCCTGATGAAGGCGGAAACGACGCCGCAGCAGGTGGATCGCAAAGGCATCGGCCGCCTGACGCCGGACAAGCTCGCCGAGCTGGAAAACAAGGGCAAGTCCGTCACGCTGCTGAGCCGCGCCCGCAAAACGCCGCAGGGCGTGAAACTCCGCGTACGAGCCGAGGTGCTGGACAAAGACGACATTCTCTCGGCCTGCCGCGGCACATCCAACCTGCTCGTGCTGCACACGGACCTGATGGGCGATATCGGCGTCTTCACGCTCAAGCCCGGCCTCGACCAGACCGCCTACGGCCTCTTCTCGGACCTCGTCGACATCGTCCGGAATGTTTAGCGTGGTGGGGCAGCGCGTGGTGGGGCAGCGCGTGGTGGGGCAGCGCGTGGTGGGGCAGGCCTTCAGCCTGCGCGGGGCATTCAGCCCCGCTTTTTTCCGGAAGGACCGTCTGAAGACGGTCCGCAGACTGAAGTCTGCCCCACCACGCGATAGAATTCCTTCGTGCGCACCCTCGCTCTTCTCGCCCTCACCGCCCTCGCCCTGCCGGCTCAGTCTGTCCGTCAGGCGCCGGGACGCAATCTGTGGATTCTCGACACCGGCTCCTCTTCCTACGTGATCGGCGTGAACGCCCGGGGCTCGCTCGTCCCGGTGCACTGGGGCGGACGCGTCACCAGTTTCGACGACTTCACTGCGATTCCCGCGATCAAAGAACTGTCTTCGTTTGAATCGCCCGAGGACATGACCCCCGACGAGTTCCCGGCCTTTGGTGGGTTGCGCTTTGTCGAGCCCTGTCTCAAAGCCACGCTGCCCAACGGCGTGCGCGATGTCGTGCTGAAGTTCGACTCCGCGCACGTCGACGGCAACCGTCTGGAAGCGATTCTCAAGGACATCAATGGCGGGCTCCGCGTCACGCTCGTATACGAAGTCTTCCCCGGCTCCGGCGTGTTGCGGCGGCAGGCCATTGTCGAGAACACAAGTCCCTCGAACATCACCATCGAGAACCTGCAGTCTGGCGTGATCGAGGTCCCGTCCCAGGCCGACTACCGGCTCACCTACTCGGCCGGCCGCTGGGCCGGTGAATGGCAACTCCAGCAGGAGACCCTGGCGCAAGGCAAGAAGATCCTGGAGAGTCGCGAAGGCACCACCAGCCATCGCATGAATCCCTGGTTCGCCCTGGATGCGGGCGCGGCGACCGAAACCACCGGCGAGGTCTGGTATGGCGCGCTGGGCTGGTCGGGCAACTGGAAAGTGACCGCCGAACGCGTCCACGATGGCCGCACGCGCGTCACCGCCGGCTACAATGACTTCGACTTTTCGTGGCCGCTGAAACCCGGCGAGAAGCTGTCCTCGCCCTGGCTCTATCTCGGCCACTCCAACCACGGCTTCGGCGAGATGTCCCGAACCATGCACAAGTTCGAGCGCGAAAACCTGCTGCAGGGCGGCGCGACGAAGCTGCGTCCCGTGCTCTACAACTCGTGGGAGGCGACGACCTTCGACGTCACCGAAGAGGGCCAGAAGACGCTCGCCGGCAAGGCCGCCAAACTCGGCGTCGAACTCTACGTCATTGACGACGGCTGGTTCGGAGCGCGCAACACCGACCATGCCGGGCTCGGCGACTGGGTCGTCAATCCGAAGAAGTTCCCCAACGGGCTAAAGCCGCTGATCGACCACGTGCACGGCCTGAACATGAAGTTCGGTTTCTGGGTCGAGCCCGAGATGGTGAATCCCGACTCGGATCTGTATCGCGCGCACCCCGACTGGGCGATGCACTTCCCGGGCCGCCCGCGCACCGAGGCCCGCAATCAGCTTGTCCTGAACATGGCGCGCGACGATGTGCGAGACCATATCTTTGGCGTGCTCAACAAGTTGCTCTCGGACAACGCCATCGACTTCGTGAAGTGGGATATGAACCGGCCGTTTGGCGAGCCGGGCTGGGAGAATGTGCCCGAAGCCGAGCAGCGCGAGATCTGGATCAAGTTCGTACGCAACATGTACAACATCATGGACCGCCTGCGCGCGCGCCACCCGAACGTCGAGTTCGAGGGCTGCTCGGGCGGCGGCGGCCGTATCGACCTGGAACTGATGCGCCGCGTCGAGGAGTTCTGGACCTCGGACAACACCGACGCCTTCGATCGACTGAAGATCCAGGAAGGCTACAGCTACATCTACGCGCCGAAGTCGATGATGGCCTGGGTCACCGACGTGCCGAACATGAATGGCCGGTCGACTCCGCTGCGCTACCGCTACCTGGTGGCCATGCAAGGCTCGCTCGGCATCGGCGGCAACCTGAACAAGTGGTCCGAGGCGGACCTGACCTACTCGTCGAAGATGGTCGAGGTCGACAAGTATATCCGCAAGACGGTTCAGGAAGGCGCGCTGTACCGGCTCGCCTCGCCGCGCGGAAGCAACGGTCTCTCGGCGACCTCCTATGTCGCTCAGGACGGCAACCAGGCGTGCCTGTTCGCCTTCCGCGACCACCAGCAGTATCTGCGCACGCTGCCGGCGCTGCGTTTCCAGGGCCTCGACGGCAGTTCCCGCTACCGAGTGCGCGTCGTCGAGGGAACGTTCGACCTGAAGTCGGGGGCCATCCTCTCTGGTGATTATCTGATGCAGCATGGAGTGACTCCGGAGCTGACCGGAGACTACGACGGCGGGCTGCTCGTGCTGGAGCGCATGCCTTAGCCTCACAATAGATTTTGTATGTCTCCGATCTGCGAAGCCTCGGGGCTCGGCGTAACCTACTCCACGGAGTCGGGTCCCGTTGTCGCGCTCATGGACATCAATCTGAGTCTGTTTCCCGGAGAGATTTGCGGGCTGCTCGGGCCGTCCGGTTCCGGCAAGAGCACGCTCGGTCTGGCGCTCGCGGGCCTGCTGGGCGAGAACGCGCAAGTTAGCGGCGGGATCACGCTCGCCGGCCACAGGATCGAGCGCGCGGCCGACTGGGATTCGCTGCGCGGGCGCGTGGTCACGTATGTACCTCAGGAACCTGGACTTGCCCTCAATCCTGTGCTGCGCGCGGTGACCCAGGTTCGCGACTCGGCACGGTGCGCATTGGGGATGAGTCGCAAGGCGGCTGACCGCGCGGCGCGTGAGGCTCTGGAGCGCGCGGGACTCGGCAGCGCGGAGTTGCAGGAAGCCTACCCGCACGAGCTGAGCGGCGGCCAACGGCAGCGCGTGCTGCTGGCGCGAGCGTTTCTGCTCTCCTCCCAACTCGTTGTAGCGGACGAGCCGACATCGGCGCTGGACGCCGTCACGCAGCAGGAGATTCTGCGGCTGTTCGAAGAGATCCGCGCCAGCGGCTCGGCCGTGTTGCTGATCACGCATAACCCATCCATCCTGCGGGGACTCGCGAAGGAGACTATGCGGATCAGCGATGGCCGAATCGTGTCGCGCGATCTACTCCCGAGTGTGGGAGGTGTTGCATGAGTACGCTGATTTTGGCCAAAAACATCGAGAAAACGCACGTTTTTCGCGGTTTTTTTGGCAAAAAACGTGATCCTGCGCTGCGCGGCGTGGATCTGCAGATCGAGGCGGGCGCATGGGTCGCACTCACCGGGAAGTCGGGATGCGGCAAAACAACGCTGGCCCGGATCCTGGCTGGATTGGACGATGCGGACGGCGGTGAGATTCAACTGAACGGGAGCCCCGCCACCGCGAGGGACTTGCGGGAGCATGTGTGCTGGATTCCTCAAGACCCAGGACGTAGCCTGAATCCGCGCTTCACGGCGCTCGAGGCTATCTCGGAACCGGTCGAAATCCGCAAGCTGCCAGCAGAGCGGGTCATCGCGGCGGCGGCGCAAGCCGAGTTCGACGAGTCGCTGCTGGGGCGCCGGATCTGGGAGCTGAGCGGAGGGCAGAAGGCACGCGCCGCTATCGCACGCGCGTTGACGGTCGAGCCCGCGCTGCTGATTCTCGACGAGTCTCTGGTCGCACTGGACCTGGCGCTACAGGAGCAGATTCTGCTTACGCTGAGCGAGTTGGACGACATCGCCTGCCTGTTTATCGCGCACGACACGGGCTTGCTGGAGGAGTCGGGAGCCCGAATCCTGTTGATGGAAGATGGAAAGCTTGCGGATCCCCAGTCTGCCGCTTGGCGGGAATGGCGGGCCGCGCTGCCGGCGGGGAAGGGCCACGCATGAGGTTTCTAGTCTTCGCGCTGCGGCGGCTGGCGGCGACGGCGTTGACGCTCGTGGCGGTGTCGGTGTTGAGCTTCTCGCTGCTGTCTCTTGCGCCTGGAGACTTCTTCGATGACATGCGGATAAGCCCGCAGATGACCGAGGAGATGGCGGCGAGCCTGAAGGCCCAGTACGGCCTGGACCGGGGCTTTGTTGAACGGTATACAGCGTGGTGCCGCTCGGCTTTGCGGGGCGACTTCGGCGTCTCGATGGCTTACGGGCTGCCCGCCGCCGAGGTGCTGAAACCGCGGCTCAAGAATACGCTGGCACTGGGCGGGCTGTCGATTGTGGCAGCCTGGCTGATCGCCATTCCCTTTGGATTCGTGGCGGCGGTGCGGCGCGGGAGTTGGGTGGACCGGTGCGTCCAGATCCTGACCGCGACGGCGCTGGCCTTTCCGGAGATTCTCTTCGGCACGCTGCTGCTGCTGGCAGCGGCCAGGTTCGGCTGGCTGAATTCCGACGTTGTGTTCTTGCGGGACGCGTCCATGTTGGAGCTGCTCAGGCGAATGGTTCTGCCGGGACTGGTCCTGGCGTTTGCGGCGTTCCCGGTGATTGTGCGGCACTTGCGTTCGGCGCTCATCGAGGCAGCGCGATCGCCCTTCGTCCGCGAGGCGCGCTCGGCCGGCATTCGCGGACGAAGTCTCTGGCTCGGGCAGATTCTGCCGGCGGCGGCGAACCCGATCATCACGCTGATGGGGCTCTCGGCGGCGGGGCTGATCGGTGGGTCGGTGATTGCCGAAACGCTGTTCAGTTGGCCGGGCGCGGGACCGCTCTTCATCGAAGCTATCACCGCGCGGGACGCACACATCGTGCTCGATCTGGCATTGGCCAGTGCGGTGCTGCTGGCGGCGGCGAACTTTCTGAGCGAGATCTGCCTGTATATCGCCGATCCCCGGCTGCGCGCGGAAGGCGGGCCCAGGCGATGAAGTGGCGTCTCAGGACAATCCTTCCGGCGGCGTACCTGGGCGTGCTGGTGCTCTCGATGACACTCGCCCCGGTTCTGGCCGTGCATTCTCCGGAAGAGCAGAACCGGGATTGCCCGTGCGCCGCGCCGTCGAGTCACTTCATCCTGGGCACCGACGAACTGGGGCGCGACGTCTGGTCGCGACTGCTCTATGGGGGGCGGATCTCACTCGGCGCGGGCTTCGTCGCCGCAAGCCTGTCGGTGGGCATCGGGTTGCTCGCCGGCGCGGCGGCGGGGCTATCGAGAGGCATCTTCCGGCGTGGCGTGCTCGCGCTGGCCGAGCTGTTTCTTTCAGTCCCCTGGCTCTACCTGCTACTGGCCATTCGGGCTTTCCTCCCGCTGACGTTGAGTCCGGCGCAGGTGCTCTTTCTGCTGAGCGCGGTGATCGGCGCGGCGGGCTGGGCTCGTCCGGGAAGGCTGATTGCGCAGAAAGCGGGCGAGGTGCGCGAGCGGGAGTACGTGGAGGTGGCCGAGAGCCTGGGCGCCGGGCGCTGGCACCTGATGAGGCGTCACCTGATGCCGGAGTTGCTGCCACTGGCCGTCACGCAATTCCTGTTGCTCCTGCCGGGCTATGTTCTGGCCGAGGTGACACTCACGTTTTTCGGTCTTGGCGTGGGAGAACCGGCGGCGAGTTGGGGCAATCTGCTCGCTCCCTTGCGGCATCCCGCGGCAGCGAGCTGCCTGCAACTGGCGAGTCCCCTGCCGCTGCTGGCCTCTTTGGTGTTGGCCTGCGAGCTGTTGAGCGGCGATGGACGAGGGAACGATTGAAGACACCTTTGTCCGAATTGTGTTTAGAATCAATCGACGTGATTTCCGGCCTGGCACCAAGAAATACCCGGCTCCGTCCGGGCGCGAACTGCTTCCGCACGGGGGACGGCGACGCGGCCTGCGCGCCAGCTTCGACCGAATCGATGGCGTGGCTGAAAGCCTGCCCCACCACGCGCGGACGGTTCCGGAGGGCGGTGGGATGGGCGCTGGCGTTCCTGATTTTGGCGGGCAGTTGCGGCGTGCGCGGAGCGGAGCTTCGCGGCGGGCGCCTGGTCTACATGCAGCGCGGCGAGCCGCGCACCTTCAACCCCATGTTCGCCCAGGACGACGCCTCGCACGAGGTGGTCTGGCGGATGCACGCGGACCTGGTTCACATCAACCGCGAAACGCAGAAGACCGAGCCGGCGCTGGCGGAGTCCTGGACTACCTTGAAGGGCGGAAACGGCTTCCGGTTGAACCTGCGGCACAACGTGCGGTTCTCCGATGGGCAGCCCTTCGACGCCGACGATGTCGTCTTCACGTTCCAAGCGCATCTCGACGCGAGCGTGAAGTCGTCGCAACGCGCGTTGCTGCTGGTCCAGGGGAGGCCGATCCGTGTGCGGAAAGTCGATCCGTACACAGTTGAATTTGACCTCGGCGGTCCGTATGGGCCGGCGGAGCGGATCTTCGACAGCATCGCGATCCTGCCCCGTCACCTGCTCGAGAGTGCATACAAGAGCGGCCAGTTGCCCGCTCAATGGGGGCTCGGGACACAGCCGCGGGCAATGGCCGGGCTGGGTCCGTTTCGTCTCAAGAACTATCAGCCGGGCGAGGGCCTGATACTGGAACGGAATCCCTATTACTGGAAGAAGGACAGCCGAGGTACGGCGTTGCCGTACCTCAACGAGATTCTGTTCCGGCAGGTGGGCGATGAAGAAAGCCAGGTGCTGCGGTTCCTGGGCGGGGAGGGCGACCTGCTGAATCGCGTGAGCGCGAAGAGCTTCGCTTTGCTCGAAAGAGACGCAAACGCGCGCCAATTGACCTTGCGGGATCTGGGGGCCGGACCGGAGTACAATTTCCTGTTCTTCAACTTGAATCCTCCCGGCTCGGCGCCCGCCTCCGTGGCTGCAAAACAGGCCTGGTTTCGCGACGCGCAATTCCGCCGCGCCATCTCTTTGTCGATCGATCGCGCGGCGATGGTGCGGCTCGTGTACGGAGGCCGGGCGACGGCGCTCGCTACGCACGTGACTCCGGGCATCCGTCTCTGGAAGAACACCGCGATCCCGCCACCGGTCCGCTCCGTGGCCGATGCCCGGAAGTTGTTGACTGCCGCCGGATTCCGGTTGGGTAACGACAGGACGTTGCGCGACAAGGATGGCCGGGCGGTGGAGTTCACGATTCTGGTGAACTCCAACAATCAGCAGCGCGCCCAGATGGCCTCCATGATCCAGCAGGACCTTAAGGAGCTGGGGATTCAGGCCCAGGTCGCCCCGCTGGAACAGCGAACCCTGGTCCAGCGCGTGCTAACGTCAAAGAATTATGAGGCTTGTCTGTTCGGACTGGCTTTTGGCGACGCGGATCCAGGCTCGGAGATGAATGTTTGGCTTTCGAGCGGGCAGGTTCACGTCTGGGCGCCATCCCAAAGCAAGCCGGGTTCCGAGTGGGAAGCCGCGATCGACAATCTAATGCGGCAACAGATGGCGACAGCGGGATATGCTGCAAGAAAGAAACTATACGACCGGGTTCAGGAGATTGAGGCGAGGGAGACTCCCATCGTCAGCCTGCTGAGTCCGAACGTGCTTGTCGCGGCGAGGCGGAGGGTCGGCAATTTCCGGCCCGCGGTTTTGGACCACTATACTTTGTGGAACGCTGATGAACTGTTTCTACAGCCTGCGCCAGGGGATAAGAAGTGAATTCCGGAGATCCGCCCAACGGTCTCGATCAACTCTCGGACGAAGCGCTGGTAGCAAAGTGCCGCAATCGCGACGGTAACGCCTGGAGCGTCCTGGTCGAACGGTATAAAGGCCTGGTCTATTCCATTCCCCTGCGTTTTCGGATGCCAGACGAAGACGCGGCGGACATTTTTCAAAGCGTTTGGCTGGACCTTTACTCCGAACTCGATCGGCTCCGCGAGCCGGCCGCCCTGCGTGGATGGCTGATGTCCGCAACCAGCCACAAATGTCTACATTGGAAAGAACGCGAGAATCGCCGGGCTGGGAAGGCTTTGGGCCGTGAGGTAAACCTGGATATCGCGGATGCCCGGCCTTTGATTAACGAAATAGGACTTGAGGCGGAAAAGGATCAGTTGGTCCGGGATGCGCTGCGGTCGATTCCGGAGCGTTGCAGGAAAATGCTGAAGATGTTGTTCTTCGAGCAACCCCCACGACCTTACTTGGAGGTGGCAAAAGAACTGGGTCTCGCGGAGGGTTCCATCGGGTTTATCCGCGGGCGTTGTCTGGAAAAGCTCAGGAAGGCGCTGGAGCAGCGCGGTTTCTGACCATGAAGGGACTTAATTCATGAGCGCCTCGGAGCGGGATTTGTTTTCACCGGAGGCCTGGCTGCAAGCGGCGTCGGCAGGGGGCTCGGCGACCGTGCTCGCGGAGACCGTCCCCGAGGACCGGCGGTCAGAACTGTTGGAGCGGCTGGTAGTCGAGATTGCGCAGGAAGTATTTGCCGACAGTGCGCGGGCCGAAAAGCTAGCCGAAGCGTGCGACGCCCTGGCGGCGCTCATCCAGGGGAACGAAGCGGAAGGCAAAGCGGTGCGGGTGCGCGGGCACATGCAGTTCGCACGCAACAAACACGAGGCAGCCGTGGCGCTGTATGAACGCGCCATCGCATTGTTCCAGGCTTCGCTCAGCCGGGTGGAAGAAGCCCGGACGATGTCCAGCGGGCTGCAGTCTCTGATCTATCTCGGTCGCTATGAGCAGGCAGAGGCCTGGAGCGCGAAGGCGCAGCAGGTTTTCGAAGAAGTGCATGACCAATTACGTTTGGCGCGCCTGCACAGCAACCGCGGCAATATTCTATACCGGCAGGACCGCTACCAGGACGCTCTTTCCAGCTACGAACTTGCGCGAAAGGAACTGGAACTCATCGGAGATGCGCGCGATGTGGCGTCCGTCATCACCAACATGGCTACCGTGCAGATCAGCATGGGGCGCTTTGAAGACGCGTTGCAGGCCTACCGCGAGGCTCGGCGCAAATGCGAAGAGGCGGGGCTGAGCCGGATGGCTGCCGCGGCCGACTACAATATCGCTTACCTCTATTACCTGCGGGGAGACTACCTGCGAGCGATCGACATCTACAGGCATACGCGGCTGCTGTGCTCCGAACTGGCCGACCCGTACCACGAAGCGCTGTGCGACCTGGACGAAGCGGAGATGTACCTGGAGCTGAACCTGAGCCGCGAAGGAGCGCGGCTGGCGCGACGGGCGGCCGCGCAGTTCATGGCTCTGGGGATGCACTATGAGCGGGCCAAGGCCATGGTGAGCGAAGCCGTAAGCTTGCACCACGTGGGCGCGGGCCGCACGGGCCGCGCACTCATGCGGCAGGCCCGGGAGATCCTGTCGCGGGAGAGCAATCGACTCTGGCCGGCGCTGATCGACCTGTACCTGGCGATCTCCTACCTCAGCGACGACCAGACGGCCATGGCCGGCAGGTTGGCGAACAAGGCGAGCGCGCGACTGTCTAGAGGCGGACTGGCGGGCAAGTCGGCGTTGTGCGATCTGGTCCGGGCACGGGTGCGGCTGCGCTCGGGCAAGTCAATTGAAGCGCGGGCCCTGTGCCAGGGCGTACTGAATCTGCCGCCCGAGGAGCGCCTGCCGTCCATCGACTATCTGGCGTGGTTCACGCTCGGAGAGGTAGAAGAACACCAGGGGCACTGGATGGCGGCCTGGGACGCCTGGCAGAAGACACGGGAGGCTGTCGACCGGTTACGCAACAGCCTGGGTGGGGAAGATCTTCGCATCTCGTTTCTAAAAGACAAGGTCGAGGTTTACGAGAATCTCATCTGGCTTTGGATGAGCCGGCTGGCCGGCACCGGGGAGGGGCCTGCGCCACGTAGCGTTCTGGCCCTGTTGCAGGAGGCCAAGTCCCGGAGTCTGGCGGACCTGCTGGACACGACCTCGGAGGGAGGCCAGAAACAAGCAGGGGATGTGACGCTGGAACTGCGCGCCGAACTGGCAAGCCTCTACCGGCGTATAGAGTCCGCGATGCTTGGCAGCAATACCAGCCAGACGGAAGTCCGCAATCTGACGCGGCACGCACGGGAAGCCGAAGACGCCCTGGCCGAACGACTGGGGGAGCAGAAACGGGAGCATGTATCTTCGCCGGGTGGACGACGGGCCGCGTCGCAGGACGCCTTCGCCGCGGGCGCCCACGACGTGCAACGCGCCTTGCCGAAGAATTCCCAATTGGTCGAGTTCTTTGCCATCCGCGGGAGGTACGTGGCGGCGGTGGTGAGCCAGCGCCGGATGGAGTTTATCGAGCTGGGACGTGTGGATGTGGTGGCCGAGAAGGTACGCCTGGCACGCTTCCAACTCTCGAAGTTCCGGCTGGGTAAGGAGTATCTGGAACGCTTCGCGCCGCGGTTGCAAGATGCGATCCAGACTCATCTGAGGGGGCTCTATGAGGATCTCATCCGGCCGTTGCGCAGGAAACTGAGGGAGGAGCATCTCATCATCGCTCCCTACGGCATCCTGCACCAGCTACCGTTCCACGCCTTGCACGACGGGGAACGCTGCCTGGCCGACGAGTTCACCATGTCTTACGCTCCGAGCGGCGGCGTGCTGGAAGCGTGTTTGCGGCGGCCGGTGAGCCAGGCGCGCGGCAACCTCGTTTTCGGCATCAAAGACGCGCGGAGCCCCGCCATCGAGACCGAGGCCCGCAGAGTGGCCGAACTCCTGGTGGACGCGCAGTTATATATTGGCGAAGAAGCGACCGAGGAGCGATTGCGGCTGGCTGCTCCGCACACGAGAATCCTGCACATTGCCACGCACGGGTTCTTCCGGCGTGATAATCCGTTGTTTTCGGCGATTCGGCTGGGAGACGGATTCCTGAGCCTATTCGATCTGTACCGGCTCGACCTCAGGGCGGACCTGGTAACTCTGAGCGGCTGCAGCACCGGATTGAACGCGGTGGTGGGTGGCGACGAGTTGTTGGGCCTGACTCGCGGCCTGCTGCACGCCGGAGCGCGGGCGGTGCTGCTCAGTCTGTGGGACGTGCAGGATGGGAGCACGGCGGATTACATGGCAACCTTCTATCAACGCCTGTCGGAGGGCGAAACGGCAGCGACGGCGTTTCGCGCAGCGCTGCGCAGCCTTCGAAACAAGTACGAGCACCCCTACTACTGGGCTCCATTCTGCCTGGTGGGGGACTGGAATGTTCGGGCGCTAGTACTAAAGTCGTCTTAGTTTCAAAAAAACACCCGGCAGCTATATCACAGGGGCTACTGATGTCCCCTACTTCTGTGTCGGACCAAAGAATACCGCTCGCAATGCGACGATTCGGCGAGAAGCCCCGAGCGCATTGCGAGAGATGTGGGCACGCGACGCCCGAACCCGGGTGCTGTGTCGATCCGGCAGCAGGTCGAAGGAGTGTGTCAGTGCGCCCGTGACGCATTGCTGCTCCCTAGACCCGTGACACAAGTGGGGAAAGGTATGGCTTTGGCAAGCCGCGTTGAAGAGACCGGGCCGTACCCGGGCGGAAGCTCTGGTATCGGGCTTTCCAAGGGACGGACGTGGTCGCAGGCGGGCGGCGTAGAATTGGCGTGATTGGGGAGATTTGCGCGAGAAAAGAGAAAGGAAATCGCTAGAGATGCAGCATTTGGAAACGACGGAATGGATTGACTACGTGAGGGGCGTCATGCCCGCGGAGAAAGCACACTTCGCGGCCGCCCACTTGAGCGACGGATGCCTGAGTTGTGGAGACAAGGCGAACTGGCTGTTTCGCCTGAACGCATCCGCCGCTCGCGAGGTGACTGTGCCCGACGCCGTGCTTAACGTGGCGAAGGCGATTCTCGGGGCAAAGGCCCGGGAGACGGAAGACTTGAGCCGTGTCGTTCTGCGCCGGCTCAGGGCCGCATTGATGTACGACAGCATGTTCGACCTGCAGCCCGCGGGGGCAAGGTCTTTACCGCTCGGCTGTGGCAGCCGCATGTTATTGTTCCGCGCTGGTGAATACTCGGTGGATTTACGGCTCGAAGCCGAGCCGGAGCATCCGAATTGGACGCTGGTGGGTCAACTGTCGAATGACGACAACCCTTCAGACGACATGGCCAATCTACCTGTCCTCGTGATGGCAGGAAAGAAGGTGGTTGGAAAGACGTTCAGCAACGAGTTTGGCGAATTCATTCTGCCAGACCTGCCGCGTCAACGTCTGCGCCTTTGCGTACCGCTGGCCTCTGAAGGGCAGCAGATCGACTTGGCGCTCAACCGATTCCATGAGACTCCTGATCCGGAAAGAAACTAGAGGATTCCTATTATGCGGCGGTATTCAAATGAAATCGTAAAGGGAAGCTGGATGACACGGCTGGCCGGTTTGGCCGGACTTCTGGCGCTCCTTTGTGTGCCGGCGCTGGCTGGTACTAACTACATCCTGGAGGTAAACGGCAGCAGTCTGCAGCCGGTGGTGAACACCTATGGTCTCACCCTGCAGCGCCAACTTTTCTCCAGCCCCCTCCTCAGCGTCGGTGTCGTTTCGACACCCGATGGAGCCCCGTCCAGCTTGGCGGGGACCGTGGCACAAGATCCGAACGTTCTGAAATTCCAACAGGACCGGCCCCTGGCTGCTCAGGCTCCCCAGGTCCCGTCGTTGAGCCAGTCGGTCAGCAATGTGGAGGCGTGGCTGCTCTCCATGCAGAACGCCCAGCAGAAGACAACGTCTTACCTGACTCAAGGGGCGCTGGGTATTATTGGGGTTTCTGGTGGCAAGCAAGGCGCGGGCGTAACGGTTGCGGTGATCGACACGGCTGTCGACGCCACGCACCCGGTTTTGTCCGGCAAGTTATTGCCAGCGGTGGACTGCGTCGGTAGCACCGGTCAATCGAGTCCCTGTTCTGGTCCCGTCAACACGATCTGGGTAGACCCGACCGTGACTGCGGCATTGGATCAGAGTACGGTCATCATTCTGGACCAGAGCACGGTAATCATTCTGGATCAGAGCACCGTGATTATTCTGGACCAAAGCACCGTGATCATTCTCGACAGCAATAGCGCGACAGCTATACAGGGCAAGCAACTCCCCGCTGACTTCGGTCACGGAACGATGGTTGCCAGCCTGATCAGCGCCGCGGCGCCGAATGCCACGATCATGCCGGTCCGCGCCTTCAATGCCGACGGCTCGGCGAACTTGAGCGATGTTGTGGCCGCGATTTACTATGCGGTGAACA
>Ga0302270_10001662_pt1 | contig 22430 bp, 17 predicted proteins | sample III_Bog_E2_3_FD_198773 | JGI IMG/M metagenome (GOLD analysis project Ga0302270, IMG submission 198773) | Peat permafrost microbial communities from Stordalen Mire near Abisko, Sweden - III_Bog_E2_3 | ecosystem: Environmental > Terrestrial > Soil > Wetlands > Peat | place: Sweden: Abisko... | reverse complement strand
GATGAAAGTCACAGCCTATAATCTTGGCCATGCCAGGCTCCTTCTCCCGAGCTCCTGGGCGTCTAGCAGCAACCAGTCTACTCGGGCTCGAAGGAGCCGGCGCTGTCATGTAATCAGCCTCCCGGTCCACGCTGTATTCTGCACCAACAAGAACATGGCTCAGCCAGCGTCAGAGCGAGGAATATCTCCTGGCGGTTACAGACCTAGCCGCTCATAGCTCTGCCCAACAGTTGCTTCAGCGCCTGCACGTATTCGGTCAGCGCCTGTCGTCCGGCTTCAGTCATGCGGTAGAGCGTCTGCGGCTTGCGCTGGACAAACTTCTTTTCGACGGTCACGTAACCGGCTTCTTCGAGCTTCCCGAGTTGTGCGCCCAGGTTGCCGTCCGTCGAGGCGGTCTTCGCGCGCAACCAGGTAAACTCCGCCTCTTCAACCCCGCTGAGCAGCGAGAGCAGGGCCAGGCGCAGCTTCCCGTGTACGACAGGATTGAGTTCCGGCAATTCAGGCATGGGACTCGTCCTGTCTCTGTTCGTGCAGCCGGCGCATACGCGCTTCCTCGATCATCCCGTAGATTCCAAAGACGATCTGGCAGAGGAAGATGGCCACCAGAAATACGGCCGTGCATTGGTCTTCGGAGCCAAAGCAGGCCAACACGGCGGCTATCCACCATACGGCCGCGCTGGCAATCTGCGCCTTCCACCGGATGATCATCCCCGAGGCCCCGTTCGCAACTCCCAGCATGGCAGCCACCACCGCGACGAATACGTGCTGGTCGAACCTGCCGCTGAAGCCCAGAGCCGGCAGCAGCAACGACAGCGAGATGCCCATGGCCATCCAAATGGAGAAGATGGCGCGGCCCATCGTGGTCCCGGGCCTGTGCTCCGGTGGGCTCTTCTTCTTTTTCTGGATGATCATCATGCACACCACCCATGCGCCCGCCATGGTCACAAGCCAGGCCCACGGCCAGTGGTACACGGCGGTCCAGAGAATGGCGACATAGTAGGCCACGCCCCAGAAAACGAAGGTCCAGGCCCAGCTCTCGGTGGTGCGCCTTCCCTCGGCGATCATGGACTCGATCAGGCTGAGCCTGTCTTTCAGTTCCTGTTCTTCCACGTTTCCCGTCATCTCAATTCTCCTTTTGAACTCTCTGTAATGATTCAGAGAAATCCTCAATGGAGAGTACTCTAAAACACAGAGTAAAGAATGTCAACAGATCTTTTCAACTTTTTTTAGGGCTGTTTTGAGGTCTACGCCGGAATCAGCTCCCTGGGGTGGATCGGCTGTTTCTTGGGGGCAGCGGTTTGGCAGAACTGCATTGCGCGCATCTCGTTCAGCTCCTCGATCACCCGCTCCACCACTCCGTCCCAGTTCCCCGGCTTGCTCTGCCGCAGCAGCCGCGCGGTGGGGTACCAGGGCGTGGTTGCGGTCTGCTCCATCCAGCGCCAGTCCGCCAGATGAGGCAAAAGAATCCAGACCGGCTTGCCCATGGCGCCGGCCAGGTGGGCAATCGAAGTGTCGCTGCTTATCACCAGGTCCAGCGTAGCCACCAGGCCGGCCGTCTCAGCCAGATCGCGGTCGCGGCTCGAGCCGTCCCAGAGGAAGACATTGCCCGGCAGAGCCGCCAACTGCGCGGCGGCCGGCCCCTTTTGCAGCGAGATGAAGTTAACGCCGCGCGTGCGCAGTAGGGGCAGCAGCGTGGTCAACTGAATGGAACGCTGCCGGTCGCCCTTGTAGCGGGGATTGCCAGCCCAGGCCAAACCCACGCGCAGGCTGGGCCCACCGCGCCTCACATAAGGAAACTGCGTCCGTTTCTCCGCCACAGCTTGGGACGGCACTCCGAGATAAGCGCCCGGCCAGGGAACCGTCTCCACTGTGGTTCCGAAGACGGCAGGCAGGCTCATCAGCGGACACTCGAGGTCGAAGTCCGGCTCCGCAGCGCCCAGCTGCGCGATTTCCACCAGTCCGGCGCGTGCCGCAGGCAGTGAGTCCAGCAGCCGCTCGACCGGCTCCTGCACTTGAAGAATGGGTCTTCCACCGCGCGCCGCCACCAGCGTCGCATAGCGGCAGAATTGGATGCTGTCGCCCAGTCCCTGCTCGGCATGGAGCAGCACCCGGCAGCCATCAAGCGGCTGCCCCTGCCAGCGGGGCTGACGAAAGCGCGGTGGCGTGCGGTGAACCTCGCGGAAGCGCCAGCGGGCTTCGTAGGCCGGCCAGCCGCGCTTCCAATCGCCCAGCCGCAGGCGGGTCAGCGAGAGGTTATAGAGCGCGCCGGCGCCTTCGGGTTCGCGCTCCACGGCAAGCTCATGCGCACGCAGGGCCTCGTCCATGCTGCCCATGTCCAGCAGGGAATTGCCCCGGTTGGATGCGGCCGACGGGTGGCCCAGCGCCTCGGCCTGCTCGAAGGCCGCAATCGTTTCCTGAAAGCGACCCTCCTTGTGAAGAAGAATGCCGTGCATGTTCATGGCTTCGGAGTGCGCGGGGTTGCGCGCCAGGGCCCAGCGCAGCCAGCCCCACGCGCCGGCCAGGTCGCCCCCGGCAGCCTGCAACTGGCACCACGCCACCTGCGTTTCCACCTGTTCTGGATTAAGCGCGAAAGCCTTGCGCAGGCAGGCTTCGGCCTCTTCCGTACAGCCCCGTTCGCGCTCGAAAATGGCCAGATTCACCCAGCCTGAGACCAGATCGGGGCGCAGTTCGAGAGCCCTCCGCAAGGCGGCCTCGGCGTAGACCTCGCGCCCCTGCTCGCGCAGCAGGCTGCCCAGGTTCATCCAGGCCGCGGCAAAATCCGGACGCAGCACCAGCGCGCGCCGGTAGCGGGTCTCGGCTTCCTTCGTTTTTCCCAGCCGCGCCAGCACAAATCCGGCGGCAAACTCGGCTTCCGGCAGCCGCGGCCGAAGCGCCAATGTCTGCTCGTAATGGGCCAGAGCGGCCTGGTTGCGCCCCATCATGGCCAGCGCATTGCCGAGGCCCATGTGTGCGCCCAACAGGACCGGATGGCGGCGCAGCGCCTGTTCAAACTCCTCCGCGGCCTCCCGGGGACGCGCGGCGACCAGCTTCAGTTCGCCCAGCCCCATGCGGGCCAGCGCATTCATGCCGTCCAGGTCTATGGCATGCAGGTAAGCTTTCTCAGCTTCTTCATCGCGCCCGGCAGCCTTCAGCGCCTGGCCTAGCGCCACCCAGGCAGTCCCCATCTCGGGCGCAGCGGCCACGGCGGCCGAAGCCATTTTGACCGCGGCCTCGGACTGGCGGCTGGCCAGCGCCACCAGACTGATGCCTATCAGAGCCTCAGGATGGTGCGGGTTCCCAGTCAACATGCGCTGGTAGCCGAGCGCCAGTTCGGTCAGGTGGCCGGTCAAGTTGTGCGCGGAATTGCTCTCGCCTGCTGGTCTCATCGGTTGAACCCGGGAGCACCGCCGGGCCGTGTGCAGGCTGCCAACGCGCACTCCCGGAGGGCTCCAAGGAAAACGCTAAGCCGGGTGCGCCAGCCGCTCAACCAGAAAGCGCGACCGGCGGCTTTGAAATTTCCCATTTTTGGCGGGTTCGGATTCGGAACAGGAATTCGGTGAGCGGATTGTTCGCGACCCGGAGTCTTCGCTCAACGATTGAGTTTACAAGATAAGCGTTCACCGCCCTGGCCGCCACCGACCGCCCGGACACGAAGATAGATTCGACAGCACCGCGGTCTTATAATCTCCTTTACAGGTGACCAAGATATATGTCGAAACGAGAGTTTCAAACCGAAGTCAACCAGTTGTTGCAACTGATCGTCCACTCCCTTTATTCGCACCCGGAGATCTTTCTTCGCGAACTCATCTCCAACTCCTCCGACGCGCTTGACAAGCTTCGCCATCTGACCCTTGTCGAGGATGCCTACAGGTCGCTCCCATTCGATCCCCGCATCGATCTCGAACTCGACGAGGAGAACCAAACCCTGACCGTCACCGACACGGGCATCGGCATGAACGAAGAGGATCTGGTCTCGCATCTGGGAACCATCGCCCGTTCCGGCACCAAGAACTTCCTCTCCCAACTCTCCGGTGACGCCAAGCGCGACTCCAACCTCATCGGCCAGTTCGGCGTTGGCTTCTACAGTGCCTTCATGGTTGCCGATCGCATTGAGGTCGTTTCCCGCAAGGCTGGCGAAGAGCAGGCCTGGCGTTGGATCAGCGATGGCAAAACAGGGTTCGATATCGAACCTGCGGAACGCACTGTTGCCGGCACCACCGTGCTTCTGCACTTCAACGAGGAAGGCAAGCAGTATGCCAATAGCTGGCGCTTGCAGGAGTTCGTGAAGAAGTATTCCAACCACATCGCTTTTCCCATCTTCCTCACGTTCGACAAGAGCGATTGGAACGCAGACGAGAAGAAATCCATAAAGACCCGCACCACCGAGCAAGTCAATGTTGCCAGTGCTCTCTGGCGTCAACCCAAAAATGAAATCACCGAAGACGATTACAAGGAACTCTACAAATCGATCACCGGCGATTCGGAGGATCCTCTCTTCTGGTTTCACACCAAGGCTGAAGGAAGCCTTGAATACACCACCCTTTTCTACGTGCCTGCGAACGCTCCTCTCGACCTCTACCAGGCTGAATACAAGGTGGGCGTCAAGCTCTACGTCAAACGTGTCTTCATCCTGGACGACGCCAAGGAACTCCTGCCCCAATACTTGCGCTTCGTTCGCGGCATCATCGACAGCGAGGACCTTCCCCTCAATGTAAGCCGCGAGATCCTTCAGCAGAACCGCGTGCTCACCAGTATTCGGACCGCCAGCGTCAAGAAAATCCTCACCGAATTGAAGAACGTCGCGGCCAGTCAGCCTGACCAATATCTCAAGTTCATCACGCAGTACAACCGTCCCCTGAAGGAAGGCCTCTACGGCGACTTCGCCAATCGCGAGACGCTGCTGGATCTCATCCGCTTCAAGTCCACCAGCGTGGAAGGCCTCACCAGCCTCGCCGAGGCCAAGTCCCGCATGAAGGACGGGCAAAAGAGCATCTACTACATCACCGGCGGCGCCGAATCGCTGCTTCGCACCTCGCCCTTGCTCGAGATCTATAGAAAGAAGGATCTTGAAGTTCTCATCCTGGACGACGATATCGATGAAATCGTCTTTTCCGGCATCGAAAAATATGGCGAAATCGGCCTCAAGGCGGTGAACAAAACCACCACCGGAGAGGACCTGAAAGACGAAGCCGAACCGGACAAGGCGGAAGCGCTCAAGCCGTTGCTGGCCAGGCTGAAGAAGCTGCTCGGCGATCGTGTGAAGGATGTGCGCATTTCCGTGCGTCTTGCAGACAGTCCCTCGTGCATCGTCTCCGATGAAGAGGAGCCTTCCCTGCAAATGCAGCAGATGCTGCGTGCCATGGGCCAGACAGAAATGCCTGCGCCAAAGCCGACGCTCGAAATCAATCCCGATCACGAAATCGTCAAAAAGCTCCTTGCGCGACCTGACGATGCCGTCGCCGAGGACGCAGCCTGGCTGCTTCTGGATCAGGCTCTCCTCATGGAAGGCGTGCCGCTTAAGGACCCCAGCGCCTTTGTCCAGCGTCTCAATCGCATCCTCAATGTTTCGGTTTAACGCTGCTCGGCATGGACTGTGGGACCAGACAAAGTCTTTTGCCCGTTGATGCCCAAGCGAAGAAGCTGACACGAACCGTCCTGTCCGAAAGTGCCATCCAGGACACGCGGGCGCGGCTGGTGTTTTCTGGTCCACATAGGGTCAGTTTCTTCGCGTCTTTGCGGGCATATCGTAGATGTGAAAATGCCATGATCAGAGATCGCTATTTCCATAGATACCCGAAATAACGAAGGGTGTCCGATGAGCACGAGGTGCACTCTGAAAAATGAACAGATCGATTCGTTAAGCCGATCAATATCCAAATAAGTTCTTTAAATACCTATTCATACTATCGCACAATTAAATCCTAAATATTTAGTTGACAAGGCGGAAACTTGAGGATAATCTCCTAATTTGTTAGGAGGTCTAATGGTTGGACGCAAAAAAGGGTCACCCGCTCTGACTCCTCTGGAGCTGCAAATCATGCAGGTGCTCTGGCAATCGGGTCCCTCGAATGTTCAAACCGTGCAGGAAAAAATCGCAGGCGACAAGCTGGCTTACACAACCATCCAGACGATGCTGAACGTGCTGCATCGCAAATGCAAAGTGAAGCGAACTTTGGACGGACGTGCCTACCTTTACACGCCCGTGGTGTCGAAGGAGAAAGCGCTCAGCCATGCCGCGCGTGATCTTGTGGATCGAATGTTTGGGGGATCTGCCGAGGACTTGGTGATGAGCTTGGTCAAGACGCGCCAGATTACTCCCGATCAGATCGCCAAACTCTCGCGACGCATCGCCGAAATGAAGGAGGATAGCGGCCATGAGTAACCTCTACCAATGGATCGCAGATTATTTTTGCAATTCTCTTTGGCAAGTACCGTTATTGGTATTGTCGGCTTGGTTGGTGGAGCGAATCGTTCGCAGGTTGGGTCCATCGATAAACCATGGCCTGTGGATCGGCGCGCTGGTAGTTGCAGTGCTCGCTCCTGCGTGGGGCGCCACGGTCCATCTCTTCAGTGCTCAAGATCAGACAGTTGATTCAACTCGTTTGGTACTCAAAAGCGGCGCTTCTTTGAGCGGAATGAGCGGATCTGTCGGAGTGGGAGAGACCTTCCATTTACCCCCCAATTTCTATTATGTTTTACTGCTTGGATATCTCGTCACCTGCGCCTTTCGCGCTGCACGTTTGGGACGGTCGTTGTATCGAATCCATTTGCTTGAATGCCAGTCAGAACCGGCCGGGCAAGTCGGTGACGCAAAGCGGCATTGGGCGCTCTTGTAGCGAGATTTTTCGATTCGCCGGACGCACCTCGCATTCTCTTCGACGGTAGTCGCGCCCCTCACTGTTGGATGGCGAACAGCTTTGATTCTGGTACCCTTTGGCTTTTTCGACGAAGTCAAGCAGGAAGATATCCGTGCTGCGCTTGGTCACGAATGCGCGCACATAGAGAGGAGCGATTTCGCCTGGAATCTCTTTTATGAATCGCTCTTGATTCCGCTCGCGTATCATCCCGCCGCATGGCTGCTTCGAGCGCGTATTGCCGAGAGCCGAGAGCAGGTCTGCGATGCCATGGCGGCATCACGTGTGAACGGAGAAGCAGCTTATGCGCACTCCTTGCTGCGCCTCGCCGTACATTTTTGTACCCGTCCGGCAGCACTCCCAGCGGCCATGCTGGGCCTTTTTGAAAACAACGAAATGGAGAAACGAATCATGAACCTGACGGAAAAGAAGCGGCATTACAGTCTCCGCGAGCGGTTCCTGTTGCTCGCCCCTGGTGTGGGCCTGATGGCGTTGGCCTGCGTGGCGAGCTGCGTTCTCGCGTTCAATGTGGAGGTGCCTGCGTATGGTGCCTCGTATTCACAAGCTGCCGCGCCTCCGGCGAGTGACTCCGGACAGAGTGCGCTGCCACCAACCGATCTATCCAAATTGCAAAATTACACCGCCGCGAACGGCTCCAGGATGAAAGTGTATAAAGTGGGCGGCGGGGTCTCCGCACCGGTTGCGCTCAATACTGTGGAAGCTTTTTACTCCAAAGAAGCGCGCCGGATGAAATATCAGGGGAATTGCTTGATAGCGGTACTCGTCGATGCGCAAGGAAATCCGCGAAACCCGCAAGTGATCCGTGGATTAGGTATGGGCTTGGATAAAAATGCTTTGGACGCGGTGCGCAAGTATAAATTCAAACCGGCGATGAAGGACGGTGTAAAACCCGTACCGGTGATCATCACCATCGAGGTCAACTTTCGCCTTTATTGAAGCTTTGATTTCACTAAACCAAGAAAGAGCGGTGCGCTTAAGCGCTCCGCTCCCTCTCCACCACTGAGAAGCGAATCTTCCCGACAATAAGAGTCCTACCGCTCTTGATCGATGGCTTGAATTGATCTTTGCTGCAATACCTGTCGAAGCGCGGTTTGGGCGCGCAGATTCTCTTCAGGAAGGCCGATTGTGATGCGCGCCCAGTTCGTAAAGGGCGGATGCGCGCGACCAATCTCGACGCCGCGGGCACGCAGGGCCTCGGCAAGCTTTGGCTGGGTCTGGCCGGCATCAAAGAAGACGAAGTTGGCGTGCGTCTCGGTGTGCTTGAGATTGAGATCGCGCAGCACACCAAGCCAAATCGCCCGCTCGCGGGCAACCGCATCGCGGGCACGAACCACCTGCGCCGTATCGCTCAAAGCGGCGGATGCGGCCGCGATGTTCAAGCGTCCCAACGCCTCCGCGTCGCCGGCGCCCTGGCGGCGAAGCGTGTCAGCGAGCGAGCGCGGAGCCAGTACATAGCCGATGGGTAGGCCGGCGAGTCCATGAATCTTGTCGAAGGTGCGGAACACTGCGACGTTGGCGCCCTCGCGCACCAGCGAGACAGCGGTGCGCTGGTTGAAGTCATCGGTATATTCGAGATATGCTTCATCGACAATGGCAACGGCATGAGCAGAACTTGCGCTCAGGAACTGCTTGAATGCCTGGTTCTCACTGACCGTTCCGGTTGGATTGTGCGGATTGACCAGGTAGATAGCGCGGGTTCTGGGTGTGATTCGGTTCGACAGAGCAGCAAGATCGTTTTCATATCGCGCATTCAGCGGCACAGGAACGCCGACGCCCCCCAGGCGCGCGGCCGCGTCGATGAGCGCCAGGTAGCCAGGCGTCGAGTAAAGAAATTCCGATCCCGGACCGCCTTCACTGGCGAGCACTGTGCCGAGAAGCCCCAGGATTTCGCCAAGCACCACCTGCTGCACGGGCAGGCGTTCGTGAGCGGCAATCTGCTCGGCCAATCGTTGCGCGGCGCTTGCATCGGCATAGCGATTGAGGCGAGATAACTCCCGCTGAATTGCTTCGGCTACCCGCGGCGAGGGACCATACGGATTCTCGTTGAACGAGAGACGGATCAGCGGCTCGGTGCTCGATGCATTCGTCACCTCGGAAAAAGCCGAGAGTTGAAGCGAAAGCCCAGTTCCCAACGCGAGTCCTGAAGTCTTCAACAGATTTCGACGGCTGATGTTCATCGCCATTCAAACGCGACCTTTCCGTGCATTGATGGAAGAAACGCCGCTGCGCGGTTCCCGGAAGGAATCGCGCAACGGCGTGTGCGATGCAGAGTTAGTAGGACACGCGCAGGCCAAGTTGCAGATAGCGCGGAAAGTTTGCATCCGATGTGATCTGTCCAAAATTCGAACTTCCGAAAGACGTATTCGGACCGTTGAATTCCGGCGTGTTGAAGGCGTTGAAGCTCTCGGCACGAAACTGGACATTGACGCGCTCAAGTACCTTGACGTTTTTGAACAGCGCGAGATCCCAGTTTTCAAAAGCCGGTCCGCGCAGCGAGAGTGTGCGCGGCGCATTGCCGAAAGTGAGGGCCGATGAGGCGGTGAAGGCCGCCGGGTTGATGTAGCCCGAGAGACGGTTATACAAGCTTCCCTTGGTTCCCAGGGGAACACCGGCAACCAGGCTGGGCCGTTGCACTCCATTGCCGACCACGGATTTGTTCGGATTGTTGCTCTGGCTGATGGTTACAGGAAATCCGGCCTGGAAAGTAGGAAGCACGCTCAGTTGCCAGTCGCCGGCAATCAGGTTGACAATGCGCGAACCGGTGGAGAACCGCTGTCCATGCCCCACCGGCAGATCGTATGTGGCTCCGGCAGAAAACCGGTAAGGAACATTGTTGACCGCGTACCCATACTCCGCGCCCAGATCATAGATATTCTGCGGCGCGTTCGCCGCCGGGCTCTGAATACTGTTGTTGGTTGCAAACGACGCATCGCGGTTGCGCGACCAGGTAAAGGAAGAGAGAAGATTCAACCCCTTCCCGACGCGGCGTTCGGCCTTTACCAGCAATGCGTTGTAATCGGCGTAACTCGAGGACGTAAGCAGGTTAACGGAACTGAATTGCGGAAAGGGAAGCAATAACTGCGACTGCGCGACCGTCGGACTGCCAATGACGCCCGCGCCGCCGTTGCCGTAATAGGGGTTGCTCACCGCACTGCTCAGTGCGCTTAGGCCCAAGTCAAAGTTGGAAGGGTTAAGCTGGTTGTAGTTGACCGGAGTGCTGCCCGTGTAGCCGGGTGAGAGGTTGGTGGAGCGGGAGCCAATGTACTCGGCTTCCAACGCAATCCTTCCCGGCAGTTCGCGTTCCACGCCGGCAGAGAACTGCTGCACGCGCGGCGCCTTCAATTTCTGGTCGTAGCTGGTTACAGAACTTCCAATGCCAGTGAGCAATCCGGCTGAGTTGCCTGACGGCTTCTCGATTCCGTTCGGAAATGGATTGTCCAGCACGCTGGCTGGTGTTTGATCGCCGTCGTTACTAGCTACGTACGGAGTGTACTGCGTGTAGCCGGGCGCGAGCGCAGCGCTGGGGTCGTAGCGCAGTGGCGCATACAAAATGCCGTAACCGCCGCGCAGCACGGTCTTGCCGTTGAGCGCGTAGGATGCGCCGATGCGCGGAGCTAGCTTCAACCGTGACAGATCGCCAATATCCCGCGAGTTGCCGTTGACTCCAGCGAACAGGATTCCGCCCGCCACCGATGTGTTGCCTGCCAGTTTTGAAGTTGCGGTACGGTCAAATCCCACCGCCAGTTGATTGTGGTCTTCTTTCAATCCGGTCTCGCTCTCATAACGCAGCCCCAGGTTCAGCGTCAGACGGCGCGTTACGCGAAAATCGTCCTGCGCAAAAAGGGCGAAATAATCTGCGTAGGTCTTCAGCGGTGTCGTGGTTTCAACGAACCCGCTGGCAGGATAACCCAGCAGCAGATCGGCAAGATCCGAGCCTGTGTCGTCGTTGACCGCGCTGGGATAATCCTGAGAAAAGGCGCCGCTGAAGGTATACGTGCCCGGCGCATCGCTCACATCAATAAAGTTCAACCGCAGCCGGCGATACTCCGTTCCAAAGGCAAGGTTATGCTTTCCCAGGTTCTTGGTCAGCGTCGCATTCAGCGTCTGGGATTTCCAGTTGTCCAGCGAACTGGTGTCCTGGCCAAGCTGCGAAAAGTTGCGCATGAAGATGGTCGGAAAGAAGTCTGCCTGCAATTGACTCGTCAAGCTGGTGGGGAACCCGAGTGCGGCCGGATTGAATCCCTGGCTGACTTCGGCAATCAGGTTGGGAAAGCGGTTGATGCCGTAACGCGCGGTCAGCACGGTCGTAGGATTCAGAATCCATGTGCTGTTCAACTGCGTCGCGTCCACCTGCCGGTGATAGGTGTAGGAATAACTTCCGGGAAGCGTTCCCAGCGGATTGCCCAGCGGCTGCAATGCCTCGTAGAAGATATACGATCCGCTCACGTTCCACCACGGACGAATCTGCTGATCGAGTTTGACCGTCAGCTCCTGCGCATGGTCGCGCACGTCGTCGGTTCCGGTAAAGTTGATTTGACCGCTGGCCGAGGCCACTTGCGGAAGCGGGTAATAAGAGGCGATGTTCTTGCCCACCGTGCTTGGGTTGGTGATTTTATTGCCGGGGAATGGGGTCCTGTGAATCACGCCTTGCGCGTCGGTGTAGGTCTTTGTGGGGTCATAAATCACATCCAGCGTTCCGTCTGTGTTGTAACTCTCTGAGAAGTCTCCCGTACGTTCCAGCGCCGTGGGTACGGCAAACTGCTCGGTGTATGGAGAGGTCTGGATGTAGCCCTCTGAAGCGATAAAGAAGAACGTCTTGTTGCGCCCGTCGTAGACGTGCGGGATAAACAGAAACCCACCCAGCGATGCGCCCCAGTTGTAGTACGGACTATCAGGCCGCGGAATGCCTTGCTGCTTGGCAAAGAAGTCATTGGCCAGCCAATCGGTCTGGCGGGTCGCGCCAAAAACTGACCCGTGGTAAGTATTCGAACCAGAGCGCAACAGCGTATTGAAAACGGCGCCCCCCGTGCGGCCCACCTGCGCATCGTAAGTGTTGGCCTGCACTTTGACATCCTGAATCGCTTCGATGGTCGGAATCGCAATCGGCCTGTTGTTCGTATCCGTGATTGGCACGCCGTCGATCTCGTACTGGTTTGAGCCGATCGGTCCGCCGGCGACAGAGGTCTGCGTCGTTCCATTTTGGTCGGCGAGGCGGACAAACTGCGGATTGCCTGTATTGATGAAGAGTCCTGACACTTTCACCGACATATACGGATTGCGGCCCAAGATAGGCAGATTCACCAGTTGTTCCTGGCTGAGATTGGTGCTGACGGATGCTGTCGATGGATCGACAAGCGCTGCCTCCGCGCTGACCTGCACCACATCGCTCGCTGCGCCAACCGAAAGCGTGACATCGAGAGTGAGAAAGTCCTGCGGAGATAGTTGAATGTGGGTACGGTCGGCAGCCCTGAAGCCCGCAGCTGCAAGATGAAGCGTGTAGGTCGAAGGGCGAAGTTCGTTGAAGGCATACGAGCCAGTGCCGTCCGTGACTGCTGTCCGGATCTGGTGCGTGGCCTCGTCAGTCAGTGTGGCTGTTGCGCCGTTCAAAGCAGCACCGCTCGCATCGCTCACCGTCCCACGCAATCCACTACTGAAGGATTGCGCAAACAATAGCCCGGAGGAGTTCGCGACCAGAAGCAGTGCGGCAACGAGCCCTGCAATTGCTGCCCCTTGCGTCGAACGGCGAACGCTCCTGAAAAGAAGCATCGCGATAGGGAGCGCGATAGGGAATTTGAGTTGGGTCACATTTTCTCCTGAATGTTGCAGTTGAACTAGCCGCATCGAAAGCCCTTGTGGACGGGCAGAACCGCATTGCTGCGGTTCGATCGATATTCTCGGTTCTTCATTGGGCCGTCGATGCAAACAGCAACGATAAAACCCCTCACCGAAGCGGTGAGATCGTAGCGATCGGGAATGAAAAGGAGGCGTCTGAAGAACTAGCGACAAGGATGCATATGTGCCATATCGCTCGACTCGACAGGAGAGCCCTGCGAGGAGCAACAACAACACTGGTGGCGCATACGCATGGCGATATCTTAGGAAATATCTGTACCCGTGTCAAGCTCCATGTGCAACACAGTTAGCTAGCTGTTGCACATCCGACCCAAGAATCCCTGCGCCTATTTTTTTGTGGACTTTTCCGGGGTTGCAGCCGCCCGCGAATCCGCGCAGTCTTTCCCGCCGCACATCGCCCCGGTAATTCCCTGGCCCTCGGTGACGGTGTAGATCCTGTCCACCGCCGGCAGCTTCACCGTCTCCTTTGCCCCCGATGGCCAGTGAATCTCCGCGCTGCCGGCGTCGGTCGCATCGCCCAGCCCGAAGTGAGGCCGCATGTCGTTGGACGAGAGATAGCTGCCCCCGCTTAGAACGTCCTCGCGCATGCGCATGCCGTTCGCGGTCAGATAGACAGTCGCTCCCACCGCATCGCGCGGGCTCTTGGCGCCGCCAATCAGCCGCAGTTCCACCCAGTGGTGATGATCCGGATTCACGTTGCGCAGCAGCACCGGCACGCCGTCCATGTTGTTGATCACCACGTCGATTTTGCCGTCGTTGAAAATGTCGCCAAACGCTGCCCCGCGGCCCACCGTAACCACCGCAAGCCCGGTCCCCTCCACCGCGGGAACCAGCTCGAACGTCCCGTTCCTCAGATTCCGAAACAGCAGATGACGCTGCGCGTAGCTGTTGCCCCAGTCCGGGTGCTTGTCCACTTCCGGATAGACATGGCCGTTCACAATCAGCAGGTCTTTCCACCCGTCGTTGTCGTAGTCCAGAAATCCGTCGCCAAACCCGACAAACGGCATGGTCGGCAGCATGAGGCCCGCGCGATTGCTCACATCGCTGAACGTCCCATCGCCGTCATTGTGATAGACGATGTCGTAATCGTCCGCAAAGCTGGTGTTCACAATGTCCAGCCGCCCGTTGTTCTCGTAATCTCCCACGGCAATGCCCATGTTGGCCGCTTCCCGGCCGCTGTCGTTCAGCGCATAGCCGCTGGCATAGCTCTGGTCTTCGAAGGTCCCATCGCCCTTGTTCATGTAGAGATAGTTCGGAGTGGAATCGTTGGCCACCAGCAAATCCGGCTTGCCGTCTCCGTTCACATCCACAAACAGCGCCCCCAGGCCGTACAGCCCGCCCGGATCGTCCACACCCAGCTTCTTGCTCACGTCGGTAAAAGTTCCATCGCCGTTGTTGTGAAACAGGTGGTCGTGTTCGCCGGGAAGCCCGCGAGGCCCGCACATTACCTGCACTCCGCGGTACTGGCAACTGGCGAACCCCACCGACTTCGTCCCCGGGACGGGTGGGTTGTTCAGGTCGAACTGAAGATATCCGGCCACAAACAGATCCAGGCGCCCATCGCCGTCGTAGTCGCCGAAGGTGGCTCCCGTGGACCACGTCCCGATGGTCACGCCGGCCTCTTCCGCCTTGTCGGTGAAGGTTCCGTCGTGGTTGTTGTGGTAAAGCCGGTTTTTCCCGTAGTTGGTCACGTAGAGATCGGGCCAGCCGTCATTGTCGTAGTCGCCCACCGTGCATCCGTATCCCCAGCGCTCGTTCGTAACCCCGGCCTTCTCCGTCACGTCCGTGAAGGTTCCATCATGATTGTTGTGGAAGAGCGCCGCGTGCGGCGCCGCGGCTTTGCCGGCCAACGCGTCGTAATTCGAGCCGTTCACCAGGTAGATGTCCAGCCAGCCGTCGTTGTCATAGTCCAGCAGGCACACGCCCGGGCCCTTCGCTTCCAGGATGAAGCGCTTCTCCGGGGTGCCTGCCGAGTGGTGCCAACGCGTAAGTCCCGCGGCCGCGGCCGTGTCCTCAAAAACAATCGGCCCGGTCTTTACAAATCCCCCGGCGGTGATCGGCCGGTGCTGGCTGTCAAACTCTGCTTTCTGCGGGCCGGCATTGGCCATTCCGGTGGAGGCCTGCGGCGTCGCGTCCTTCTGTCCAGCCTGCGCCCTGGCCCAGGGAGAAACCAGCAGCACACCTGCCGCCAGTGCGGTCAGCAGACTCAACCGGTACAGCCCGCAAGAGTTCTCCTGCGCCTCCGTCCGATTGCCATACATCCTGCGCCGGCTGGTTCGTCCATCGCTCGAGGCGGAAATTGCGGAAATCGGAAAGCTGGAAAAAAGACCGCAAAAACGCTGCAAAGAGTGCCCCCACGCTGTGAAGTCTATCGTATCCGGCGCTGGCGGCGTCAGCCGGTCCCCGGTGTTCTCTTTCGCGCAGACTCCCCCGCAGCCTCCAGCCTATCCTCAATGAAATGTGCATTCAGGGAGGCTCCATCGTTGAATAAACCGCCCATCGAGGTGCAAGCCCGCACTACCGACTACCATTTCGCACGATTCGCCGCTCTTTCCTCTGCCTGGCTGGGCTCCAAGTGGGCGTTTTTAGGAGCCGGCCTGGTCATCGCCATCTGGGTTGCCGCTGGCCCCTTCTGCCATTTCTCCGCCCTTTGGGCAATGGTCATCAGCACCGTAACCTCCATCTCCACATTCCTAATGGTCTTCCTGATCCAGAACACCCAGAACCGCGATTCGCGCGCCATCAATCTCAAATTGAACGAACTGATCCGGGCTGTGGACAAGGCACGGAATCAAATGATCGATATCGAAAGGCTGACCGACCTGGAACTCGACGAGATGCAAGCCATGTACGAGAAAGTAAGGACCGCTTGGACCAAGCGCCAGACGCACCTTCCGCCCGCCCCCGGGAAAGAGTGAAGCAGCAGCCCTCCTTACCGGCCTAAGGCGCGCCTTGTTGCGCCAATCGACACGACCCCTCTCTGGTCGATTTAAATGTTATAACTTATGTTAAATTCAAGGCAGAACAGGAGCCTCCCCGTGGCTACCACCGCCAAAATCATCGCCATCGGCAACTCGGCAGGCATCATTCTGCCCAAGGAGACGCTGGCGCGCCTCAATGTTCAGAAGGGCGACACTCTCTACATTACCGAGGGCCCCCAAGGCATTCGCCTCCTTCCGTTTGACACGGAATTCGCTATCCAGATGGAAGCAGCGCGCCAGGTCATGCGCGAAAACCGGGACGTCTTGCAGGGGCTCGCTGAGTGAATGAGCCAGTCTGGATCCGGCAGGACGTCGTCCTGAGGATGCACGAGGAGGTTCTGATGCTCCACGGCGGCCCGGAAGGCGTGCGCGATCTTGGGCTGCTGGAGTCTGCATTGGCGCGTCCTCAAAATCTGTTCGCATATTCTCAGCAAGACGTTTCACTCGCAAGGTTTGCCGCCGTTTACGCCAAGGGGATAATCGCCAATCATCCGTTTGTGGACGGCAATAAACGCACTGCATTCACCGTCTCCCTCACCTTTCTGAAGTTGAATGGTCTTGAAGTGACTGCGACGAAAGAGGATCGAGTTCTCACCTTCTGGAGCTTGGCGGCAGGCGAAATCTCCGAGGACGAGCTTGTGTTGTGGTTCGAACGGAATACGTCCCCCGCTGCCCCAACATTGAAGCCGCAACCTATTGAATAGGTTGACGCCAGGAAAGTACCTCTATCCAGGATCTTTCCCCTGTCCTTCCTCCTTTTCCCCCGCCTCTTCCCCCAAGTGTTCCTTTTGATACTGCAGGCCTTGCCCGCATCGTGAATAACTCAACATTCAAGAACCGCAAAGGAGAAACGATGGACAAGGACAGAGTGCAAGGCACGATCGACGAATTGGTGGGAAGCACCAAGCGCCAGGTTGGAGAGTTGACCGGGAACCCCTTTACCCAGGTCGAAGGCGCCGCTCAGCAGATCAAGGGCAAGATCGAGAACGCCATTGGCGAACTGAAAGATGCCGGCCGCGATGCCAGGGACCACATCCTTACCGCGCATGAAACACACGAAGCCGAGGAAGAAATCAAGCGCGAGGAGCGCAAAGCCAAACTCGTCCACGATCACAACCTGATGTAGCGTCCACCAGACCGTGCCGGCAGGCGAAATCTTCGGCGGAACGCGGCCCTTTTCCCCACTCCTGCGCAGTTGAATCTTGTCCACACACTCAAGGTGAAAGCTGCATGAATTCCGCCATTTCCGCCTGTTTTACGGAGAAAATGCGATGGAAACCCAAGCCGTCTCCGCGTATACTGTGGCCAAGGCGGCGCTCCGTGAGCCGCTCCGCCCCAAAGTGAGGTGCGTCTTCCGCAGGGACTCCGGTTCACTGACGTTCGACGTTCCACCATCGGAGACAACCCGTTGGCGCGCTGTAGCTCGTGTGCTGCGAGGTCCTCTGGACGCCTTGGGTTGTGCCCTTCTTCCTGCCTTCTGTACCCTCTGCGGTTCCCCCTTGCCGCATCTCTCTTCCGTGCCAATCTGCGATGTGTGCTGGAGCGAGTTTCCCCTCCAGACCGGCCCCGCCTGCGCCCGTTGCGGCGACTCGCTTCCCACCTTGGCCCCCGCATCCCTCCAGTCGCTCACCGGACTCTGCCGCGCCTGCCGCATGGCCCCGCCGCCCTTTGTGCGGGCCGTCTCCTACGGGCCCTACCAGGACCCCATGCGGGCGGCCATTCACGCCCTCAAGTACGATCGGCTGCACCCGGCTGCCCGCCGCCTGGGCCGTATGCTGGCTCTCGCCATTGCCAAACTGGCCGGCGAGGCGCCCTCTGAAATGCTGGTGGTTCCCGTGCCTCTGCATCGCTCCAAGTTTGCCCAGCGCGGCTTCAACCAGGCCCGTTCGCTGGCCGCTCATGCGCTCGATGCCCTGCGATCCACCCATCCGGAATGGAGGCTCAAACTCGCCTCCAGCACCCTCATGCGCCTGCGCGCCACCGAGAGTCAGGCCGGACTCGGCCCCCGCCTGCGTCGCCTCAATGTACGCGGAGCCTTCCAGGTTTCCAATCCGGCCAACGTCATAATGAAGCACATCCTGCTGGTCGACGACATTCTTACCACCGGTGCCACGGCCCGCGCGGCCGCTCAGGCGCTGCTTGAGGCCGGCGCCGCTTCCGTCTGGGTGGCCACCCTGGCCAGGGCCAACCGCAGCAACGACTCACGCGATTTCATACCTTCCTCCCGCGATTCTTTTCTGAACGCGGAAGGCGATCACGACCCGGACGGCAATGCGCCGCCGGCGGACCTGCAAGGAGCGTTTACCCTTTCATCGCACCACCAATCATCTTTTTAACGAGAGGAAAAAGGATGTCGCTCGGACAAGCAATGATGCACGCACGCAAGCAGAAATCCGTCGCCAGAACCGTCGCCTTCGCGGGCGAACAGGCGACGCTGCAATCCGTCCACCTGCTCCAGATGCCGGTGCTGGTGCTCAACGCTTCCTATGAGCCCATCAACATCTGCGGCGCGCGGCGCGCGCTGGTGCTGGTCCTCAAAGGCGTGGCGCGCACTGAGGAGGAACACGGCCTCACCCTCCATGCCCAGCGCAGCCGCATCGCCATGCCCTCGGTCATCCGCCTGCTCGAATATCGCCGCATCCCCTACCAGACCCGCGCCCTCTCGCGCAAAAACATCCTGCTGCGCGATCGCAACACCTGCCAATATTGCGGCGAAGTGCTGCCCCCCGGCGATCTCACGCTGGACCACGTCATTCCCCGCTCGCGCGGCGGCAACTCCACCTGGGAAAATCTTGTCGCCTGCTGCCACTCCTGCAACCGCCGCAAGGGCAACCGCCTGCCCAATGAACTCGACGACATGAAGCTGCAGCGCGAGCCGCGCCCCTTTTCTCTCCACACCAGCCGCCAGATCATGCGCATGTTGGGCCGCGGCGACGACCGCTGGCGCAAGTATCTCTTCTATTGAGAAGCAGTCGTCAGCTATCAGCGCCTGTATCTTGTTTCTAAGATAGATAACAACAATATCGTCATCCTGAGCGAAGCCTCTAGTAGCCTCATCGCGAGAGGCACAGTCGAAGGACCCGCGTTTTGCACCTACTCAATCCTGTTGACCTGTTCTCAACAACCTTCTGTCTGCGCGTCCCGCCTCATATGCCGAAACGCTCCTGCTTTTAGCTGATAGCTTACGGCTGACAGCTACTTCTTCGTCTCCCCCGGCTTCACCGGCGGCGTCACATCCTTGCCCTCGTAAATAATCTTCATCGTCGATCCGAACTGCTTGTAGTCCGTGTACTTGATCGTGTCGCGCATGTGGATGTCCTCGCCCAGGTAGCCCTTGCCGCTGGCAAAGTGCAATATCCCCTCGCCCTTGGTATACACCGGAAACCAGTAGTGGCCGTCCACCTGCTGCCGCCAGGTCATGAACGGAGGATGCAGGTCCTCCTGTCCCTTGCGGGTGTCGTCGGGAACCATGCGGCCGTTGGTCACCACGATCTGCAGGTCCGTCGCGTCCACCCAGATGCGCCCTAGAAAGTAGCGGATCTTCTTCTCGATCACCTTCGGCTCCACGTCGAAGACGTAGCAATCCACCTCATCCACCTTCTGCCGCCCCACATACTTCACGTTGTACTGGCTGATGGCTTCGGTGGTCAGCACAAACGAATAGCCATGCTGGATGTCCGCCAGATCCGAAGGCGTCATGATCACTCGTTGCAGGCTGCTCTCCGGCGCATACACCGTCTTCTCGGTGCGCTTGCCCGATGGGTCGAAGGTTACGTCGTCCACCTGGTAGTACTCGCCGTCCACCTTGTTGTCGTCGTCAATCGTCTGCACCCGCGCCACGCGCCGGAAGGTGTAGTGGTTCAGCGCCTGCTGAAACTCGCTCTCCTTGGCGGCAAACTGGCGAATGATCTCCTCCGGCGCCGTGGCAGGCTCGGCAAGGTTCATGGGCCCGAACCCCGCGTCCAGCGCCATCGGCGTAAAGCTGTCCTTGTTCTGCGCCGCCGCCAACACCGATCCCGCCGCCAACACCATCGCCAATCCCCACCGAATTCGCACCCTGTTCTCCTCCACTACCGGCTATAAAATCCTTTGGCCTGCGTGCCCGAATACCGTGCCGTCCGGCTTTCGAGCCGACCCTGCCTCCAGCCGTCTATAGTTAGACGCAGGACCACGCACACCGGGTGCGGCCGCCGCGGCACAAGCGGTAGACCGCCGGTATCGATTGATCGCAGACGTTTTCGCCGCAATCGCTCTGCCGTGCGCGGACTCGCAAATCGCCTCAAGCCATCATGGAACGTTGAAATCGGTTGCATCTCCAGCCGATGAGCACGGAAGGAAAGATACGGCCTCGATGCCCGATTACTACCACGCACCCGCACTCGTCCTGACGGTACTCCTTCTGCCCGCCTTCGGGTATCTTTACCGGCGTTTCCGCGATACCCGCACCCTGCTCTGGCTGTTGGGCTTTAGCCTGGCCCTGGTGCGCATGTTCGAGCATTACCCCACCATTTGGTGGAATTTATCCAACGACGCCGCCCACCCCTGGACAGCTGCCGCCGCTGAAACCGCCATCCAGATCAGTGCCGCCCTCTTTCTTGCCTCCCTCTCCCCGCTCCACTTCCGCATCGGCCGCTTCAAAATCCTTTACGTCATTCCCTACACCATTCCGCTGGTGGTCTACGCTCTTCTCTTCGATGGGGTTTTCCGCGGCATTCAGCCCTCCGGAATCATCTTCTACATCTTTCCCGCCCTCGGCGCCATTGCTCTTTTTGTTGCCCTGGCGTGGAGCGCCCAAAAAGGCGCCATTCCCATCTGGTTCAGCCTCTGCATTTGTGCCGTGATGGGCGGCCTGGCCGTCCCCGTGTTTTTCAACTTTGGAGCAGGATGGCCCCTCACCTTTGCCGCCTGCGCCAACCGCCTGACGACCGCCGTGCTGGTGATCTTCGTCTTCCGCCGCTTCTCTTCGGGCGTCTTCCTCAGCGTCACCGGCTTCCTGGCCTGGTCGCTCAATATCTTTGAGGCATTTCCCTGGGTCGTCCAGCACCCGGGGATCGAAGTCCACCTGATCCAGATCGTCGTTCTCGGCCGGGTCGTCGCCGCCATCGGCATGATCCTGCTCATCCTTGAGGACGAACTGGCCATCAACGAGGCTGCGCGCCAGCGCGAACGCCACGCCCGCCAGGAGTTGGAGGCCTATACCAAGCTCATCCTCTCCCGCCGCCGGGTCGAGGACTTCGATCTCCAGGGCACCGAAATCTGCCAGACCGTGGCTGAAAACAGCCGCTTTGCCCAGGCGGCCCTGCTGCTGATCGACAGTTCCGGACGCTACCGGCTGGCCGGAACGGCGGGAATGGACGCCCCCACCGTCCTGGCGCTGGCACGGCTGGCCGCGCGAATTCCCGTCGCCGGCTTCCTGGTGGAAGGTTCGGCCCCGCCCGCCATCGAACGCAGCCAGACCCTGGTTCTCGACCTCCACCCCTTCCTTGCCCCCGGCGACGACCTCAAGATTCTCGGCATCACCTCTCTCTACGCCGTGCCCCTGGTCGGCCGCTCCGGCACGGAGGGCGCCCTGCTGCTGAACGCCCTGCGCCAGCCCCAGGGAAAACCTCCCCTTGCGCTGCGCCCCGACGATCTGCTCCCTCTGGAGATGTTCGGTGCGCGCCTGCAGGCCAGCCGCAGCCGCACCATGATGTTCGAAAAGCTTGTCGATTCAGAGAAGTACGCCGGCCTCGGCCAATTGGCCAGCAACGTAGCCCAGCAATTGAACAATCCCCTCACGGTCATTCTCGGCTTTGCCGCGCTGCTCGAAGACGCCCCCGGCCTCAACCCGCAAGAGCGCAAGGGCATCGAATCCATCCTCAGCGAAGCTCGCCGCATGAAATCCTCGCTGGAGAGCCTTACCCGCATCTCGCGCCCCTTCGGCGACCCTCTCGCCGCGGTCTCCGTCTCGGAACTTCTCAGCGATATGGAAGACCTCCACCGCACCGCTTTTCTGCGCCGCTCCATCGAGTTTCGCGTCAGCATTCCCCCCTCGCTGCCCAGGGTCCTGTGCCACGCCCAGCAGTTGCGCCAGGCTGTGCTGCACTGCGTGCAGTTCGCTATGGAGGCAGTCGAAAACCAGGGCCCCTCCGCCCACCCGGAAGAGGCCAAAGTCGTCCGGCTCGAGGCCACGGCCGAGGGAAACCATGTACAGATTCTGGTTGCCCACACCGGCAGCGGCTTTCTTCATCCCGACCGCGCCTTCGACCCCTTTGTTCCCACCCAGGCCGGCGGAGAAACCACCGGCCTGGGCCTCAGTTTCTGCGCCGGCATCCTGCGCGACCAGAACGGCCACGCCTCGGCAATCAATCTCGAACCCCGTGGCGCCGCCATCCTCCTCGATCTGAAGGTCGCCTGAACCCGCCGCAAGACCCCGTAACACCGCTAGATCGAGTAACGCCGTGTATGACAGCGTCGGCTCCTGTCAACTAATTTTCGCAACAAGGCCCTTGTTGTGGTCGGAGGGGTGTCAAGGGCGCCGTTGTTTGGCGTTCATCTCGACCCTTGACACCCCTCCGGCCACTCCCACAATTAGCTTTGGAACGAATCTCAGATGTTCTTTCTGAGATTCGTTCCATAGTTGAAAAAACCGGTCTTGCATCGCCAGACGACCCGAAGCTCGCACGTTGAAATTCAATCACATTCGATGGCAACCATGTAGGTTCCACCAGCCATGTATTCG
>Ga0302270_10001646_pt1 | contig 22522 bp, 10 predicted proteins | sample III_Bog_E2_3_FD_198773 | JGI IMG/M metagenome (GOLD analysis project Ga0302270, IMG submission 198773) | Peat permafrost microbial communities from Stordalen Mire near Abisko, Sweden - III_Bog_E2_3 | ecosystem: Environmental > Terrestrial > Soil > Wetlands > Peat | place: Sweden: Abisko... | reverse complement strand
ACAGCGCTGCCAAAATAACCACCAGCAGAACGAAGCACAGGGGTGAGCGATGACGGAGCATGAACTTCGAGGTTAGACCGTAAACGCTGACTTGTTAAGGGACTGCGTCCTCCGGTCACGGCATAGGCTGAAGGCTGAGCGCACAATATTTCTCACTCGGCGGCAGGCGGCAGGCACTTGTCCGAGATTCGGCCGACGCCACCGCGAGGGCCATCAACCGGCTTGTACTTGAGGGTGGCCGCATCCCATCCGGTCTTGGTTGGATAGGGATAGACCGGCAGGTCAAACTCCACTTTTCCTGCCTCTACGCGCTTTTCCTCCAGGCTCTCCGGAACCGTGCCTTTCTCCCGCCAATCCATGACGGGCTGAAGGATGTTGGGTCCGCCTCCATGGCCCATGCCGGGAATGATATAGAATTTGAAAAACGATTGGACCTTTTCAAGGCTGCCGAAGTGCTCGATCACCCGCTCGTAATAATCAATCGTCCCGTGGTAGGGCACGACTGAATCTGCGGAACCGCTCATCATGATCAACTTGCCTCCGCGTTTTTCGAAGGCGCTCAAATCGGGATTTTCCGCGTTGAGATAAGGCCCAAGGGCGGCGGTGTAGGCATCGAAGTCGGCCCCAAAATTGATATCCTCCATCTGTTTGCCGGGGCCAAACACCCATTTGAACAGATAAAGATTCCCGGTCGCCGGACCGAAGGAGGCGCCTAGTGGGATACCATCAAAGATGCGCTCGCCCGTGACGTCGTGTTTCGGTCCGTTGAAGAGTTTTCGGAGAGCGTCCGCGTGTTCTTGCGTCAGAGTCGGATCATTTTTCAGGGCCAGGGCGATAACCGCTTCAATGTCTTTGCTGTCGCATCGGGGGTCGGAAACGAGTTTCCCGGCCAAGGAAGGCACCTCTCGATTCGCCATGTATTCGTTTCCAGCGTCGATGACACTTTTCTCCTGCGATGGCGAGAAAGGACATTTTTTTAGAATCTGGTAGTTCCAGAGAAAATAAGCGTGAAGTGGAGTCCGGCAGTGAGCGGGGATGCCGGCGGCAATGCCATCATAGTCGTCGGGATAGCGCTGCGCTTCCTGGAGTGCCTGTTGGCCGCCGGTGGACCCGCCGCTGAAATACGAGCAGGTCGGGTCCTTGCCATAGTAAGCCTTGATGACTTGCTTGGCCGCAACCGTCATGAGGTGTGTGGCGCGGAAACCAAAGTCCTTCCAGACCTCCGGGTTCCCATCGCCGGAGCTGTCGTTCGGCGCGGTGCCCATGTCCGTGGTGGCCGCCACTTCGCCCGATGCCATGAAACCAGCCAAGCCCATCGAGTTGATGTGTCCCGCGGATCCACCGTTGCCAAGACCAATAAAGCGGCCATTCCATTTGCCCGCATCCGGCATCCACATCTCGACGTTGATATTCGAGCCTTTGGCCGGATTGAGCACGATCTTCACAATCGTCCGCGGCGGCACCTTATCCCTCTCGATGTGGCCATCTGGAGCTGTTATCGTGGGCGAAACATCATGCTCCGCGAAGGTGATGGTTCCTGAGTCGATTTTCAGCGCCTTAATCGCCGCTAGTTGGTCATTATCTGGAGGCATGGGATTGCTATTCTGTGGATTTTGGCCGTAAGCGCAAACACAACCAACGAGGAGCGCTACGCCAGAGGATAAGATTTTTTTAGACATGGAAGACTGGTCTTTGAAACACCGCCCACTCTACTGGCAACGAGAAAGGTAGCTATCGTTCCACCGGTTGTTGGTGCGCTCAAAGTTAATGCCCATGCTCAGGGAGCCTTGAAGACGGCGATCTCGGCGAGGCCCGTTTCCTCGGTTTTCGGGCCGACAGCCGTTACGGAGAACTTGAGCCATTGGACCGTTTTCTTCGGGAAAACGACGATGGCAGGGGCGCTGGCATCGTTGGGCAATGTTCCGACATTTTCCTTTGTGCCGTCGCTGAATTCGATCGTGCCGCCTGTGATTTGGTCGGTGGTATTGGGCCGATCGTACAGCGCGACGTGATCGATACTGACCAGCTGCGGCCAGGTCAACTTGATCCAGGCTCCCGCCCTTTGATGGCCGACGGTGCACCACTCCTTGGATTGATCGGTCGGATATCCGTCGACCACTCCATCGACAGCGCTCGCGCCATTTCCGGCACTGGTTTCGACCTTGGCCTGGCTGGCAATATTATTGCTGGCATCAAGCGGGACGTTCCAAAGGCCGCTCATGTGGAGGCCGGAATCGGGCAGAGTAAGAACCATCGGTTTAAAGTCAGGCAGGACGGGGCCTTGAGGCGTCGCCTCGGGGAGCGCCTGGCCAGGCGTGAGGGTGAGGTCGGAAGGCGTTCCGTTATCGACAGTCATCCTCGCGCGCACCGGAACCGAATGATTATCGAAGAAGCGCACGACGCTTTTTCGACTGAGGAAATAGGGGTGCAGGGGCATTGTGACGAGCGCCACGCCCTGTGCGGCGGCATATGCTTCCTGAAGTTCGGGCGGCACTTTATCCACCGGCGGCGAGACTTGGCCGGCTGGCGTGCCAAGGAGCCCGGCGATGCGCTGGTCGACCGCGCGCAGCGTGATTTTTTCCGGTGCGATCTCGCGTGCGGCGACGGTCACCGAAATCGGCTGGCTGATCGCGCCCTCGGGCAGCGCGATGACGTTCATCGAAGTCTGCGGATCGTACGTCGTCTTGGCGCCGGCGACACTGCACGAGGTGAGCTGCTCGGTGCAGGGCAGCTCGATGATGCACTGGCGGCTGGCCGGCTGGCCGGAATAAGTGCCGGTGACAGCGCCAACAGCGATGGTCACGTTGTCGCCGTTGCGAACGTAGCTCAGCGGCGTCACCGCCTGCTGACCATGCAGGTAGCCGCTGGAAATGCCATCGTCCTCGTAGAGACTTGATTTGCCCGTGACGCCATCGCGACCGGGATAGCAGCGCAGGACGAGCTTCGTCAGCGGTGCCGTGCCGGGGCGCGCCGTGTAGGGCTGCATTGGCAACGGCACGCCGCCGCGCACGAAGAGCGGGAAGCTGTCGATGCCCGCCGTGGCCACGGCGTAGCCCGGCCCGGTAAATTTCTCGCCGGTAAAGAAGTCGTACCAGTCGTCATCGGGAAACCAGACGGCCTGCCACGCCGTGCGATTCGCGCCGATACCGGGGCTGACAATAGGCGCGACGAGGAGATTGTCACCGAAGGTATACTCCTGGCCATTGTCGTAAGCATCCTCCTGGTCCGGATGGTCGATATAGAGCGGCCGGACGAAAGGCACCGCATCGTGTGTCGACTGCCAGACGCTGGTGTAGATATACGGCATCATCCGTGCGCGAAGCTGGAACGACACCTGCATCGATTTTTCCGCCCAGTCGGGATAAGTCCACGGGCGGCGATCCATGCTGGCGTTCCGGGAGGAATGGGAGCGCAGGGCCGCGGTGAAGGCGCCGAACTGACACCAGCGCGTGTACGATTCCTCGTTGCGGCCGCCGAGATGGCCACCAATATCGTGCGACCAAAAGAAGGCGCCGACGTTGCCCGCCGTGCTGGTGAACGGAACCTCGAATGCGAGCATCGACCAATCGCTGGAGGCGTCGCCGGAAAACTCGATCGGATAGCGCTGGTCGCCCCAGCCCGCCCACCTACTGAACGACTGGCCGCGCTGCCCGTTCTGCGAACTCCTCTGAAAGTTGTAGTAATTAAGCACCGCGAGATTCGTGAGATCGGGAATGCTCTTGGTCGCCTGGTACTGCTGCCAGTCGAGCCACCAGAAATCGACGCCCTCCTTCTCGCGCGGCAGGTGGCTGTACTGGTAGAACGTGTCGAGGTAGTGCTTGTCCCCGGCGTCGAAAGGAATGGTGGCGCCCGTGGCGGGGTCCTGGCCCATGGCGCGCATGAAATCGGGGTACATCTCCTCGTTCGGCTGGATGCCGTCGGCGGGGTGATCGTTAAGCGTGACATGCAGGCCCTGGCCATGCATCCATTGCAGCAACTCGACCGGATCGGGAATCAGGTCCTTGTTCCAAGTGTAACCCGTCCAGACTTCATTCATGTAGCCGCGCTTGACGCCCAGCGACTTGGTGTCGATGCCGTGCCAGTCCATATCCATGACGAGCATGTCCAATGGAAAATCGTGCTGCTGGTATTCCTGCACGATCTGCTTGAACTCGTCGGCCTTGTAGGGCCAATAGCGGGAATACCAGACGCCAAGCACATACTTGCGCGGCAATGGTGGCGGGCCACTTACCGTGAATAGACTGCGCAGCGCGGCGTGGTAATCAGTCCCGTAGCCGAAGAGGTACCAGTCATTCGCCGCGCTTTTCGGACGCGCCTGAATCCAGTCGCCGACGAAAAGATCGGAGCGGGAATCGTTGAGCAGGTACCAGCCGTCGCGGGAGAGCACACCCTCCTCGAGCGCGATGCGGCCAGAGACGCCGTCGAGGGTGCGGGCCGTTCCACCGAGATTGCCCGTCGAGGCCATGCCGGGTTTCCAAGTGACAACGCCGTCGCCCTTTTTGATATCGGCGTGCAGATTACCGGCGGACAACGGCCGATTCGTATCGCTGTCGTGGTAGACGAGGTGAATTGCGCCTGTATCAATTTCGACTCCGCCATTACTGGGAGTAATCACCGCCTTGTCATCGCGTACGTCGCGGTTGATGGCGAACCATGAGGGAGCATCGACGAATTTGCCATCGGGCGCGTACTCGATGCGAATGAGATTCGGTGTAATCACCTCGAAACGAGCATGGCCCACCACCACCGTCCCGGGCTGATCGGCCGTTGCGGTAAAAAAGCCAAGGCCGTACAGCAACAGACAGGGAAGCAGCGTTTTTGAAAGGTTCATCATTCTGGCAGTCATTCTTGTCATTGTTATGTCCTATGATGGTAATTCCCGGCTGTTAGCTCTGCTTGCCTGCCGCAACCTTCGCCCATGCCCAGCACAGGAATTTCACGTCATGGATAGGAGCACGCAAGTTGTTGAACCAAAAACACCCCGACAGAGAAGGCACTGACGCAGCGAGCCTTGGAGTAGGTTGTCTCACAGCGACACGTGTTGAAGATCAAGGCTTGGCGTTTTGTTAACCAGTACCGCTGTTTTTGTCGAGCCGCTTATCATTTCATTCATGACATCAAGCGCCACAACCCGTGATCCAAGAGTGCATTTTGAGCTGCGCCAACCGACATTCTGTATGCCGGAGGAAGCTCAGGCGCTCTCTGAAAACAAGCCGGCCTGCTTTTCCTCCAAACATGCCTGGTGAAAGGCAAGGAGGTTGATCACGCTTTCGTGGCTCATGCCGGCGATCCAATCCATTCGTTGCTCAAGGTTCTTTTTTCTGATGACGTGAAATGGACAGGCGCACGGATTGCCGTCGTCAAAAGGACAGGAGACAGCGATGGAAAAGATCATTTCCAGCAGCCCTTCCTGTTCAGTTCTTGATATTGATTCCGTAGGATTTTCCTGTTGGTTCAATCTGACCATAGGACGCGCAGAAAACAACGACTACGTACCCCTTGGCCACATTCGCTCCTAAATTGTCCCCGGCAACCGCAGTAAAGAGGCGAGCGGGCTAGCTGCGGGTCGTCTTTCCGGCGCCGAAAAAACCGCCCATCCTGATATGGCGGACTTTTCTCATCAGCTAATACCCAGTGTGAGTTTTTGTCCTTCAGAAATGATGACGTCCGCCGGAAATTGTATTTGCACGTTGCCTCCGCTCATGACGCAGGTCGCCGCGGTTGAAGTATTATTCACATTGGCTTTGACGGACGCGGTGGCCGGTGCTGCATCCATCCTCAACTTCACGCTGCGCACGCGCAATTGGCCGGATTTGATTTCAAGGCTGGCATCCATGGTTTTTCCCGCGATGGATTGCGAATAGGTGCCCCACCCTTCGGCGGTAACGAAAGGAGCCCGGAAGTTTTCCGGGTTTAGCCGGGGCGCAAATCCGATATGCCCAAGCGGGCCATGATATTCGAACCCGCAGGCCGCGATAAACGCTCCATGGCTGGCCATTGCGCGGGCGTAGTGACCGCCGCATTCGACTTCGCTCCACGGGTTGCGCCTGAGCGGATGGTACCGGTCATGGATGGCCCGAATCATGGCCATGCCTTCGAGCAGCATGCCTTCCCAGATCATGTGACTGGCCACTTGGTATTCGTTGCCCGTCCAAGTCTCATTGAAGTAGTAGGCATGGCCCTGGTTGCCACCGTTCCCTCCTGACGCTTTGGCATAATCCCAATCGGTGCGGGGAAACGTGCACATGATCATGCCGGCATCGCCCGCATTGACAAACCGGCGACCTGCCTTGTGCGCGGTGAAATAGGCGCCCGCGTCGGGACTGAAATTGTATTTCCACAGGCTCTGCAACGCGTCCCGGGTTTCCTTTTCAGGCAGGATGCGTGGCAGCCCGATCTGGAAAGCCCAGCTCTGGCCATAAACCTGGTCGATGTCGCAGCCCTGGCCCGAGTTGACGCTGTTCTGATGCGCTGGGTCGACAATGTTGAAAAAGTATTCGCCATTATAGAGCCGGGCGGTGATGTTTTTCGTGCCGTTGTCTGCAATCGCCGCGCAACGCTTTCCGAAATTGGCATCGCCCATTTCCGCCGCCATTCGTTCTCCGGCGCGGAGAGCGGCAACATACATCGAACTCATCCATGAAATTTGCCCGTACCATGGTTGGTCGAGCGTGTTCATCTGCGCGCCTTGCAGGATGCCTTCGCCCTGAGGATCGAGCGCGAAGAGGGGATTGTAGATACTCTTGATCTTCTCCCAATTTCGCTTGAGGAAGGCATTGTCGGCCGACATCTGGTGCTCCCGATAGATACGCATGATGGTTCCGGCCTGGCCATCGACCGCGAGGTTCCTATCGAACTCGGCGCGGAAGCCAATCACGCCCGTCTCCGGGGTCAAGGCAATCCCAAGATCAACTCGCTCACGCGTGTCGCGCTCCAGCTCTGGGAAAAGGCGTGCCATCGAGTGGGCGTATTGCCAGACGTGGGTGCAGGTGCCGGGACAGCAACCGGGCCCGCCTTCCCAAGCGTAGAAACGGCCATCGGCAAATCGATAGCATCCGCTGGTGGCCACGGTGGATATATTTAGGAAGGTCCGATCGAGAAACCAGTAAGGCAGTGTTGAGTCGTACCAGGTATCCCGCCAACGTCGCGTCGCCTCCGTCAAACGGCTGAGATTGGCCGCAACATAGCTGGCGATCGCGTGTGCCGAATCAAACTTTTGCGCATAATGCCGGCCGACATCTCCGAGCAAGCCCAGCCTTAGGTTTGGGAAATGCCAACTCACGATAAAGGTCACGATAGTCGACTCGCCCGGCTGAAGATTGACTTTTCGACCCAATGTCCCGATCAGTACTTCGGCCAGCGGCGCCGAGGCGTTATCGGAAGACTCGCCGTTAAAACCGATTGAACCCTTGGCATGGGCAAGGTCCGCGGGCGGTCCGAGCAAGGACAGGGCCATCGTGCCCATGTCATCTTGCTTCTCCAGGGACAAGCCATCGCCGGGAACGTCGCTGAAGGAAATTTCCCCGACGCCGATTTGCCCCCAAGGAAGGCTCGATGCATCGAGAATGACGAGAGTCGCCTGCTTTCCTTCCAGTCCGCGGACACCGAAGGTAACGACAGAAAGGGCGTTGGCGTGCTGCCCCGTCGCGGTGTGAACGACTTGCCCATCAACCACAAGATTCACGCAGTTCTTGTCCTTTGAATTTCCGCCCCCGATCCACAAATTAATAAAATGCCGAGAGATGGTGAAGGGGGCGCTGGTGAGTTTTCCAGTGGCGCTATCCAAATGGGTGGGAAAGTAGCTGTTGACGACACGCAAGCCCGGGCCACCCAGTTGGCCCATCTCCTTCTCAATAACCACGCGGTCGATCGGGCCTACGCCGAAGGCTGTCCCTTCGACGGTCCATCCCGCAAAGGCGTCCCGGCTCCAATCCTCGAAAATAATATTGGAGCGCGTCGCGCCATCGGCTGGAGGAGGAGTAAACGAGCCCTCCACCACGGTCAGGTTGGAATCGCGAATGACCTGATTCACGCGCGTGCCGGACACTTCGGGGCGAAGTTTGAGGCAAGCACCATTTTGCAAGCCGCCCACGAGCGTCGCCTCGACTGGGCTATCGGAAGTATTCTTCAGGGTGAAGTTGAAGACGGTGGCGGGCAGGCTTGAGTCGTCGGTATGGAGTGGAAGGAAAGGGGAGAAAGCTTCCAGGCTGGCGTGTACCGGCGACGTGGGATCCACATACTCGATTTTGGCAATGGGGTATTCGCCGCGGAAAGTGAGCCCGGGGAAGTCTTGCTGATTGAGGGCCCGGACTTCGGTTTTATCGCCGACCACGGTTTTCAAGGCGAATCCCTGCTGAAGATTGACCGGGTGTTCGTTGACCCGCCAATCGGTCATGGTGCCGCTTCCTGAGAGATAGACGTGGCCGGCGCAGATTCCACCGATGGGCATCCCAATGGATTTGAGTTCGTCTCCCCGGTAGACCTCGGGTTCCCCGCGCACGAAGAGGGCCTTAACCCAATCCGGGCTTAGCTTTTTATCAGCGGGAATATTGATGTCGAAATTGGGATTGTCGAAAGGTCCCGCCATGACGGGCATTGGGAGAATCAGCGCAGCCAGACTGCCCGCACCGACCAGACGAACGAACGAACGGCGATCCAATTCTGACGAGCAGCAGCAGTCATGAATCTTTCCGGGATAGGACGCCGATCGGGTGGGGTCGGGTGCCCCGGGTAAATCACATTGAGACATGGGTTCCTTTCGAGAAATGGTTTGAACGGTTTCGGGTCAGCTCATTTATAGAAAGTAGCGGCGTTATCGGCGGTGACCAAGGCGGACGAAATGGTGTACGTTTTATCCGGCGTGAAGCTGGAGTCGTGCAGGATATGGGTCCCGATCTCGACGGCCTTATCGACGCAGAGCGGATAGATGCAGGTGGCCGCGAGCACGCCTTCCTGGACTTTGCTCACGCCGCCTGCCTCTCCCGCCAGCCCGTCAATCCCGACGAAGATCATTTCCTTTTCGCGGTCCCTTTCGCGGGCAGCGAGATAAGCCCCCACGGCCATCGGGTCATTCCTCCCATAGACGACATCGATCTGGGGAACCGCGCTGAGGAGTTCAGTCATGCGATCTTTGGCAAGCGATTGAGACCAGTTTGCGACTGCTTCGCCAACGACTTTGATTTTAGGATAAGTATCCCAGACGTCATGCGCACCGAGCTTGCGATTGGCTTCTGCTTCGACGCCTTTCAAGCCGGCAAGTTCCACAATGTTGCCCCGCGGTTCGCCATATTTCTTCGCCAGACAAGTCACGACAAACTGGCCGAGTAACCGGCCGATGGCGCGGTTATCGACACGAATCCAGCTCGTGTAAAAGGGTTCCGCAATGTCGCGCTCGAGGCACAGCACGGGAATGTGCGCTTCCATCGCGCTCTTCATGACTTCCGTCAGCGGCGCCCTTTCATTCGGCGCGACGATCAGGAGCTGGGGCTTCATGCGAATCGCAGTCTCGATCTCCGCGATCTGCCGCACGCTGTCCTGTTGCGCATCCATGACGACGAGGTGCACGTCGGGCTGCTCGCCCCAAAGTTTCTTCATGGCCGCATTCTGGGCGGCGCGATAAGGCTCGGAATTATTGCACTGGCTGAAAACCACCGTGTATTTGTAGGGGGAAGATTCCGACGTGCAGCCGGCCAGCGCACAGCCAAGCAGGAGGAGAAGAGCCCCCCGCCAGCCGCTAGAGCTCACCGTGCACTCCCGTGTTGCGACGTTGCAGCCAGACCGCCGCAATGATGATCACGGCCTTGATCATCAATTCGAGGTTGCTGTCCACCATGTGCAGTCGCAGGACATTCGTAAGGAGACCCAGCACGAGCGTTCCGGTGACGGTTCCGATGATGGAGCCGCGCCCCCCGGCGAGCGCAGTGCCGCCGATGACGACCGCTGCGATGGCATCGAGCTCGTAACCGATACCATCGTTCGGATTGCCCTGGTGACTACGCGCGGCGTGGATGAGTCCGGCCCACGCCGCCAGGAGTCCGCACCCGATGTAAGCAGCCAGTCGGACCTTGCGCACCGGCAGGCCGGTGTAAGCCGCGGCGCGTTCGTTCTCGCCGATGGCGCGCAGATACCGGCCATAGACCGTGCGGGTAAGAATGAGGTGAGCGACGATGGCGAGACTGAGCCAGAGCGAGATGGCGAACGGCTTGCTCGAAAAGAGCTCCGCGAATCTTCCGGAAGGCGTCGCGTCAAACCCGAGGTCGACATTCACGTTGCCGGTCAGCCATTTAGTGAAGCCACGCACGCCGATCATCGTGGCCAAGGTCATGACGAACGGCTGCAGCCGGATGCGGGTGATGACGAACCCATTCAGCGCGCCGATCAGCGCGCCGCCTACCGAGGCGGCCAGGATGGCGATGGCAACCTGAAGCGCTGTCGGCCCGTGAGGATTCCACACCATCAACATCAGTGCGGTGACGCAAGCCGAGAAAGCGAGGACACTTCCCACCGAAAGGTCGATGCCCGCCCCGATAATGACAAAAGTCATGGCTAGTGCGATGATGCCAATCTCGCTCTGCTGCAAAAGCACATCGGTCAGATTCCCTGGCGACAAAAAGACGATGGTGCCGTCGGTCGCATGCGGACTCAGGACAGTTCCGAGGACGAGGATAAGGACCAAACCGATGAACGGCTGGCCGTGATATTTGAGGTATTTCCAGAATTTATCGATCATGAGAGTGCAGGGTGCCCGGTGGCCAGTCGCATAATGTCTTCCTGGGTGGCGTTCGGTGAGTCGAGAATTCCGAGGCTACGGCCTTCGTGGAGAATAAGAATCCGGTGCGTGTTGACCAAGAGTTCCGGCAGTTCCGAGCTTACCCAGATCACGCCAAGTCCCTTTTCGGCAAGCTCGGCCACCAGCCGGTAAATGTCGTCCTTGGCTCCAATATCGATGCCGCGGGTGGGGTCGTCGAAAAAGCAAATCCTGGGATTGGTCAGAAGCCATTTTGCGAGCAGAACTTTCTGCTGGTTACCGCCGCTTAAACTGCCGACGGGAAGCTCCAGATCGGTCAATTTGGTCCGGCAATTCGCCAACGCTTCTTTTGCCGCGGTGGCTTCGCCTTCACGGTCAATCCAACTGGCTCGCGAGTATTTCGATAACGAGGCAAGCGAGGTGTTTTGCCGAATGCTCATGCCGGAAATGAGGCCCTCCCTTTGACGGTCTTCTGGCACGAGAGCCACTCCGCGTGAAACGGCATCATGGGGAGTGAGCGGTTTAAAATCGCGTCCTTCCAAGATCATGGATCCTTGAGTGACGGGACTGCGGCCAAAGAGCGCGCGCCCGATCTCGCTGCGTCCCGAGCCGACGAGTCCGGCTACGCCAAGGATTTCGCCACGCCCCAGCGTGAATGAAACGTCACGGAGCTTGCGGGTGAAAATATTGCGGACTTCGAGAAAGCTTTCCTTTGGTGTGGCAATTTTCTTGCGGCGGGTGGCGGTCATCGTCCGTCCTACCATTTGTTGAATGACCTGTTCGATGGACGTGGCGGCGCACACATCCGTGCCGATCATTTCGCCATCGCGCATGACTGAAACCCGATCGCAAATGCGAAAGATTTCATTCATTTTGTGAGAGACATACACAATGGTTACTCCGCGCTCCTTGAGTCGCCGGATCAGGCCGAACAATCGCTCAACGGCATCATCGGTCAGCGCGCTGGTAGGCTCATCCATGAAAATGACTTTGGCGTTGAGCCCCAACACCCGGGCGATGGCGACAAGCTGCCATTGCGAGACGCTTAAGTTTTCCAACGGCAATTCGGGATCGAGCTCAAGGCCGACATCACGCAGCAGTGGGCGCGCAGCTTCATGCAGTGCCGCGGGCGAGACCCACGAACCGGACTCCATGCGGGTATTTCCGATCGCCAAATTTTCCGCGATGGAGAGATGCGCGAAAAGATCGAGTTCCTGAAGGATGATTCCCAAGCCCGCTTGGCGTGCGGCTTGCGGCCCCGTCCAGTTTACCGGTTGTCCGTTGAAAATGATCTCACCTGAATTGGCCGCCGTGATGCCGCAGAAGATGCGCGCCAGGGTGCTCTTGCCCGCTCCATTTTCCCCGCACAAGGCATGGACTTCGCCGGGGAGCAAACTCCACGACACGCCCTTGAGGGCAGCGACGCCCCCGTAATGCTTGTGGATATCGCGGCAAGCGAGCATGAATTTTCTAAGGCGTGGGAATGAGCTTGAGATAATCGAGCCCAAACCGCGTGTTCGTGGAGGCGGGATTCTTTCCGGTGATCGTTACCTTGAAGACTGGCTGGCCGTCGGGGAGAGTAACCACGCCGAGGTCGATTGGATCGGTCGTCTTGAAAGTCGGGTCGTAAAGATCCACGGCCTGCCCCACGTCAGAGCCGTTCAAATTGGCCTGGATAATCCCGTTCTCGGGTGACTTCGTATAGTGCGCGATCAGCCGGTACTTGCCGGCCTTTTGGACCGGCAGTGGCAGCTCCAGAGTCTCCCCCACAAGGCCCGCATCCCAAAACAACTCCTGATCGTTGCTCCAGGCTATTCCGTTGTCGTACTTATACATTTCCTGGCGGAACAGGCGTTGCGCGGGCTTTGTAACGGGACGAAGCGATTCGCCCTCAATCGCGTCGGGTTCGCGGTAGACTTCGGGACGGATCCAGTAGCCAACGCGATCGGTGACCGGCAGCGCCGCATAAGGATCCTTTCCGCCCGGATTGAGATACCAGAAGACTTCTGCGGCATAGAGCGTTGGCCTCTCGTTCGCGAAATATTTCTCGATGTCGGCTTCAAAGGACGTATCGAACGGAACGGAGTCGGCAATGTGCCAGCGGTTGTCATCGAAGTGACCCGAATTTCCCTCGTTCAGGATTTGGTTGTGATAGGGCCGGGAAAAATGACCGGCCGAACTCCAGGCATAGCCGAAGTAATCTTCCGAGCCGGTGCCGAAAGAGGAGGGGAATTTTTCGCCGTCGACGAAAAATTTGTCGTCGCCCTCGCCCCACCAGTTGCCGCGCGGGTTCCAGCCATGGAGGTGCGTGCCCACATACCGACCCTGCCCTTGCGTGGTCAGGAGCGTCCAGTCGGGCGCACGGTCCGCGCGGTCAGTAAGGAAAGCATCGCGGTGCCATTTCGCGTGGAAGCGCGCGAAGGCAGAGGTCGGTCGAGGCAGCGGAGCGTGGCTGATTTCCCAGGTCATGGTAATGGGCACCGGGCCGTCATTCCCTACTTCGAAGTGGGCCTTGCGGGCATAAGGCATGTACCAATAGCTATAGAAAGTACCGTCGGGCAAAAGACCGACGGGCAACGACTGGAAAGTATCCGCTCCGCCAACGTAAGCGAAAAAATCGCCCAACGGCGACCAGACCGCCGGCGCGGCATCGTCGTCCCATGTGATGCTGACGGTGAGTTGCCGCAGCAACACGCGCTGAGCTTCAGGGTCTTTAGGCAGATCAAGCTTTACCTTCAGCGCCGTGATGGCTCCCGCGCCGCTGAGGTCAATGACGGTCGCCGTCTTGCCCGCCTCCGCCGTGACTGACTGACTTTCTGTTTTAGTCTCGGGCCCGGCCGTCGTGGGATTCTGCCCGCTTTGACCCAGAATTTTATCGGCCTGGTCCAGCGCAACAGAGTCCTCGGCGGAAAGATCCAGGCTGAAGGTCGGAACAATTGTTCCCGCCGGAAACTGGGTATAGGTGAATTGGTAATAAGAGCCCCACCCTTTTTCACCGACGATCTTGCACGACTTTTGGAACGGTATCGGCGTGAAGTTGTCCAAGCCATGGGCCGCGACCGAGGGAATATAAACCAGGTTGGGGCGATTGAACGGCGCCGTCTTGCCGTCGAAGTACCCATTGAATGGAAGATCGACCGTCGGCGTGGTCGAGCCATCCAGATAAATCTTCACATGGCCCGTGCTCGCCGTGGCGGACCAAGTGCGCCAAATACAGCCCGGCCCCTGAACTTCCATAAATACGCTATCGTCACCTTCCTTGCGAATTACCCCGCCGCCATCCCCATTTGCGCCCCAATTGATATATTTATCGGTCGCCGCATCGTACTTGCTTGCCCGGTCATAGCTGGAAGCCAAAGAGGTTTTTTCGCCGGGCGGCGGAAGCTTCGCGAGTTCCTGCAAATCGGTCATCCGCTGGACTAATTGGGGATAGGTATAAGTCTCGGCAGGCGATGTTGCCGAGAGGGCGGCGTAGGCCAGAAGGAGCAGGCGGTGGCAGGAATACATTACCCTGAAGTGTAGTCGCGTTAATCGCCCCGGAAGAATAGACATCCTTTTGATTCTTTTGTACTATCTTACGGCCACAGCTCTTGCTCTGGCATCGGCGGCGAACGGGAGGAGAACCCGCCGTCACGTGAATACCGGAAAGACCTGCGCGCCCTGTGAAACTTCGTCCTTGAAGCCGGCTATGTCCCGGAAAACCCGCTCACCAAGAATGCTGCCACTTCAACTCACGGACCTTTGCCAAGGGGTGTTTTTCCGGCAAAGCAAGGAAAAGGGGCTCCTGATTCCAAGCCAGACACGTCAGTCCTTTGATCGTCTTCGAAACGAAATGACCCAACGGGCCTTTGGGGCCGGGCTTGCTGGCGCAGATTTTAGTCACCAAATACGAATGTCATCAACCGCATTACGGCAGGAGAAAATGTTCCGTCAGCAATTTGGGCTGGACCTGAGCCGCAAGGCAATGGATGTAACGGACAAATAGCGCAACTACGCCGAATTTATCCCGTTCAATAGCCATGAAGATTTGTTTCCATCAGGTTCCCGTTGGTACGGTTCTAATTCTGATGCTGCTGACGATCGACGGCCGCGTGGCCTATGCCGATAATCCCCCACCCGCGCCATCCACCATCGCTGCGGTCAACATCGACCCGGACAACGCCGGCGCTCTCGGGGACGCGGCCAAGGCGCTGAGCTCCTCGTTAACCTCAGAAGCACCGAAAGACTACGACCATGCGGCGAAGATCACTTTCTGGGAAGTGTCCCCCGATAAGGCGGGGCATCAGGCCATTACGACCGAAGCGATTAAACACTGGACGACTTACGTCCAGCAGGGCGGATGTCTTCTCGTGGGTTTTGACCAGAAAAACTCCAACGATGTGATGCGGCTGGAGCCGTTCCTGCCGGTGATCCCCTGGCGCGTCACGCGCGATCCTCTCGGCCCAAGCCATCTTGCCGAGGGCGACCCCAAGCTTTTTCCCGACGCCAGCGCGATCCAGGGGATGGCGGTGCCTTATTACTATCCTTTGCGCCCGTGGCTAGCGGTGGACCGCGGTCAGGCGCGCTACGATGTGTTCGAGCAAACATTCGATTTTCGCGAGGACGATTCGCAGGGCGCGCCCCTACCGCCGCCTGCACCGCAGGAGCTCACCTCTCTTCCGATCGGAAGGGAGTTTTGGTCTCGCCCGCTGCTCAATCGCGACTGGGCTGTGCGTGCGCGTGCGGCCGACGCGGCCAACTCGCCGCTGCTGCTGACGGGTCGCTACGGCGCGGGCCGCGTGGCCGTCTTTGCCTCGTCGTTAGCCACCACCGCCGGCCCGCAGGCCCAGGCGTTTTGGACTCAGGTAATCAAATGGCTGGGCCAGGATGAAGCCGCACCGCAGCCGGTAGCGCCTCCCGCGACTCCGCTGGCCGTAAGTATCTCGGGCGAGGCCGACGCGCAATCTCTCGGCGGCGAGCAGCAAAACGTGATCGACGGGGCCTCCGGTAGCGGCAAGCTCGCTCCGCTGGAAAAACCGAACACAGTTTCGCCGGGCCATGTGGTTGTTTTGATCAACAATCCGAATGCTCAACCGATCCACGTCAAGGTTGTGGCGCGGTTTCTGTCGTGGGAACACGCGCTGCTGGGCGATGGCGAGGTGGACGCGACCGTGCCGGCCAATGCTGTGACGGCGCAAGTTAAGTTGCCGGTCCCGGCACCCTCGGCCATCTCCTACCACGAGATCACCGTGCGCCCGGCCTACGACGTCCGCGTCGGCGTACTCTCGGCCAACGGCGACACGCTTCTCGCCGAAACGACGGGCAAGATCGACCTCACGCCGCCGGTATCCCTCGCGGTGCACACCGAGGAGTTGCGCACCATTCCTTATCCCTTTCCCACGGCCGCTCGGCCGGACAAGGAGATGATCGCGCGAAACGGCATGCCGGTTTATTCGTATGCCTATTTGCCGGGTGCGACGGTCCAGGCCACGGTTAAGGTAGCCCATGGCGCGCGCAATATCGCCTCGCTTGCCACTATCACCGACGTCAGCGATCCCACCAACAAGTCAGCCGCTTCGCTCAACATCGGCGCAAGCGGACTACGCAAGCCCGAGTATTTCCTTCCCTCGGCGTACAACTCCTTTCAGTCGGCGACGAACGAGCCGGCGACCCTCAAGCTGGCCTTTCCCGCACCAGTGACCGTCACCGGCATCACCCTCTGGGGCGCGCCCGACAGCTTCCGCTGGATGAACCGGTCCAACCCGACGGACGCGGTCATTTCGCAAGGCGACAAGGTCCTGGCCCACGAGCCCAAGCTCGCGGACCGTTTCCAGGCCGAAGACGGTCAGGTTTGGATTCCGATCAGCCCGCCCGTCCAACTCCAGGAACTAACGGTTACGCTGACCAAGACAGGAGTTCCATCTCCTGGGATAAACCTTGCCCAGATTGCGGTTACGGGTACCGCCGATACGGCTCCGCCAACGGCAAAAGGCAAGCTTTCCCTTTTTCTGACCGATGCGTTGACCGGCAAGATGACTCCCGTGCACAGTGAGGACATCAAGCTCGGCCCGCTCGAGGAAAAACAGGTCCCTGTGCCGGTCACGCTGCCGAACTCGCCCGATGCGCAATTCTACCGGCTCGACAGCATTTTCACTGGTCAGGACGGTGCCAATACCGCTACCGACAGCTTTCCGATCTTCACCGTTTCCGGCAAGGAACCTGTGCTGCAATCGATGGATACCCTCCAGGACGAGGCCTTCGACTCGATCTATTCCCGCGGCGCCTCGATGGGCTTCATCGTCACGCGCGGTTTTCGCAATGTCTTCGACAACGCGGTCGGAACGGCAGAGATGATGGCAGGTTGGGGCCAGCCGGATGATTTGGTCTGGGCCTATGCTCACAGCTTCAAGGAAAATGGCGGGCGCACGAAGACGCAGGCCAGTCGGCTCTATGTCAGCCAGGACGATATGCGGCATTACTCGACACCGTGGCGGACCTTTCTTAATGGCGAGGACTTTTACGACGTAGCCACGCCGCTCATCGTGAATCGAATGAAGGAGCTTCCGGGTTATGATAAATCCGATCTCGTCGTCTTGGGCCACTCCGATCGCTGGGACGCGGGCCCGCTTGGGGGAACCAATTACAGTTGGCAGGACTTCGAGAGTTTCAATGCCTGGCTTCTTTCAAAAAATCTTCCACCGCTGCAGGGGCGGACGCTGCCCGACTTGATCGCGGAAGTCACCGCGACCACGCGCGTCAACCAATGGTACTCCTGGCAGATGGAACATTACGTCAGCAACATTCGCAATCTGCGCGACAGTTTCACGCACGAGGGAAAGCGGCTGCTGCTCACCGCGCAGGGCATGCCCACCATGCCGTTGTCGGCCGCCCCGGAGATCGATTCCGTGGTGCGTGGGACCAGCGACGACAATACCTGGGGCGAGGCCGAGCAGGATTTGATTTTCACAACGGGCCGGCAGATGGCCGCCAATGCGCTCAACCCGACTTTGGGAATGGCGACGCTGAACCAATGGCAGTGGGTCAGCGGCGTCCTCCAAAACTTCGAGTGGCATGCACCCATGGGCACCACGGAGCCGGCGCAACGGCGGCAGTACGACCGCGCGTTCCGCGGTGCGTTGCGACCCGATGGCACCTACGGGTCGATGAGTGTTTACGGTTACAACACCAACGGCGGGATCGGCTACGCGCTGAACGAGGTTGATTACAACCAGTGGGAACAAACCATGATCAAGCAGTCGCTGCTGTTCCCCACCGCGCCGATCGGCGCTGGCGTCATCGTCAGCAATGCAAAATACGACAAGCTCGAGAACGCGCTTTTAGACTGCGGGGACGGCTCTCTCTTCCCGGAAATGCATCTCGTGCAGAATGCCGTCCGCAGGCTGAGCTACGCGGGCCTCAGCGTCTCCTTCTCCGGCAATGCCGCGCTGCTCGCCGGCTGGAAAAACAATGCCGCGCTGGTGCTCCTGAATCTCCAGGATTTCAGCGACGCCGAACAGGCAGCGATTTCACAGATGGCCACGGCGGGCCGTCCGCTGGTGGTCTTCCAAGGCCAGGGAACGCCGCCGCTGTCGTCCGCGATGGCCGCGCTTTTTGGCGTCACGACCGACGGCCAGCCGGCCGATGGCAAGACGGTTGCACAGGTCGAGGGCCGGTCCGTGGTGCAAAAGGGCAACTGCCTCTATGTTCCCGCGGAGCTCGGCAGCATGAGTCAGGAGGAGACGAACTCCCTTGCTCCCATTCTTCATCCCGCCTTGAACCAGGTTATCACTTTCCCCCAAGGCACGACCGGCTACGGCTTCGTCTCCAATGGCAGGAACTTCGCAGTGGTTGAGGATTGGCGTGAGGAGGGTCGCATGGCCGAGCTGCGAGTGAAAGCCAGTCCCACCGCTAGCGCGCTACAGGCCGTCGAGACCAATAGCAACCTGCCTCTGCAAACCACTAAGGACGGCAACGACTGGGTCATCCACCTGCCCATCCGTCCCGGGGATGCCTCGCTGGTAGCGTTCAAGGAGATTCTCCCGTGAAATCGATCGTAAATTTTTCCCTCGTTCTCTTACTGCTGACCACCCTGGCCGGACCTCTCCCTGCGCAGAAGCTGGACAAAACGCCGCCTCCCGCGCGGTCGCTGGTCATCGCTGTGGCCTCGACGGCTCCGCCGGAAATCCAAAAGGCTGCCGCCGCGGTGCTCGCAGCCGTGGGCACACAGCCATTACTCAAGGCCATGGCTGCGGGAAATCCTCCCACCGCCGTTTCCGACAGCACAGCCCTGGCCGCCGGAAAGCCGAGCGCACGCGCCTACTGCCATCTCATCGTCATCGGGCTGCCCACCGATCCACTCATTACGGCTGGCTGGCAGCGCGAAGCGAAGGTCAGTGACGGCGATTTCTACGTCTTCGGCTATGGCCATTTCGCGGGCGACATCGGATATATCGAAAGCGACCGCAATCCCTTTCTTCATTCGCGCTTTATTCCCACTGCACCCTACGAGACCGAGATGGTGACCATTACTGGCTCGACGCCCACCGGGGTGGCGCTTGCCGCCCAAGCCTTCATCGACAAGGGACTCGTCAACGGTGTGGTGGCCGCGCCGGGTTGGAAGAGGTCCGCGCCGAACCTCCTGCAGCATGATCCTCTCGATCCCGCCTTCACCGTGCCGGACTGGGTGCCCGCGCAACTCAACGACTGGACCAAAATCGCCGTCACGCAGGCGAGCGAGGACGAATGCCGCGGCGTCGAGCAGGACACTGGCGTGCATCCGCAGGAAATCTGGCGCATCAAATATTATCAGGACGGCGTGTGGGATGGAGCCGGGGCGAAGTCGGCCATGCTCGATTATGTCAACGGGCTTCATCGCCGCGCCTACGGCAACTCGCTGTGGATTGCGCGCTTTGGCTCTGCGGATGAAGCTGCGGCGGCCGCCCCGAAGATTGCCCACGCCGCACAACTCCGAGCCCAAGCCGGCCTCTACACCGGGTCGGAATCCCCTTACGGTTCTAATACTCCCGGCGAGAAGCGAAGCCCGCTGGCTTTATGGCAGCGGAACGATTGGCTGCTCATGAGCACGCTTCCCTCGGGAGTGGCGGAGGGTAATGCCGCGCTGAAGGGTCAGTAGGCCCAGCCGTAAAGAAGATCATTCCAAGCAAGTTCGCCCGGAGATGGTTCGGTCTCGATCGCCTGCGACCCCCTGCCGAAACGTGCATGCTGGAGCGCACACTTCACTTCGCGGAAAATTCCGGATCGAGCTCGAGTTCGAAATAGTGTATCCGGCTGCGGTTGCAAGTATTTTAGAACGTGGCCGCTAAGTTATAAAGTGACATTTCTTGACGATCCGAAAGACCATCTGAGCGCATTCACGATTCCGTAAGCAACAGCTTAAGGCGCGTGCGAGAGCATCGCCGCCGGAATCGGCTGCGAAGGAAGGCCGGGCCCAAAAATATCGACATCCAGCGTAGCACCCTGGTTGTTCACAAAATAGCCGGCCTTGATCGCATGTGCGCCCGCCTTCAGCGCAATAACGCCCTGGACCGGGTCGTCGCCGTGGCGCCCGTCGTTGTCGACCACCAAGGTATTGCCGATCCAGAGCCGGCTGCCGGCGTTCGAGGAAAGGGTGAAGCGGTAAAATCCGTCGGCTGGCACGGTCAGATAACCTTGATAGAAGAAGGCGTAGTCGGCGCTGCGTTCGCGAGGGCTGAGGGTGAAGTTCCCCACGACGCCGGTTTTCTTTGGCGTGAGCGTGCTGAAGTCGAGCAGCTTGCCCCACGAAAAGGTCATTTCGTAGTAGCTATAAGAGAGCCCCGGTTGCGTGGCGGTGGGGGTTTCCGCCTCTAGAGGCGGCGCGTCCACTGCATTCGAGGGGACGAAGAAAAGTCGGCCCCAGTAGTTCGGTTGGAGCCGGGCTTCACTCGGAACGTCGCTCACGATCGCGGTGTTGAGGTTGTTCCAGTAAACGCGCTGGGCGGTATCGTGCCCGTTGCCGCGCAGCAGCCCGGCATCGAAGAGGAGCGTGCCTTTGGCCGTGGGGTTGAGGCCGAGCAAGGCCAAGGGTGCCGTAACGAGAAAATTGCCTTTCCCGTCGTAGGCGAGTTGGACTTGGTCGCTCACATCCTGGACCCGGTCAAAATAAACTTTGCCGATTGGAGACTCAAAGAGCACCCGACTGGCTTCGTCGGTACCCGGCACCACCGGGCAGTAAAGCATCGCATGTACCTTACCCGCGCTGCTGGCCACCAATAACCGCTCGTCCCCGGCAACGGGGTCCATGCGGTCGATTTTGGCGGTGGCGTCAGAGCCGAACATGAGATCGAGACCGCCGCCATGCTTGAAGAGGAGCTTGAGATCGTTCGTCAAGGCAGCGTCATTTTGGGCTGCTTGAGGGTCGTGTGTGATAAAGCCGGCGTAGAGATTCTGGCCATCCGTCGTCAATACCACGGAGGCGCGGTTGTCGATTGGCGTCGGCGCGAGCGCGCCACTGGCCACCTCGGAAACGAAACTCTCCAGCGTCAGGGGCTGATCAATTAAAAGGGCCTGAAACCGTTGCCGGTCCTGACGTCGCACTCTTTCGGTGGATGTGGGAGGAGAATCAGCAAGCGCTGTCTGGGTCACTGTGATGTCCGGCAGTGTGATTCGTTTCACCGTCTCAAATCCGTCGAGCCGAAGGATGCTCGAATGTTCCTTGCCGGCGACGAGATAGATTTTTCCATCCGCCGTTTGATCAATGCTGGGCCAGAAATGTTCGTCCTCGAAACTGACTCCCGAGATGGTCATGCCTCGTTTGTACTCCGGCATCCGCCAAAGCGATGCAGTACGCATGTCAGCGCCCAGCGTCTGGATGTTCAACCCATCGCTGGTGATGAGCGTGATCGAGCCCTTGTTGCTGCTTAGCGCGATCAGGTCGCCGGCCTCGCCAACCGTCGGCTTAATCGAGGCGGCAGTCGCGCCAACGCCAGTCTCCCCGCGGCACTGGATGATCTGCCCCGGATACTGCGGCACGGCCACGTCCCGTCCCTCGTAGCGGTGGATGTGCCACATCTCCTGGCCGGCATGGAAGCCACGGATCGCCGAGGCGATTTCAACGAGCCAGCCGTCAGCCGTCCAGATGGGATAGCCGTTCTCGTGGGTTGGTGCGACTTGCGTGACGTCCTTGAGGTCGTAGATCGGGACGCCATGGTCGTCGAATTTTTGCACCGGCAGGCGCAATCCGTACCACATGATGCGGGAAAGGTCTGGCGTGACGGGAGCATCCGGGCCATTCGTAAAATCGAGGCCGCGGGGATTGGGATCGCTAGGCTGGGCGACCACCTGTATCTGCGCCTCCTCCGGATTGATGAAATGGTCCCCGTTAATATCCGACCAAACCATGAGGTACCGATGCGCCGGGTCCCATGGCATGCCGGTCAACGGTGCGCGGACTTTTTCCAAATCCCTGATCTGCCCCGCGTATCGGTGATTGCCGGAGAAAAGGGGTCCGACGCCGCTAACCTCCGAAACCGGCCAGATAACGTGATTCGCGTCCATCAGCCAGACACTGCCGATTTGATTAACCATATACTGGCGCCCGTTCAAATAAATCGGCTGGTCGGGAGGAGGGCCCCGAAGCCCATCGCAGTCCTGGAAGCGAATGTAATTCGCCCACTGGTCCCAAAGATGGTTGCGCGGATCGGTCGCCGGCCACCGGGGATCATTGCCGGTAAAAGCGCTCCAGCCGGGAATATGGGCCAGGTCAGGCTCGGGGTAGCGCATATAAATATAGGCCGGTATCGAAGTGCCCTTGTCCCA
>Ga0302270_10001645_pt1 | contig 22522 bp, 18 predicted proteins | sample III_Bog_E2_3_FD_198773 | JGI IMG/M metagenome (GOLD analysis project Ga0302270, IMG submission 198773) | Peat permafrost microbial communities from Stordalen Mire near Abisko, Sweden - III_Bog_E2_3 | ecosystem: Environmental > Terrestrial > Soil > Wetlands > Peat | place: Sweden: Abisko... | reverse complement strand
TGGAGCGGCACGATCCCCGAACGCCGGATCTGGGCGCTAACATTAACGCGAAGAATCTGGATTACTTCGACGCGATTTTTTTTATGGGCACCGGTGAGAACGACCTGTCGGACCAGCAGAAGAAGGATCTGCTCGCGTTTGTCCACGACGATGGCAAAGGCTTTGTGGCCGCGCATACCGGAGACGATGCGTTCTTTACCTGGCCGGAGTTCGGCGAGATGGTGGGCGGGTATTTCGACAACCATCCGTGGGGCCAGTTCGATGCGCCGGTGATTGTAGAAGACCCGAATTTTCCCGCGATGAAGATGTTCCCGCCCGCTTTCACGATTCACGACGAGATTTACGTGCATAAGTCGCCTTACTCACGCGATAAGGTTCACGTGCTGGCCAGTCTGGATGCGAGTAAGCTCGATTATTCGAAGGCGCAGAATCTGCATCGCACGGATAAGGATTTTCCGGTGGCGTGGTCGAAGATGTATGGCAAGGGCCGGGTGTTTTATTCGACGTTTGGCCACGCGGCGGAAACGTGGGACGATCCGCGCGTGCAGAAGATGTATCTTGAAGCGATTAAGTGGTCGATGGGACTTACGAAGTAACTCTCGTGTCGACCTAAGTCGCATTGGTCCAACCACTTATGGCGTAATTGTTATGCATCCGGCTTCTATTTGTGATTTAATTATTCCTGGGAATTTATGTCACATCTCACTTATCGTTTGATAATCGGCATGGCTGCCGCGGGCATCGCTTCGGCGCAGTTTGGCGGAGGGCCCGCGTGGAACGTGGCGGGCGGAGATGCGCAGCGCACGTCGTGGGTGCGAACGGATCCGAAGATCTCGGCCGCGGAGATGCAGAAGCCAGGATTTCGTCTGCTGTGGAAAGTGAAAGTGAATAACGACGCGAGACAGGATTACTCGTTGTCGCAGGCGGTGGAGTTTCCGCGCTACATCGGATATCGCGGCTTTCGGTCATTGGCATTTTTCGGAGGCGCGTCGAATAACTCGGTCGCGATCGATACGGATCTGGGCCGTATCGAATGGGCGCATCATTTTGACGGCGCGCTGCCGAATGGCACGGCGACTTGTCCGGGCGGGACGATTGCCGGGGTGAGCCGGCCCACGCCGCTAACGGATAATCCGCTCGGCACGGTGCAGGCCGGACGCGCCGCCACACACGCGCTGAGCGCGGTGGGTGAACCTCATGAAGGCGCGGTGCAGGTGACGCAGTTTTTCCGCGCGGGCGGTGCATCGGGCCGCGGACCGCGCGCTCCGGCCGCGTATGGCAGCAACGCCGTGTTCGCGCTTTCCGCCGACGGGTTGCTGCATCTGGAGTATGTTTCCAACGGCGAAGAATCGGAAGCGCCCATACGGTTCCTACCGGCTAACGCGAATGCTTCGGGACTCATTTTCAACGAGACCGACGTGTACGTCTCGACGAAGAATAGCTGCGGCGGCGCGCCGAACGCGGTGTGGGGAATCGATCTGCTGAGTCCCGAAAAAAAGGTTTATAGCTGGAAGACGAATGGCGGCAGCGTTGTGGGGACCGCGTTCGGCACCGACGGCACGGTTTACGCATCGACAGGAGACGGCGACTATTCACCGGCCGCGTTTTCCGATTCCGTGGTGGCGCTGGATCGCAAGACGCTCGCGATGAAGGATTTCTTTTCGCCGGCAAAATCGGCATTTACAACTTCGCCGATGGTATTCGCTTTTGGCGGGAAGTATCTGATTGCGGTGGCGAATCAGGACGGGCATATCTATCTTCTCGATGCCGCATCGCCTGGTGGCGCGGATCATCGCACGCCGCTCGCGTCGATTGCGGCCAGTGTCACGACCGGCGAACTGGCGACGTGGGAAGCGAATGGCACGCGATGGATTCTGGCGCCGGTTTCGGGCGGCAAGAGCGCGGTCGCGGCCTTCAAAGTGGTGGACGCGGGCGGCAAACCGTCGTTGCAGGCGGCCTGGGTTTCCCGCGATATGACGGTGCCGCAGACGCCGGCCATTGTGAATGGCGTGATTTTCGCGGTATCGGGCGGCGACGCGCAGCATCCGGCGGTTCTCTATGCGCTTGATGGCGCGACCGGCAGAGATGTGTGGAACAGCGGCGCGACTATGACATCGTACGCGCGCACCGGAGTTTCCGGCGGATCGAGCCAGTTGTATCTCGGGACGCACGACAGTACAGTTTATGCCTTCGGATTTCCATTGGTTCCGACGGGCGAATAAGGTCTTACTATGCGAAAACTCTTTTTGGTATCGGTAGTAGCTTTTTCATGCGTGATGGGCTGGAGTGCGGACTGGATTACCGACGGCGGCGACAGTCAGCGTACTCACTGGCAAAAAGACGAGAAGCTGATTAGTCCGGCGACGGCGAAGAATATCAAGCTGCTGTGGAAGCTACAGCTGGATAGTAAGCCGCGTGTGATGACTAACCTCTACACGGCGCTGATTACGAATCGGGTAACGACTAAGTCCGGCCCGAAACAGGTGGCGTTAGTGGCGGGAGTTACCGATAAGTTGTTTGCGATTGACGCCGATACGGGCACTTTGCTCTGGACTAAGCAGTTCAGCAGCACCTCCGGCGACTATAGCCCCATCCAGGATGGCAGTATTCTGTGCCCCGGCGGTCAGACAGCGACGCCGTATATAGAGCCCACGGCGACACCTGGCAAATACACTATCCTTGCTGTATCCGGCGACGGCTTACTGCACCAACTCAACCTGGCGGACGGTGAAGACATCAAACCGCCGAGTAAGTTTGTACCTCCGGGCGGCAAGATCTGGGCGCTGAACGTGGTGAAGGGCGTTATCTATACGCATACTTCTCAGGGCTGCGGCGGCAATCCGAATGTGGCTTACGCTTACGATCTGGCGACGGACAAAGTGGGAAGCTGGGGCCCGGCGGGAGGCGGAATGTGGGGCAGAACGGGCCCCGCGGTTAGTCCGACGACGGGCGCGATGTACACCGGCACGGGCGACGGTCAGTGGCATCCGGAAGATGGCGTTTACGGCAATGGAATTGTCGGCCTGAAGCAGGATCCGGAGTCGAAGCAGCTGAAGCTGTACGATTACTTCGGACCTCCCAATGCAGCGTGGCTGGTGAAGCGCGATCTGGATGCGCAGGTAACGCCCGTGATCTTCAATTACAAGGGCAAAGAGCTGATGGTGAGCGGCAGCAAGGAATGCCGCCTGTGGCTGATGGACACGGCCGCGATCGGCGGCGACGACCATCGCACGGACCTCTACACAACGCCGACGTTCTGCAACGAAGACGTGAATTTCGCGTCGGCGGGAATCTGGGGATCGCTGGCGACGTGGGTGGATGCGAAGGGTACGCGCTGGGTGCTGAGCCCGTTCTGGGGCCCGAAGGATTCCCGGTTCGACGTGCCGGTGACGAACGGCCCGGTGACCAAGGGCGGCGTGATGGCCTTCAAGGTGGAAGAGAGTGGCGGCAAGTATAAACTGGCGCCGGCGTGGATGTCGCGCGATCTGGATCAGGGCGAACCGCCGGTGGTGGCGAATGGCGTGGTGTTCACGTATGCGAGCGGTGAGGCCACGGCGCAGGCTTATGTGGATGTAGGGCTGCAGGATACGTCGCAGCGGCGAATTCCGGCATCGACGCATTCGACGTTGTATGCGCTGGACGCGGAGACCGGCAAGGAACTGTGGTCGAGTGGCAACGATATCAAAAGCTGGCTGCACTTCGGCGAACTTTCGGTGGCCAACGGGCGGGTTTATATCGGCACCTGGGACGGCATCTTGTACTGCTACGGAATTAAGAAGTAGCCCGGTTATCTGACAGGCACGGCGAGCGAGCCTACGCGGCCGCTCGCGGTGTCGCGGACGACGATCGATAACTTCACGGCGTCGGACGCGAGCGGAATCGATTGCACCATGGTGACGCCGCGGCTCTGGTACGCTTCGATGTTTTCCTGTTTGATCTGGAACGGGCTCGCGGCGGAGATGCGGCCCACTTCGCGGCCGGCGGCGTTGAACTCGACGAATAGTTCCTCGATTTTTCCGGCTTGCCCGGTTTTGTCTGGCTGAACGGAAAGAGTCTGGGGATCCAGACGAAGACGAACGTTGAGCGTGCCTGGCTTCGGGTCGAGAGTCGCTTCTATGCCGACCGCGGTGGAGTCCGCCGGATTGAGCAGGGCCGCTGACAAGTCCACTTTCTTCTGCGACGCTTCTACCTTTGGCGTATCTACTGCGTAGTAGCCCTGGCGATAGCTGAGCGCGGTTCCTGGCCGATCGACGCCGACCTTCAGGTCGTGGTATTTGCCATCGACCTCGGCCAGGTAGAAGCCCAGCACGTAGCTGCTGCGCGAATCGGCGATGCCTTCGGCGAGGGCGCCATCAAGATCGTTGCGATAGAAATATGCGTTGCCGCCGGTTCCTTCCGCGATCCATTTTTCGCCGGCAACAGCGCCTGGTCCCCACATTCGCGGCGGTCCCATGATGCCATTGTTATCGACAACACTGACCGCGACGTTCGCATCGTTGAGAGCGGAGAAGGTCTTGTTCCATGTGGGTGCCGTTTCGCCGTTGAGGACGGTCACCGGAAATCCCTGCGTCACCCAGAAGACGCTTTTCCGGCCCGGCTGGCGGGCGAGTTGAGCGGCCAGCGCGCTCAGTGAAGTTCTGACCGATTCGGCGGCGCTTGCTCTCAGATCCAGGCCACGGGGGCCGGGAGTTACGCACGCCGGTACGCCGGTGACGGCTGTCAGAGCCGCCATTCGTGCGGCGGCGTCATCTTCGGCTGAATTTTTCTTAGTGGGAGGAGCCAGGCTGCCGACGGGAAGGCCTGGATCGACTGGAGGCGAATAGTCGGGCGGCTCGGTACACATGGCGCGCAGGATGTAGCGGGTGATTGCGTCGAGAAGACGCGCATGGTCTGTGGTGTAATCCTGCAAAATGACGAGGCCTTCGCCTTTCGAGATCACGTATAACGCGATCTTCTCATCGGCAGGCACCTTGTCGAGCATTCCGATCACGCCCTGGCGCGACAGCGCGTAGTTTTCGAACCAGCCGTCGATAGCATCGAGAAGGATGACCGTCGAATGGCCATTTGGTGGCGATGGCGGCTCACCGAGGTTGGTGAAGACGTTGCGCGGCAATACGGGTGGCGCCGGGAAAACCTGAGGCAGTGCGGGCGTCGAACGGATGAAATTGAAGATGGTGAATTCGCGCGGCTTGCCATCGTCGGTGATGGCGAAGTCCGATTTGTGGAGATCGTCGATAGGCTTACCGTGCGAATCGCGGACGGTGACGTCGATTTCGACGACGCGCGTATCGGTGCGCAGCGTAACTGCGTTTTGCATGGCAGTCAACTGCGCAGCGCAGGCTATCGCGAATAGAGCTGTTTTCATTTGACGTCGAAATCCGCGGTTCGCGTTACCGTGGCCGCGGTCACTTCTATTTTGTAGGCGCCGGCGGGGAGGCCGGCGGAGACAATGGGGAGATTCATCGCGACCGGGACGACTGTCTCGCCTGGCTTGAGAAACGTATTGGCGTTCATGAGGCCGGAATCGTCGATCTGCCTGCCTGTCGCGCGGTCGAGGATGCGAACGCGCACGGAGAGCGAAGGCAATGGCCTGGCGGTATACAACTCGAAATAGAAGAAGCCGCGCTCGGCGACGTGGAATTCGTTGCTGCCGGCCGGGATCACTTCGATGCCATTGGAGACCAGAGGACCGACACGCGCCAGCAACAAATCGTCGGAGTCTGTCTGGCTGGCGACCGGATGCGTTTCGTGACTCAATGCGAGGGCGCTCATGGAGGGAGTCGCGCCGTTCCCGCCGTTCCATGGATCGATGGCCAGGGGCAAATCGAGTTTACCGAATTCCTGTGCCCCTGCCGGGGCGACTGCGATGCGGAAGTTGTACTGGCCGGGCACGACTTCAAACTGATTCGTGTAGTGGTATGGGGCTTTCAGAAAGGCGTCGGCTTCCTGCTGGGTGGCGAAGGTGAGTTTCACGGTATCGCTGAGGCGCGCGGCCACTGAGCCATCGGGTTTGTAGGCGATGCCAGCGAGATCGATTTCGCCGTGCAGGCCGTCTTTGTCTTTACGGAATGGAACCGCGCGTGGCACGAAGTCCATGGCGACATCGACGCGGGCTTCGTTGGGGCCGGAATAGAACCAGGGGAGCTGCGCGGTCACTGCGATGTTTCCCGCGGTGCCGCCGGACGCGCGCGCTTCGAGATCTTTGCCGGCGGGCTTGCCGAGCAGCGGGTCTGCGGGTTTCTCCGTGCAATAGCCCTTGCGGGCACGAACGCTGAGGCCGCGATCCACTTTCACCTGCAGCGAATGGCAGGTTCCTTCGGCTGATTCGATGGCGGGAGTGTAGCCGAGCAGGTAGTAGTCTTCCTGCTCCTGCGCGATGTTGCCGAGATCTTCGGGCAGGTTATTGGTGGTTCCGAGCATCAGACCGCCGGTACCGTTGGCGAGCGCACGCACGACGTCCTGGTTGGGCGCATCGAGATTGATTTGAGAACCGGAGGCGTCGATGTTCGATAAACCGCCCCCGGCAGAGGCCGCGGGCGCCAGGCGTCCCTGAAAGCCGAGAGCCAAGGTTGGGAGTGGTGTTGAGGGCGGCGGGTCGAGGCGTCCGATGAGGCCGCGACCCAGAACGCCATAGACGGCGATGTTCGCTTTGTTGCAGGCGTCGATGGTGGTGATGACATCAGTGGAGACATCGCTGCCGCCGGTGAAGCCGCCGCTGAACAGCACGAGCGCTTTGCGGTCGCGGACAGAGGCTACCGAGGCGGCGACGGAACGCATCGAGGTCAGCATGCTGCGGAAGGTGAGGGGATCGGCCGGAGTATTGGCAGGGGCGGCTCTGGCCCTGCCGGCGGCGGGCGTGGCTAAACCATTCGGCGATACTGAGAAGCTTTCGAGGTTTGCGAGAGCGGCGTCGAGTCGCGTGGCGTCGGGCGTGAAGTTCTGCAGGACCTGCATGCTGCCGCCGTAGGCGATGACCGCGATGTAGCGATCGGGGCTGGCGAAGGTGTCGACGAATCGCGTGGCGTCCTTCTTCGCGGCAAGTAAGGTGGAGGGGCTCAGCGTGGAGGTATCGAAGAACAGGATGATGTAATGACGCGAGGAGCGCTCCGGCAAAACGCCGGCGGTTTCGAGCGAGAAGCTGGCGATCTTTTGTTCCTTGCCATCTTCCCAGATGCGGAAATCTTTTTGCGTGAGGTCGCGGACAGGTTTGTTCTTTTTGTCCGTGGCTACGGCATCGACGAGGACTACGCGGGTTTCCGAGCGGATTACGGTATCCGTCTGGGCAGCCGCGGTTGCGACGAACAGCAGGCAGGCGATATGCGATTTCTTCATGGGAGTTCCACTACGCTGCTTTGCGCGGCCATGAGCTGATCGCCGGTGTCGCGCACCACCATGCGAACTACGTAGCGTCCGGGATGCACGGTGAAGGTGCTCTTCACGCCGATGCCGGACCGCATAAGCTTTTCGAGTGTGCCATCGAGTAGCTTTAGCGTCACCACTTTTTCGAAGCCGGTGACGAAGTTGCCGTCCTCGTCGAAGATGCCGGTTTCTACGGTGACATCGTTCAGATTGCGATCGGCTTCTTTGTGAAAGGTTAGCTTCTTTATGTCGATTGTGGCTACGGCGGAGAGCTTCACGTCACCGTTTTCGAGTTTGAAATACCGGGTTGCCAGCGTTGCGGGCAGGTCGCGGATTTCGTCGCGGGAGAAGAAGGCTTCTTCGATCTGCTGTTTGATCTGCTCTTTCGGATCGGCTGAATATTTTGCGGAGTAGTAGCCATTGCGCACCTGAAGGTTCATGCCTTTTTGAGTGGCCAGAGCGACTTTCAGTTTGTGATAGCTGCCATCGAGCTTGAGATCCTGCGGGGTGAAGGCGAGCACGTAGAGGTATTCGGGCGTTGCGGCTACGCGGGCCAGGCCTCCCTCCATATCGTTATTGCCCTTGAAATAAATTCCGCCGGTGCCGGAGGAAAGTTCGTCCATGATGTCGGATTGGGCGAGCCTGGCTGTGGTCTCGAAGGTATTTTTCGCGGCGATCGTGGTGGGGTTGGAATTTTTCGTGCCGGCATCGCCGCCGGGGATGGCGGAGTAGAGGCCGCGAGCGTCGAGTGCGCCGATGACGACGTTGGCGCGGATGGCCCGCTCGATGAGAGCTGTCTCCTGCGGGAGTTGTGCGCTCAGGACCAGAAAACCGGGAGAGATGAGGACGATGTTGCGCTGGCCTGGCATGGAGGCCATTTTGGCGACGACGGTACGGAGAGCATCGAGCGCCCATACGGTTTCGTGTTCGCCCAGATTGACGGCATCCCGGGCGGCGTTTGTGATCAGGGTGTTCAACATGTTGCCGCCCAGAACACCTGCGCAGGCGAGGGCGTCGGCGTGAGCGATTGCGCGGGCGGCGGCGTTGTTGCCGTTGTAGATCAGGTCTCCCTCGTAATAAGAGACGGGCGGGCACATGTTCTCCTGCATTGCGGATGTGGATACGCCCTGACCGACGCTCAGGGCATCGATTGCCGCGTGGAGTCTTGCGCGGTCCGAGGTGAAGTCGACCATGTTGCGGCCGGAGGTGGTGTAGATGGCGACGCGGTCGCGTGAGTTGGGCGCGGCGTCGATCTGGTGGAGGGCTGCGTCGCGGGTGTATTTCAGTTCGCCGAAGCCAAGATGAAGATCGTCGAAGAGGTAGGCCGTGAAGCGGTCGGGTATGCCGTCTGAGTCGAGCGGCGTCTGCGCTTCGGTGGGAGTGGGTGTTGCTTTTTTTGGCGCGGTGGTTTCTTTGCCGGTTTTTTCGATGGTAAATCTGGAAATCACCTGCGGCTTGCCGTTGTCGAAGAGCTGGAAGTCGTCTTTGGAGAGGGTGCCGATGGCGTGACCTTTGTTGTCTCGCACTACCACTGGCACAGGGACGAGATTGCTGGCGGATTTGAAGGTTACAGCGGCTTCTTTGGTGGTGACTTCGGGCGTTTGGGGCCAGAGAGAGGTTGCGCAGACGAGGCTCAGGAGGGCGATGCGTGTGCGCATGGGGCTGTTTGATTTTACGATAATTTCGGCAGTGCGCGTTATGCGTAGCTGGAGACGGTGGCGTGGTTTTTGGCTTTGCGTTCGGTTTCTATGCGCTGGTGGTAGCCGCTTTCGCGATATGCGGCGAGCGGGTTGGGCGGGAGGTTGTGCGCTTTGCGCCATTCCTCGATTACTGGCCTGACGTCGGTGGAGAAGGCGTCTCTGAGGCAGGTTTCGGCATCCACGATGGCGTTGTTTTGCTGGTGCGCGGCGAGAGTTGTGTGGTCGACGACGGCGGCTTTGGCGAAGAGCTCCTGGGCGGCGGTTACGGTCTGGATCATGGCCTCGATTTTCGGTTTTAGATTATGACTTTGATCGATCATGTAGGCGATGTCGGGCTGCTTGCCGGTTTCCCATTCGTAGAGGGCGATTTCGTGGAAGATGCGGAAAACCTGATAGGGGTCGATGGAGCCGAGGGTGAGGTCGTCATCGGCGTAGCGGCGGTCGTTGAAGTGGAAGCCGCCGAGCATGTCGAGATCGAGGAGCCAGGCTACGATTTGTTCGATGTTTTGCGAGGAGTAGTGGTGGCCGGTATCGACGAGGACCTTTGCCTGTGGACCGGCGGTGCGGGCGAGTTCGAGGGCCATGCCCCAATCCGCAATATCGGTGTGATAGAAAGCGGGTTCGAAGGGCTTGTATTCGACCAAGAGGCGCTGATTGGCGGTCAGGGCCTGGTGTGCGCGGCGCAGGTTTTCTATGAACCAGGTTTTGCGGCGACGAATATTTTGGGTGCCGGGATAGTTGGAGCCATCGGCGAACCAGAGGGAGATGTCGCGGCTTTCGACTTCAGTGGCGATGTCGATGCTGTCGAGAACGTGATCGAGCGCGGCTTCGCGGATTTGAGGATCGGGATTTCCGAAGGAGCCGAATTTGTAGATCTGATCCTGAAAGAGATTGGGGTTGATGGAGCCGGCGCGGATGCCGGTTTTTTTTGCGAGGGCGGAGATTTCGGGGGCGTCGTTGTGGAAGTCCCAGAGGACGTGGAGCGCGAGAGTCGGGCAGACACCGGTGACGCGATTGACCTCGGCGGCGTCTCTGAATTTTTCTTCGATGGTGGAGGCGGCGGCGGGCTGGTGGAACTTGCCGAAGCGGGTGCCTGTATCGGCGAAACCCCAGGAGGGGAGTTCGATGCGGAAGCGGTCGAGCGCGTGGAAGATTCGGTTTGTGTGAGAAGCGCTGCGCGCGGTTTGGTGGTCGGCCATATGTGTATAGTAGATCGGGAGGGAAAGCGATGATGCATCGACGCGATTTCGTTCAGGTGGCTGCGGGCGCGGGCGCCTGGGGCGCGATGGCTGGCGGGGCTGCGGCTGCGCCCACTACCGGAATGTTTCTGGCGCTGAGCAGCGCGCTGACTGGCAATAAAGTGCAGTGGCCGGAATTCGCGCGGCTGGCGGCTCGGGTGGGGTATGGCGGGACGGATCTCAACCTCGGTGGTGCGACGAAGGAAGGTCTTGATGCCACGCGCGGGTTGCTCGCCGAGTTGAAGATTCGGACTTCTTTTTGCAGCTTGCCTGTGAATGTTACTGGCACGGATGAGGTTTTTCAAAAGGGCATGGCGACGCTGGAGGAGCAGGCGAAGTTTGTTTCGGCGGTGGGGTGCGGTCGCATGATGATGGTGCTGCCGACCAGCAGTACGACTCCCGCCGATGAGTTACGCAAGATGCTGAAGGACAGGCTGACGGCTGTGGCGGAGGTGCTGGCGCGGCAGAATTGCCGGCTGGGGCTGGAATTTCTGGGGCCCCTCATGTTTCGCACGCGGGCTCCGCATATTTTCATTTACAAGATGAACGATGCGGTGGATTTCGCTAAGGAGATTGGGCCGAATATCGGGGTGGTGCTGGATTCGTGGCACTGGCATCATTCGGGTGCGACGGTGGACGATATTATCCGGGCGGGGAAGTCGCGGATTGTGACGATACATCTTTCCGATGCGGCGAAGATGGCTCCGGAGGATGTGAAGGATAATCAGCGGCTGCTGCCTGGCGAGGGCGTGATCGATCTGGTGGGGTTCTTTCAGGCTCTGAAGAAGATTGGGTATGAGGATGGGGTTAGTCCTGAGGTGATTGGGCGTGTGCCTGCGGAGATGTCGGCGGAGGATGGGGCGAAGCTGGGGCTGGATGCTTCGCTGGCTGTGATGCGGAAGGCCGGGATTGCGATTTAGCTGTATTCGGCTAAACTGGAAGCAGCAGCGATGACAACAGAAGAAAAACTTCAGGTCCTCACGGAAAGCCATGTGCGGCTCATGACAGAGTCCGAGGTATTTTGGTCGCGGCACAAGGAATTCGCGGCCGAACAGGATCGAGAGTGGGAACGGCAGCGTGAACGCTGGTCTCAATACGAGGTCCAGCGCCAGGAAGACAGGGAACGCGGTTTGGCTATGGACAGGCGGATAGTTGACCTCGTGAGCGGGATTGGGGAACTTATCCGAAAGAGCCCGACGACATAGCGACGCGAAGAGGCGCGGGGCTTTCAGGAGAGACCCGCCCTTCGAAAGGCGTTTGTGTAACGTTGCCATCGCTGCGACCGTGTTTCGATAGCGTTAGCATGCCAAACTTCGGACCACGACTTTCCGACTTCGACCTGGAATCCAAGGTTGGCGAGTTCGTACGCGCGTACATTTGCGTGTCCCGCGGCGGCGATTCTTCCGAGCAGCAGAAGGCGCTTCGATCGACCTGCGCTGGCCTGGAACGAATGCTCGCGGGATTGCTTCAGGGCAGCAAAGGCTCGACCGGCTGGGTCGATGCAATATCGCCAGGCGAGTTAAGTGTGCGTGGATGCGCGCTTTGGGGAGAAGGTTCGCGAGGACTTTTCTGGATGGAGCCTTTTCCTCGCTTCCGTGCGGATATCCGAGAGCACTGACGCAATCGTCAGTTACAGTCTCCAGTTCGCCGACGCAGCCCGGGGACTGGGTCACCGTTCCTTATGGTAAGCACGTGAGGCGACCAGATTGGTTTTTTCCGGTCGAATGGTTGTTCACGTTTTCAAAAGAGGCTGTTGAGGGCGAGGCAGGTCAGCCGAAATCCTGATCAGCTTCGCCCGGAACGACTGATTGCCTCCAGCGGAATCGTCATTATTGGCCTAGTTTTGCGCCCAGTTCGGCCCAGCGTTCGTAGAGGGCGTCTACTTCGGCCTGGATTTTGTCGATTAGTTGCGCGGCTTCGGTGAGGCGGATCGGGTCGGTGACTATGGCTGGGTTTTCGAGGGCGTCGCGGGCGTCGGCCAGCCTGTGTTCTGCCGCGGCTACCTTTTCTTCTATGTGTTCCCACTCTCTCGCCTCGTTGTAGGTCAGCTTGTTCTTTTTGGGTTCCGGCGTGGCGCGCGGAGCGGCTGTTGTCGCTTTCGCTCGCGGCTTTTTTGTTGCGTTGGCTTGCTCCCACTGCGCTAGTTCGGCGAAGAATTCTACGCCGCCTTCCCCGTCCATGGCTAAGAGGGTGCTGGAGAGGCGATCTAACAGAAAACGGTCGTGCGTGACTAATACGATGGCGCCGGGGAAATCGGCCAGGTTGCTTTCGAGGACTTCGAGAGTCGGGATGTCGAGGTCGTTGGTCGGTTCGTCGAGGATGAGGATGTCGGCGGGCTTCAGCATTAAGCGCGCGATGTGAACTCTGGCGCGCTCGCCGCCGGAGAGATTTTTAATTGCCAGGTCGAGTTGCTCGGGTTTGAATAAGAAGCGTACTGCCCAGCCGGCTACGTGCTGCGGACGATCGCGGAACATGACGGTATCGCCTTCGGGCGCGAGTGCGCGGCGCAGCGGCGTTTCGGGATCGAGCTGGTCGCGATTCTGATCGAAGTAGGCGATGCGCAGGCCTTCGGCGAAGCTGACTTCGCCTTCATCCGGCTTGAGATCTCCGACGAGAATGCGCAGCAGCGTGGTTTTGCCGGAGCCGTTCAGACCCATGATGCCAAGGCGGCCGCCGGGGCCGAGTACGAAGCTGACGTCGCGGAAGAGGAGCTTGCCGCCCATCGATTTGGTGAGGTGCTCACAGACGATGAGACGTTTCGTCATGCGGCCGGTAGCGGAGAAGTCGATGGCGGTGGTGCCGGTGGTGGTGCGCTGGGTAACGTCTGAGAGTTGGGCCTGGAGTTCCATGGCGTCCTGAATGCGCGCTTTGGATTTCGAGGTGCGGGCTTTGGCGCCGCGGCGCAGCCATTCGACTTCGCGTTCGACGAGGTTTTCGAGCGCGTCCTGCTGGCGCTGCTGGGCGCGGAGAAACTCGGAGCGCTTTTCGAGGAATTTGCTGTAGGTACCGGGCGTGGCGAAGAGGCCGAGCGGATAAGCGCGGTTGATTTCGGCGACGCGGGTGGAACAGTTTTCGAGGAAGTAACGATCATGAGTTACGAAGACGGAGGCGAAGGGCGCGGAGGCTACGAATTTTTCCAGCCAGATGATGCCGGCGACGTCGAGATGGTTGGTGGGTTCATCGAGCAGGAGAACGTCGGGGCTTTGCGCGAAGGCAGCGGCGATGGCGAGACGTTTGCGCCAGCCGCCGGAGAGTGCGCCGGCTTTGACGGAGGCGTCTTCGAAGCCGACGCGGCTGATTACCTTGGAGACTTCGGTGTCTTTGTCGTCGTGGTCCGAGACGATGGCGGCGTCTGTGACGATCTCGCGGATGGTTAAGTTGGGATCGAAGACGGGGTCTTGCACGACCATGGCGAGACGGACGCCTTTGCGCGTGGAGACGGTGCCGGCATCGGGCTTCATGTTGCCGGCGAGGACCTGCAGGAAGGTGGATTTGCCGGCTCCGTTGGGGCCGATGACGCCGAGGCGTTCGCCATCGTGGAGGCTGAGCGAAATGTCGGTGAAGACGGTGCGGGAGCCGAAAGTTTTGGCGATGGAATCGCAGGTGAGGAGTACGGGCATGAAAGTTATCGGTAAAGTTCTGCTGCTACGGGACGGGTTTCGGTTTCTTTGAAGACTACGGTGATGGTCGCGTGGCCTGGTTCGAGGCCGGCCGGTAGTAAGGCGTTGAGCTGGCGCGTTGCGGCTTCCGGTTCGAGCCAGATGACTGGCAGGTCCGTGCCGTTCAGGCGGACGCGGAGGTCGAAGTTAGTGGCATCGACTGGCAAGCCCGCTATCCAGACCGAGATGGCGCTGTCTTCGCCTGCGCGGATGCGGTTCGATTCGAAGATTTTGCCATCGGCGATGCGGGTGATTTCGAGATTCGAGGTGGCGGCTGGTTGCCACTGCTGCGTGTCGACGCCGATCCGGAGGGGCGGCGTGTAGCGGGAATTTTCCACGCGCAGGCGGACATTGTGCCAGCCGGGATTCAGGCCTGGAGGGATTTTGCAGGACGCCTGCCAGCCTCCGCCGGCTTCGGCGACGTAGAGCGGGCGTGCGCCGTAGCCTCCGATTTCCGGATAGACGTTATCGCAGGTGAGCGCAGCGCTGGAGTGCGTGAAGTAGAGGGTGAGGTAATCGTCCGCGTGGGCGGAAAAGGTGTGGTCGTGAGTGTTGCTGTTTTCTAGGCAGAGTATTTGGGGCGCCGGTTCGTTGCCTTCGTTCACATCGGGCGCGTTCCAGCGGCGGTAGGCGCTGACGTGCGCGCGTTCGGCCAGCACGCTTTCGAATTGCACGCGCGCGAAGCCGGCGGTGCGTGTGAAGGCGAGGAGGCAGGCGATGTTCGGTCCACACCAGTTGTCGAGCTGGCCGCGGAGTTCGGTGGTTTCGTAGAACTCCATGGCGGGAATGTTGTCGGGCGCATCGTCGGTGACGAACGATTCGACGCAGGCCATATCGCGGCACAAGCCGCAGACGTTTTCGAGCGCCAGAAGCGGGTGCTTGAGGTGATAGAGCACGCCGAGAAAAAGCACGATATCGAAGGTGCCGAGATCGTTCGAGGTGAGGCGGCAGATATCGCCGATGCGATAGTCGATGCGCGAGCCGAGGAGCGCCCTGGCTTCGAGCAGGCGCGTGTTTTTTGCGGAATCGAGCGCCATCACGGTGGCGCCGCGGCGTTCCATCTCAAAGCTGAACCAGCCATCCCAGGCGCCGATATCGAGAACGCGTTTGCCGGTGAGATCTTCGGGAATATGAAACTGGCGCAGGCGGGTGCGGAGCTGTTCGACGCTCTGGTGGCCGGGGATCACGGAGCCATCGGGCAATTCGATGCTGTGGTACCAGCCGAGTTTCGCGAGCCGTTCGACCTGCCGCCGGTTATCCGCGATGAAGCGGCTGTCACGCGCTTCGCTCATGCGTGAGTGACGATCTGGTGGAATTCCGCGGGTGCTTCGTTTTCCGATTCCGCGTCAGTATCGTTCTCAGGATCGTAATAACGGGTATCGAGAAGACGGCCGGGCTGGATATTCGACATCGCTTTCAGGATGTTTTCGCGGAGGTAGGGCGTCTGTTGTTCCCATTCGGCGATGGCTTCACGGATGCCGCGTCGCACGGTGCCGGTGCGGAGCGAACAGCCGCAGGGAACGACGGGCACGCCTTTGGATTCGACGAAGGCTTTCGTCAGTTCTTCGTTGACGTAGATCAGGGGCCGGATGATGCGGAAATCGCGCTTGCGGGAGACGGTGACGGGCGGCAGAGAGCCGATGCGGCCGGTATAGAGGATGTTACGGAAGAGCGATTCGCAGAGATCGTCGGCCGTGTGGCCGAAGGCAATGACATTGGCGCCGAGGCCGCGGGCGAGCTGGTAGACGGCGCGGCGGCGGAAGCGACTGCAGAGGTCGCAGCCGTGATCGGGCTGGTCTTCGAGGAGTTTCAGGGAAGGGTTGTCGGTGTGATAGGTCCAATCGACGCCGAGGGTTTTGATGTATTCGCCGACGGCGGCGACGGGGGCGAGGAATTTGCCCTGCTCGATGGTGAAGGCGCAGACGGTGAAATCGATGGGGGCGCGTTTTTGGAGCAGGAGGAGGACTTCGAGCATGGTGACGGAATCCTTGCCGCCGGAGACAGCGACGGCGAGGCGGTCGCCATGGCGGATCATGTCGAAGCGATGGATGGCTTCGCCGACTTTGCGGAGTAGGGTCTTTTCGAGGTCCACTGGGACTATTATCGCGTGAAGGCGGCTGCGCGGTCGCGGGTGCGATTCAGAGGATTGCGGCGGCGACGAGGAGGGTCAGGCCCGCGATGCCTGCTACTACACGGATGATGTGGAATGCGCCCCAGCGATCGCGCAACTGCTGCCAGTTCGCGGGGAGTGCGGCCGGTGTTCAGGTCACGATCCGCTTAACGATTGGAACAGGTCTGTGGACGCTGGTGGCAGGAGAGGAACAGGACAGAAACGATGGATAGCAGACCAACCGGAGTCAGGATGGTTATGACCGATTCCATGTTGCGGTTCATGCGAGCGGCGATAGCGAGGAAGACAACGATAACGCTGATTTCGCATATTTTCAGAGTCACGGCTACCTTTCCATACAAACCTCAGAGTAAGACGGATTCAGTGTTGCTTTAGCAGTTCGAGTTCTTCGAGGGTCTTCGGCCAGTCCTTGCCTAAGAGGCGGGAGAGGCCGCGGTCGGCGAGGAGGCGTCCGTTGGTCTGGCATTTGGCGCAGTAGTTGGTTTCGTTGCCGGCGTAGCGAATGCGCTGGATGGGTTGGCCACAGACCGGGCAGGGTAGTCCGAAGCGGCCGTGTACCGCCATATCCGGGCGGAAGGCTGTGACTTTTTCGGGAAAGCCGCTGCTGGCTTCGGAGCGCAGGCGGTCGATCCAGAGTTGCAGGACGTTGCGGATTGTGTAGAAGAGCCGTTGCCATTCGTCGGTGGTGAGTTTGTTGGTTTGCTGGATTGGCGAGAGCTTCGCGGCGTGGAGGATTTCATCGGAATACGCGTTGCCGATGCCGCTGAGAATGCGCGGGTCAGTGAGGGCGCGCTTCAGGGTGTGATTCTCTTTGGTCATGGCTGCGCGGAAGGCTTCCGGAGTGATTTCGAAGATGTCGAGACCGCCCGGATCAGTGGATAGCATTGCTTGCGTGCCGGCGAAAAGGTGGAGTGAGGCGCGGCGGGTGGATCCGGCTTCGGTCAGGAGCAGCGAGCCGTGAGCGAAATCGAAAGCTGCGAGTTGATTTTTTCCGGCGAGACGGAGGCCGGGCGGTTTCCAGTGGAGGCGTCCGGCGATCATGAGGTGCAGGACGAGCCAGAGGTCGTGATCGAAGCCGATGGCGATTCGTTTGCCGACGCGGCGGAGGGCGCGGACCGTTTGTCCTTCGAATGCAGTAGTGGGCGGGGTGACGGTGCGGAGCAGGAAGGGGCTGGCGAGGCGGATTTTGGCGAGCGATTCGCCGAGGATTCGCTCGTCGAGCGCGGTCAGGTAGGCGGCTATGTCCGGGAGTTCCGGCATGGTTACCAGAATAGCGGCCGGTCGCCAGATAGCGGCGATGTGGCGCCGGATGTTTCTGTGTGGTTCAAGGATTTCCTGCTTTAGGTTCCGCACTCCGGGCAGCCCTTGAATCCAGCCGGAATATTAACGCCGCGGTCCCGCAAAGCCCTGCGGGAACTACCAATCACTATTGGGATATCGGGGGAGTTCCTAGTCTGCCTTAACGTGCGATAGCTTAGCCCAGATGGCATTATTTATCATTGTGGCGATAGATTCGGCGGCGGCGCTCGAAGCCAAGATACAACAACTTTACCCGAACGACTATTATGAAATTGCACAGGGCAAATGGTTCGTCGTATCACCTATGGTAACGGCAAAGCAACTTTCAGCGCACCTTGAGATCACTCCTTCGCCACCAGCAGAAGGCATGCGCGCCGTCGTCGTATCGGTTAGGGGTTATTTTGGGCGCGGCCCCAAAGATATGTGGGAATGGGTAGCGGCAAAATCCACGGAAGTCAATGCCTGAAACGCGGACCAAGAAACCCGGTGGAGGAATCACATCCCCGGACGTGCAGGGATCCCCAGCGCAACAAGTGCCATCTGGCGATTACAGCTACATCCTGGAAATTGTAATGGGAATGGTCGGCACTGTGGCAAAACTAACTGAAGCTGTGGAGTCCCTAAAGGCACAGTCCAAGAGTCATGGCGACAAACTCGAAATGATCGGCAAGGACGTTCACGCCGCTAAGGTCGTTGTGGGGGTTGTTGGGACGCTCATTATTGGGGCAATTGGGTTCGTCGGATGGGTCGCAAAGGCATACCTTGATTACCTTGGCTCATCTGGTCACAAATAACAAATCGGCCTGAACCACACACAAATACCCAACTACGGGCAATGGCGGGCCCGGTATCCTTCCCGCCCGGCAATTTCACGTCGTCAGGCACAGCATTCGGTTCCGGCTCACCATTCAGGCTTCCCAGATGTAGGCGAAGAAGTTGCGGACGGTGTGGAAGCCGAAGCTTTCGTAGATGGAAATGGCCGTAGCGTTGGATTCGGTGACGGTCAGGGTGATTCGTTGCGCGCCGTGCTGGTAGAGCGCGGCGGCGGCGGTGCGCAAGAGCTCATGGCCGAGGCCGGCGCCGCGGAAGTTTGGCATGACGCAGAGCTGCGATATGTGGCCGGCTTCGAGGGATACGAAGCTGGAGAGCACCATGCCCGCGGCTGCGCCGGATTGCGAATCGAAGGCTATGAACGACGCAGCCTTGTGGAAGGTGCCGCAACCGGGGAAGTCGACGATGTTGGTCAGGAATTTTCGCGCGCCACCCGGAGAGCGGTACTGCGCATTGATTTCGCCATCGGCCTCGTCTTTGTAGGCGCCGGCGATAATGGCGCCGGCAGTGTGCATGAGGTGGTCTTCCCAGCGATCGAAGCGGAAGCGGGTGCGGACTGTAGCGCCCACGCCAGGCAGGCGCAGCTGGCCATCGCGAGACATGAGGCGGCGCCCGAAGAGGCGGACCGGTTTGCCGGAGGCACTGGCGCCCGCGATAAGCGCGGCGGATTCCGGTGTGACCAGCATCAACTGGCTCTCCATACGCGTGATGCGGGGCGTGGCGACCAGGGCGTCGAGCAGAGATCTGAAAAGTTCCGACTCGGACAGGGCGTCGCGCAGATGCGGCCTCACGTAGATGTCGCCGATGATGCCGCGCGGCTCTTCGAGCACGGCATAGCCGTAACCGGCTACCCAACCGTCCGACACGAGAGCGGCGCCGCCCAGAGAATTGGTGCCGGCGTACTTGCGGACGAGATCGGCTGAAGGCTGGAAGTCCCAGTCGAGATGGGTTCGCCACTCCTGGATTTCGTCGGCGAGGAGGGGTTCGAGATCGCGCGCGGCGATGCGGCGTAGGTCGACGATTTCCCGTCGACGGGGAGTTTGTTCCATGGTATCGGCCCGCGCAGCCATTCGAAAGAGTATATCGGGTCTGCCCGACCTGAATTACTTTGCCAGCAGTGCGGCCAGTTCGGACATGGCTTCGGCGCACCGATCGCGCGTGACATCGCGGTGAGTGACGGCGCGCATCAGGCGGTCGCTGCCGCCGATGGCGTTCATCAGAATGCCGCGCTCCTGCAGGCGGACGCTGATTTCGCGCGGGTCACGGCCGGTGCCGGAGACATCGAACACAACTATATTCGTTTCGCCGGGGAAGACTTTGATGCCTGCGATGGCGGCGAGGCTTGTGGCGATAAAGCGCGCGTTGGCGTGATCGTTGGGGAGTTCGGCAGGGCCGTGTTCGAGGGCGACCAGACCTGCGGCGGCGAGGACTCCGGCTTGCCGCATGCCGCCGCCGAGGCGTTTGCGGAGCAGACGGGCTTTGTCCATGAGGGGGCGCGAGCCGGCGAGGATGGAGCCCATGGGCGCACCGAGTCCTTTGGAGAGGCAGAAGGTCAGGGTATCGACTTTGGCTGCGATCTCGCGCACAGTGCGGCCGGACGCGGCTGCGGCGTTGAAGACGCGCGCGCCATCCATGTGCACGGGGACATTGCAATCGTGCGCGTTGTCGCATATTTCGTCGATAACGGCCTGCGGATAAACGCGGCCACCGCCCATGTTGTGCGTGTTCTCGATGGTAATGGCGCCGGTGGGCGCGGCGTTGAAAGTTACAGGCTTGACGAGGCCGCGAATGAGGCCCCAGGTGAGAATGCCATCGGGCGTTTCGACGGTGCGGACCTGGCAGCCGGAGAACCAGGCGGTCATGGAGAGTTCCCAATCGACGACGTGGACGCGGGAATCGGCGATGATTTCCTGGCCGTGTTCGGTGAGGAGCTTGAGGCCGATGGTGTTGCCCATGGTGCCGGTGGGGATGAAGAGCGCGGCTTCTTTGCCGACGACTTCGGCGGCGCGGGCTTCGAGACGGTTGACGGTGGGATCTTCGCCATAAACGTCGTCGCCGACTTCGGCGTCGAACATGGCCTGACGCATGGCGAGGGTCGGTTTGGTGACGGTGTCGCTGCGGAGGTCGATTTTGGGTTTGGCGGTCATGCCGCGATAAACTCCTGGAAAATTTCGTTGGAAACCATGATGCCGCGATTGGTGAGGCGGAGGCAGCCGTTGTCGGACACCATCATGCCGTCGGAGAGATGGCGGGTGATGGCGGAGCCGTAGCGGAGCCAGTCGGAGGGGTCGGGCCGCACGCCTTCGGTGAGGCGAAGACCGACGAAGAATTTCTCTTCGACGGGATCGGGCCGGTTGGATTCGGCGCGAACGGATTCGCCGGTCAGCGATTTATCGACATACTCGGCGGCGGTCTCGACGTTCTGCCAGCGAGTGACGCCATCGAACGAGTGCGCGTCGGAGCCGAAGCCGAGATAAGGTTCGCGATGCCAGTATTTGAGATTATGCAGGGATTCGGCGCCGTCGCGGGCGAAGTTGGAGATTTCGTAGCGAAGAATGCCGCGCCGAGCCAGCTGTCGGACGGCGGTTTCGTAGAAATCGGCGATGCGATCTTCGTTGGGAACGTCGAAAGCGCCGTAGCGTTTGCCGCCGAGGATGATCTCGGCGCCGAGGCGGCTGTTGTCGTCGATCTCCAGCATGTAGACGGAGACGTGGGGGACTTCGAGCGCGAAAAGCGCGTCGAGCGAAGCCTGCCAGGAGGCCGCGGTCTGGCCCGAGAGGCCGGCGATGAGGTCGATATTGATGTTGGGGATGCCTTCGGAGCGCAGCATCGCGACGTCATTTTCGACAATGGTGGCATCGTGTTTGCGGCCGGTGCGCACGAGTTCGGCGCGGATGAAAGACTGCACGCCGAGGCTGACGCGATTGACGCCGAAGCGTCGCCAGGCGCGGATGCGTTCGGGGGTCAGGGTACCGGGGGCGGCTTCGATGGTGGCCTCCCGCCATTCATGCGGCATGTTGGCGAGTACGCGTTCGATGACGGGCGGGTCTATGGCGCTGGGGGTTCCGCCGCCGATGTAGAGAGTCTCCGGAGGCGGTAACGACACGAATTGCGAGGATATTTCGGACGCGAGTGCGGTGAGATAGTCCTGTTCGAGCCCGCGTGGCTGGACGCCGGACGCGAAATTGCAGTACGTGCATTTCTGCGCGCAGAAGGGCCAGGAGATGTAGATGCCCGCCATGAATGCATTATCGCGTGTGGAGGGTGGTTGGTTAAAATAATGACGCAGGTGAGGCCGTTATTTGAGTTTCGGACGATCGAATTGCCGCGCGAAGCGGATGTCTGCGTGCGCTTTTGGCGGGATGCGTATGTGTGCAGCTTCGACGACCCGGATCGATATCGGACTCGCACGGACGATGAATATTTGATATGGCTGGCTGATTTGATCGCGGAGATTCCGCAGGGTTGTGTTCACCTCCTCAGGAACGGGGAGATTGCCGGACAGGTGGTGGTCAATCCGCGAGCCGGGAATCCGGTGGGGTACGTCAATCTGTTCTATGTTGTGCCTGCAATGCGGGGAACCGGGGCGGGAGATGCGCTGCACGAGTATGTGGTTGCGGTGTCGGCCAGCATGGGTATTGGGAAGCTGCAGTTGAGTGTGAGTCCCTCGAACGAGCGCGCGTTCAGGTACTACTGTAAGCACGGCTGGGTCGATCTGGGGCCGGACCCGAAGCATGAAGAGGTTCACCGGATGGAACTATCGCTTGCTGAGAGGACTAAGAAGCGTACTGCCGGCGAAGGCTCTGTTTGAAGAGGGCCCAGAGCGCGATGAGGGTGACCAGCGCGCTTAGCACGCGGCAGATCCAGTCTTCCGGTATGACGCCGAAGTTCAGATCGATCTGGCAGGCGCCGTTGCAGGTGGGGTCGACGACGATGAGGCCGAGTTTATCGCCATGCACCGGGACAGTGCGTCCGTTGATGGTGGCGCGCCAGCCTGGCATCCACGTTTCCTGCACTGAGATCAGCTGGCCGGGCTGAATCGAGGTCCGGATGGTGGCTCGCGTGGGCGACTGCCATTGCAGGTCAGCCAGCGGCAGAGTGGTGTCGTCGAGCGCCGCTACGTAGGCGCGCGCGGGTTCCGTATCGAGGCCATGGATGGGCTGGCGGGTGACTTCGGCCTCGCGCGGGATGACGCGGGCGAGCGACAGGGTGCGCTGCGGGACGCGGAAAATCGTATCGTCCTCGTCGTGCCAGAGAACGGGCAGGAGGCCGTCGAATTTGTGGGAATTCGGGAACGGATGGTAG
>Ga0302270_10001628_pt1 | contig 22646 bp, 16 predicted proteins | sample III_Bog_E2_3_FD_198773 | JGI IMG/M metagenome (GOLD analysis project Ga0302270, IMG submission 198773) | Peat permafrost microbial communities from Stordalen Mire near Abisko, Sweden - III_Bog_E2_3 | ecosystem: Environmental > Terrestrial > Soil > Wetlands > Peat | place: Sweden: Abisko... | reverse complement strand
TTTTGACGTGCAGTGCGCCCACGAGGCCGACGAGCAACTTGTGGCGACGCTGCACCATTCACACCGCAGCGCTGGCACGCGACCCGAGTACCGCATGGCGTGGACGCACCCAGTCGCACCTTCTCTGGTGGTGCTGTTCGCGGCGTCTTTGCACACGCTGGTGCCCGAGTTCCGTTGGGCCATCCGTGACCCCGCACCACACCTGCAGCGGTGGTGGGGTGGTGAGACGCTGCTGCGTACTGGCTTTTCGCCTGTGCGCCCCGTTGATGTCGCCAAAACGTTCATGAAGGCGCAGTCGCCACCCACCTTTGAGGCGCTGGACGCAGACGCGGCGCTGGCGCGCGCCGCTGCAGGCCGGCCGGACCGCATTCGCCCGTGGTGGTGGGCCACCGCCGCGCTGCGCGCCGTTGCGGGCCGCAGCGAGGTGCGTTGGATGCTCCAGCAGATGTTCCTGGACCTGGCGATGCTCCTGCACGAGGGCGACCATGCGCTACTGCTGTCCACGCGCGCTGCATCGGACACGTTGGACGCGCTGCAGGATTTTGTGCGCCGTGCCACAGACGTGCACGACCTGCACACGCGCGACGTAGTGGACGCCCTGGCGTGCCCATGGGAAATGCTGACGCTGTGGGTGGTGGCAGTGCTGGCCAAAATGCCGTTGCGGCGCCGCGGCATTCTTGAGCTTCACGCCAGCACGTACCTTCAGGACCACGCCAGCACGTCCCTACACCAGCCGACGGTTCTGCCAGGCCCCGCCACCGCCAGCCCCGCGCTCAAGACGTCGGTGCAGATCAGCAACATCGATGCGCGCAGACTCCCCGTCCTGTCGCTGGCGCGCCTCCGCGCGGCGCTGCACCCCAACCGAAGCATCGTCAAGACCATTGTTTTCGCAACCGGCAGCTCGCGCGGGCTCGTGTGTCTCAACTTGGCAAGAACCATCATGGGAAATGTGGGCGGTGGCAGCATGCCGCTCGTGACGCCGGCTACCTTGCGCGCGCTGATGGCCGTGCCAACGCTGCGTCGCCGCGGCCCGCCCTTGGAGGCGTGGGCGTGGGCGCGCAGCATTGCCACATGCTGCGATCGCGCTGCAGACATTTCCAACGCCGCCGTCGCTCCCGCACACCAACTACCACCCGTCGTGGAGCGCACCGCCGCGATTCGCGCCGACGATGCAGGCAAAGACGAGAAGTCCATGCACAAGCGGATGCGCATTGAAACGGATGGGGAGGGCAGTGCTGGTTTTGACGCCGACATGTCACTGACGCAACTCGCAGCGGCAGTGGCGGAGACCGACCGCGCCGAGGCGGCCTTCTTTGGGGGAACCCGCACAGTGCCCGCCCTCGCAGTGCCCGCCCTCGCAGTGCCCGCCCTCGCAGTGCCCGCCCGCGCAATGCCCGCCCGCGCAATGCCCGCACCCGCCACCCTCAGCGTCTCTTCGACAAAGGATGCGCATCCGTGGCGGGGAAGGACAGGCTACTGGAGCAACACCTTCTCTGCGGCCAAGTTCGCGGCCGCGTCACCCCTTGGCCCGCGTGTTCTTGCGCCAGAGGCGGCGCGAATGATGGACTTGACAGCGTCTGGGCTGCCACTGTGGCTGGGCCGTGCGCCGCCTGCCGCCGCCGTATCGCCTGCAACCGCGCACCTGGTTCTGCAGCGCACGTTGGAGGCATTGCCGAACGTATCGTCCCTGCCCTGCACACCCGTCACCTTTCACGAGGGCACGCGGCGTTGGGCGCTGCGCACGTTGGCCTTGGTCCCCGAGTGGATGCGGCTGCACTGAGTTCGGAATCAAAACGTGACTTGAAACGTGACTCCCAGTTTTGAGCAGTGCCTGAACAACAGAATGGCGGCGGACGCGTCCAGCACCGTTGCCTTGGTGGTCCGGCATGCGCTAGAGACGGAGCTGGCGGCGCTGCAGCAACAGCAGCGCGCACTGAAGCGGCAGCAGCAGGCGGTTGCGGCGGCCTTGGACGAGTCGCTGCCACGCATCACACTGGCAAACGAAGCTGCGTCCATTCTGCAAGCACACCACGTGCCGCCAGACGTGCGCGAGCTGATGCGCACATTTCCTGGCCTGAGCTCGTAATGGAGGACCCAGACTTTGAGGACGTAATTCTTGCTGCAGACGAAAGCGATGCCGAGGAGAAGGACGGTACACAGGTGGAGGACCACCCGCTGGCTTTGCAGTCGCACGCCGCGTGGGAGCCGCCGCCGGCGCTGCTTCGGGCTCTGCGTAGCAGCGCAGCGCAGTTCCGCGCTGTCGATGATGCGGGGCGCATTGATTCGGCAGCACCCATCGAGGCCATGATCCCTGCGGCGCTAATGACGCTGTTGCCGCGATTGACGGCAGCAGCGCAGCGGTGGGGCGCAGAGGCGCTCCTGATAGAGCAGCAGCCCGTGTGTCCAAAGCCGGGCCCCACCGCCGTGTCCAACGTACGAACCAAGGTGCTGCAGCACGCGCTACAGACGGCAGCACTGCTAGTGATGGACCTGCCGCTCGGCGTGCACGCTGTCGCCAGCACCTACAAGGCCACTGACTTTGGTCGGCTGGGGTGGCCGCCGCCGTGCAACCCGCAGACGCGACGGCCGTGGCTCAAACGGGCGGCGCGCGCGTGGATGCCGCAGCTGCTGCGCGCCTCCGACCCCGGGCTTTCGCGCGGCATGCACTCGGTGTGGGTGCCGCAGCTGAAGCCGGGCACACGTGGCGTCGGCGCCCAGGCGGACCGCTGCGACGCGGTTCTGCAGGCGTACTACTTTCTGCGCAAGCGCATGCGTGCCAAACCGGGCTCTGCCGCCGCGCGCTTCAACCCCCTCGCCGGGCTCGCCCGGGTGCGTGCTGTCTCCATTGATCCAGGAACCGTGCAGCTTGGGTGGGCGGTGGTCGAGGTGGCCTTTGCCGAGTCGGCCCGAGATCACGAGGTGCTTGGAGGCTTCCACATCACTGTGCTCGAGTCGGCTTGCGTCGACTGCCTCGGTGGTCCCCAGTTGGAGCCGCTGCTTTGCGCGGTGCCGCTACCAGCAGTTGGCAAACCCACGCGTTATGCACAGGTTGGTGGCGGCACGGCGGCAGAACGACACGCAGAGGAAGAGTCAGAGGAGGAGGGTGTATTTGCACACAAGCCCAAGCCCAAACGGCGCAAACCACGTGTCCGAGGCAGCACTGTGGTGCGTGCTGCCGTGGCCGCCAGCGACGCCGCCGTGGTTCAGGCTCTGATGGGCGGCGATCTTGCCGATCGGCTGCGTCCCGTGGCCGACGCGGAGCCAGACGACGCTGTTGCCTCTGGCATCGGGCGGAAGCGACGTCGGCGAGACCACGGCGCAGGTACAAGAACAGCCGGAACCGTACGAAATGCAGACAAGCGTGCGGGCGTCGATCCATGAGTTCAAGCGGCATCGTCGCGGTACAAGCCATCCATATCATGCGGCGGTATGAGCTGCACCTGCGTCTCGTCAGCAAACTGAACATGTCGCGCCTCCTTGCGCGTCTGTGACTCGGTCTGCGACGCGGTCTGCGACGCGGTCTGCGAATCAGGCTGCGGCGTCAGCAGCACCACCAGGTCGGCATCGGCGAGGTCAGCGAGCGCGGCAACTGCCGCTGCTGCGCCGGCGCGCCCCGTGATGGCATGCAGCAGCAGCGTCTGCCATGCGGGCGTCAGGCCAGCGGCACCCAGGCGTGAACGCTGCTCGGGTGTCAGGACCTGCTGCGGCTCCTCCTCCAACGTCTCTTCCGCAACCGCCTCATCCGCCACATACTCGTCCTGCTCCTCTGGGGCGTCATGCACGGGGCTGCGAATCCATGCAGTGGGCAATCGCGCTGCAGCTGCCGATGCGGCGATAGAGGCTGTTGCCGCGTCTGTCCCAAAACTGGGTTGCGCAACCTCCATCTCGTGCGACAGGCGCAGCCGTCCAAAGTCGGGTGCACGCGGCGTTGCCACGTACATTGGCTCTGACGGCGGCGCTTGCGGCGGCGTCGCTGGCGGACGCACCCACGCGGGCACTGCGTCCTCGATGGGCCACGTGTGAGGTGGTGGCGGCGGGGCGTCCGGCGGAGTCCGTGGGTGCTGCACGGCGTGGTGGTAGATTTGCGCCAATGCGCGCGTCCGTAGCTGTCGCCGCGCATCGCCACCGTCCATCCACGCTGCAAACGTAGGCGCCGACTGCTGCAGCAGCGCCGTCTCAACCTCCTCGACGGTGGGCCCTGCATACCATGCAGGCAGCGGTGGTGGCGGCCCCACGCGGCGCGCAACCATTTGCGACTGCTGTGGCAACGTAGGCGCTTGGCCGTCCATTGCTCCGCCCCACCAAAGCGGCGGCGGCGTCAGATCAAAGTCGTTGTCACCATCCATCTCTGTCTCTGGCCTCCTCTGTGGCTGGATATGGAGAACAGACCACAACAGGTTGGTTTTTGTTTGTCGCACTACATGGCGGGTCCAATGTGTCTAATTCGAACGAATATCACGCCTGTTCACCAGGCGACGCTGCCGCCAGTGCTGACGGCAAGGGGATTTTGTGCGACTGCATATGCACCGAGCTGCCCTGCCGCCGCCGCCGCCTCATCGGGGGCGTCTGCGCCGATGAGCAGCCGGTAGAGGTAGAGTGCATCGGCCGGGTAGCGAACAGGCAGCGTGTTTGGGCACGTGCAGGCGCAAGGCGCCGCCAGTTCAGTGTAAAGCACCCGGCGGCAAGAGGAGCGGCTGGCCATTAAGCCGTCACACGGCGCATCCAAAGAAATCCGGTTTGCTTCCAACCGATTTTCGTGCAGAAGCAAACAATCAACGTGCGTGATAATTACAGCGCGCGACCGCACATCTATGATTCCCTCCAGAGAGTTGGAAAAAAGGAACGAATGAAACCCGGCAGCCTGGCGATTTGCATTTGCTTGTTTTCTCCTCCCGTTTCGTGTGCGCTTTGTGCAGAAACACAATGGCAGCGGAACCAACGTCCGTGCCTCCGTTCCCGAAAGACGAGCCACAAGTCCAGCGGCAAGTGGGCAGCAAGGTCAAGCGCGAAGAAGGAAGCGCCGAGGATGCGGCTGTAGCCCCTGCGTTGTCCAAAAAGCCTCGCGCCGGCGTGTTCAAAACGTGGGAGCTCTGGCACGCCGTATTGGCGTCCGCGGCTGTCCAATCCGATACGGATACGCCTGTCGCGTCCATCGAGCGCCTGGCCTCTGCAGCAGCAGGCGCAGTCAGCGGCTCAAGCGGCGGCGCGCCTTCGGGCGACACTGTGTTTGCATTCACAATGCCCGCTGGTTGCTACGGTTTCGGTGACCCCTGCTATTTCGTGTCGCCTGGCACGAACGAGACGGCGATCATGCTGCAGCACGATGGCGGAAACGCGGATCACATGCAGCTCCTCGGGGGCCGTGTGCGGCACATGCGCGGTGCTTCTGAGGAGGCCGCCGAGGACGGGTACATGGCGCTGACCAACACGCTGATCGGCGACGGACTGTTCAACACCACGCTTAAGACGGCAGAGGGCATCAAGTACAGCATTGGTGTCGACTCGGGCGTATTTGGTCTGGTGCAGGACGCGCTATGGGATTACACCTGCCACATGTACGGATCAGGTCGCGGTTTACGATGTATGGAGGAGACGACCAAATCCATCGAGTCGTGCACGCCCGTTGAGGTGCGCCACGTTGTAAACCGAGAGAAGGGCACGTCGCTGGTCACCATCACCTTTACGAAACCGTGGGGAACAGAGCCCGACACATGGACCATCGATCTGGGGCGCGGAGAGCCGCTCGACGACGACAGCGAAGAGGATGACGACGAGGAGGGTAGGGACGACTCTGCGCCCCCTGTTTTCCAGTGAAGCCTGCTGCTGTCCATGCACGTGGTATTCGAGCACGCGTCTGCAGGCAAAATTAAATTTCTAAATAAAAACTTCACGCGCCACAGCATACCTCTCTGTGCTGGTTCTGCAGTGCTCGCACGCCCACATCTTTTGCGACACGTCGTACAGCAGCGCAGCGCTTCACGCCAACATCATCCTGACGTACTGAGTGTCACGGCCAGTGCCGCCAGGGCGCGCGTATTGTCCTTGACATGCCCACATGTGTCGGATTGCGAAAAGTCGAGCGTGCCGTCGTCGTTGCGGTACGGCGACGCCCACTCCATGAACGTGAAGCCCGCGCCGCGGCGCCCGTGCGCAGCATGGCGTTCATCGTCGCAGTGTATCGCACGCGCTCCTCGTCCGTGCCCACAAATGGAAATTCGTGCTTGATTGGGCCGTGCATCGCCTCCAGCTCAGCGCGCCGCGTGGTCGGTGTGATCTCGGGCAGGATGACGCGGCCAAACCCCGCAAAGTCGCGCGCCAGCACGGCGAGGTAGCGGCTCACAAGCTCCTCGCACACCTGTCGCTCATCACGCCCCAGCGCGACTTGCTTGCCGATGTGACATCGGCAGTCGACCTCACCGTACAGAACGACGGCGGCGGTGTCCCGCGTCACGTCGGAGGCTGGCACGGCGCCACGGTTGATGACGCCACCGTCGCGGCCGACGCGGTGCATTGTGATTGAAATTCGGTACAGCGGCACCGCATTGGGCGCGTTCCTGAACGTATAGTGCGCGTGGCTGTCGCCAAACACGTACGTCCGCATCTTTTTTGTCGTTAAATTCAACGTATCGATTTTTTCTATTACGAGCCAAAAGCAACTTTTTATTTGGAGGTGGCACGAACCCATTCATGCGCCGTCTCGGCGTGAAGCGTGTTGCTGTCGAGTACGTCGGCAACATGTGACAAGTTCACGCCACATTACAAAGGTTCCAATATTCGTGGTATTCGAGCGACCGTCTGCAGGCCAATTACGAAAGCGGTCGCCGCGATGTTTCAAACAGTGCGCGCAGGCGGCGCTTGAAATCAAATTCCCCCGGGGTCACTGAGCTCACTGTGCGCGGTTACGCTCCCCCATGGCATTCAATTTTGCGGGAACGGCCGCCGAGGCAGCGGTGCTGTTCCCACTTGACGACAAGGTCCGCCTCGCGGGCGTCAATAGCGCCACGGGGGTGCACCTCAACGTGGTCCTCGCGCCACCGCCGCCGGACGCAGACGTCGCGGCCGCAGTAGCGGCGCACCCTGCTGTCGCCGGCGCCGCCAACGCCACACTGTGGGAGGTGACGCGCTTCCACGTGTTGGCTGGTCTGGACAATGCGCTGGGGGCGATAGTGCCGCGTGACACGGGCTACACGCGCCTGGCGTACGCCTTCCAGCTGCGCGACGCCGTCTCGGCGCGGTACCTCCAAATCAACGACGCAGGTGGCGCTGGCACTGCCGATGCCGGCGCCGCCACGTGGTTGGCCGTCATTGTGCTCACCAACGCCGACAACAAACCAACAGGAGAACTTTGCAATAACGGCAGCTCGCTGTTGTACGTGGCGCCTGCTGTCCCATCGCACGCTCCGCCGGCACCAGCCGCCTTTTCACACTGTGTTGCGTACGATGCCGGCGCGGGCGGCGTGCTCAGTCTTCTCACAGCCGCCGAGGGACGAGCGGGCGGCAGCGATGTTGTCCTGGATGGGTTTCCAGATGACGGCAGCGCGCCGGACCCATCCTCGTTTGGCCCACAGCCGCTTTGCGTTTGGGTGGCGGCGTGTCTTGCCACAGCGCCCAAGCTGGTATGGGCGTCGACGGCAGCAACCGAGCACGTGCGTCCGCCAGTCAATGGCGACGTGCTCACATTTGTGTCGGGATCTGCAGCGGAGCTCAAGGCCGTCGTTGCGCGACGAGACGGCACAGTGGCCGCGGACACGGTTCCCACGCCGTGCGCCGTCACACGGTGGTACGCGGTGCCTATCGCACAGAATTTTTCCCCCACGCCGCTTGTCAATGGCGTGACCATGCCGCTGGTGCTGTTCAACCTGTGGACGCCCGCGCGTGCCGATTCTGTCGACAGCGCCAATGGCAGCAACAGCGCCGATGGTGTCGACAGCGTCGATGGCGTCGACAACCTCGCACGTGACTGGCTCGTGGAGGATTCCGTCACTGGCGCGGTGCGCGTGGCGCGCGGTGTTGGTGTCTGGCCAGCCGCGGGCGCGTTGGTGGTCGCATTCCTAGATGGCGTCGGAGCCGACGCCGCGCGCATGCAGCCGTTCCTGGTGTGGCACGCCGATGACGCCACGCTTCTGTGGGCGAGCGCCACCAACTTTGATCTGTTCCCGTTAGACGGAGCACGCATCCCACCGGCACGCGCCATGCTCTGGTACGACCCACGCAGGCTATTGGAAGGGCGCGGTGCGTCGTCGCCGCCCGCATGCTGTGCCCCAGGGCACGCGTGGGACGGCGCCACCGCCGCATGCACGCGGTGCCCCGACGACACGTACGCTGTGGCGTTGGCGCCGGTGTGCGCGCCGTGCCCTCCAGATCTCGTTCCTGACGCCGAGCGCGGCGCGTGCGTCATGCCGCTGCGTCATGCGCTGCTGGCGCCGCCCAACATTGCGGTCGTCCTGTTGATTGTGGTGCTTGTGGTGGGGATGGTTGCCCTCCTTGCTGCAGGCCCGCGGCGCACGCCTGCGGATTGAGTCTCGGCACGGACTTCTGACAACACTTCAAGTCCGTCTGGCAAGTCACATTGACCGCCACCTGCTCCACGGCCACCGCGTCCGCGTCGAGCACCAACTGCGCCTCTGTTCCAAGTAACCTGAAAAAGCAAGCATCGACCATGGCATCCGTTGCAGTAGTTGCCAATGCGGCGCGGCGCCCAGCCGCGCGCGCGGCGGTCAAGGATCCCTTCAACCCCACCAAGGCCAAGAGCAAGACGCCGTTCTGGACGGACATGCGCGAGGTGCTGCGCATCCCGTATGCGCACCAGGTGGCGGCGTACCGCGTCGCGTGCGAGACCCGCGAGGCGGAGCTTGCCGCCCTGCGGCTGGCCAAGCGCACTGAGCTGCTGGCCAAGGGCATCCCCGCGGACATGGTGGACCTGATGGCGGCCAAGGCGGGCAGTGACCTTCCGCCGCTGGACAACCCGTTTGCACGGTGCCTGGTGACGCTGGGGCCCACTGGCAACTTTGTGCAGGGCGGCGCGTTCCTGCCCATCTGGCACGGCTTCAACCCTGCCACGCGCGAGCAGAACCCCAAGTCCTTCCGCTTCCGTGGCCTGCGTGGCACCAATCTCGGCATCACGCCCTCCAATGTCAAGCAGGTGTACACGCCGGGCGTCATCCCGCCGCCCGGCGCGCAGGTCTACAGCGCTGCGGACGCCATGAACTTCCTGACGCGCTGGGACGACAAGGACGAGATCGGCGCACTCGAGCACGAGTTGGCGCGTGACTACGACGTGGTAATCGTGGAGCGGCTGTGGGAGAACCGTGTGGAGCGGCTGCCGGACCCCACCGTGACACGGGACCAGATCTGGACCAAGTTCTACAAGCCCATGTGCGTCATTGGCGGCGCACGCAAAAACCCCAAGGCGGGCCAGACACCCAACTACGCTGACAACCTGCATGTCAAGGTGCGTGACCACACCCAGTTCATCGCCTCGTACGAGTCCAAGGAAGTGCCGTCCAAGGCGGCACCGGGTTCCATGACCAACATCGTCACCTCCGTCAAGATGCGCAACCGCTACAGCGACGAGCCTATCGTGTCCGACAAGGCCACGCACTTTCGCTGGCGCATGCCCAATGGCAAGCACATGCCCAAGAAGCCCATCCGCAGCGCAACGGGCGAGCTGGAGTTGGAGCGCCGCCCCGTCACGGACGAGCCGCTCGTGGCGCCGGACGGCACTCCGCTCATCAAGCTTCGATACGTGGGCGTGCAGGACACGGGGCCGCGATGCACGTACGATATTCAGGCCTCGCCCGCGTACGTGTCGTTGGCGGGCGGCAAGATGTCTTGCATCGTCAACGCGCAGTACGTGGACGTGACGCCACCAGACCCGGGCGTCACGTACGTTCCGGACGACGAGGAGGAACTGGACGACGACGCGCTGCGCGCGCGCATCAACGACGCCGACCCCGAGGCCTTTGACACTTTTGCAGCGACTGGCGGGAGTAACCCCGACGTAGTCGCCGCCTCCGTGGAGGACGTGTTTGGCAATTACGGCTGCGCCAATGCATGCGCGGGAAGCTACTACGCAGGCTACCAAATGTCGGACCCTGGGCTCGCGGCAGCAGCGGACATTAACCCTGTAGGCACGTCTGCCGTGCCAATCGTCGACAGCATCCGCGAAAACGCCAAGGACCTTTCCAGCGACCTTTCCAGCGACCCTGCCAGTGACCCTGTCACAGCAACTGCCACCGGCGTGGCGCCAGACGCCGTGGCGCCAGACGGCGTTGCAAGCACTGGCTTCAAGCGCAAGCGAGTCAAGACTGACGAGCAACGTGCTGCCAGCAAGGTGCGCCGCGTCGAAGAGGGTGACGAGTGATGCCTTATTCGCGTGTTGACGGTACGTGGCAAACGTTGAATCGTCTGCGTGAAATTTGTTTCAAAACACACCACACATGGCGGTACCCAAACACATATGGCTGCTGTGGTGGCAGGGGTGGGAGCACGCGCCGCCACTGCAGCGGTGGGTTGCGCGGTCATGGGAGGTGCAGAACCCTGGATGGACTGTGGAGCGGTTGGACGGCCCCGCACTGCGCGAGCTGGTCGGCGACGCGGTGCCGTACATATGGGACACGCGCAAAACCATCAGCATGCCTGCCCGGTCCGACATTGCCCGCCTGGCGCTGCTCAACAAGTTCGGTGGCGTGTGGGCGGACTCGACGCTGCTGTGCATGCAGCCATTGGAGGAGTGGGTGAATGGCGCGCTGGCAGCCGAGGGGTTCTGGATGTACCATGGCGCTGGCGGAGGCATGCATCCTTCCGAGGGGCCATGCTCGTGGTTCATGGTGTCGCTGCAAGGTGCCCCGCTGGTTGCGACGTGGAAGGCTGCTTGTGACGGCTACTGGCGCGACCGCGGGCGGTGCGAGGGGTACTTTTGGATGGATGCGCTGTTCCGAGGGCTGTGGCACCGCGATCCCGCATTCAAGGAGGCGTGGCGGCGGGTACCGTACGAGCAGGTTGGTGACTGGGGCTCGGCGCACTGCATGTACGGCACGTGGGGTGGCAACGACCAAGTGCTCAAGGCGCGGTTGAGCACACGTCCGCCGCATGTGGTGAAGCTGTGGAACGAGTGGACGCAGCGGTGGCCCGGCGCGTTGCCAATGGATAAGGACCCCGCCGTGGAGAACACAAATGCGTGGCACGCTATTGTTCTCGCGCTTGGCGGGCCATACCGTGCGTATAAGGAAATGGCCGCCATTGCGGACGCCATGCCCCCGGAGGACCGTGTGGGCGTACGCGGCTTCCACCCCACCCTCGCCAGGATACGCGCCTTCTTGGACGGGCCACCCGCGTGGTTGCTGCCCGCCGTTGTGCTGCTGGTGGTGGTGCTGGTGACGGGGGCGTGGGCGCTGCTGACGCGGGGAAAGGCGCGGCGGCGGCGGCCGCAGCAGCAACTCCTCCTCCAGCAGGATACTTAGCAAACGGAATGGTCGCTTCCCTTTCTTTTCAACTTTTTTGTTTTCCTTGACGGTTTCGAGTGACACGGGCGCACGCTGCGGCCGTGGTAGCCGATAATTCGCAGATCGTGAGATCGTGTGTTTTGCGAAAATAGGTTGTTGCACAAGCGTGAGTGAATGCGTTGTAACGCATTGCCGCACCGCGCGGTACAGCGCGCGACGGGCGTTCCCTGCCCGGGAACGCCCGTTTTTCTCTGCGCGCCACACTGCCATTCTGCAACGCTGCAAATTTCACCGTTTCCTTTTCCTCCTTGCGCACGCGCCTCTGCTGCACTGCAGCGCGCCTCGCCGGTACATTCCAGTCGCAAAATGTCGTCGACTCCGCCCAACACTCTTTCTCAAGCCACCGTCTGCGACGGCGACGAGAGCCCGACGACCATTGTCGTTGCAGGCACTGCTGTTGCAAACGCTGCACCCACGCCTGCGTGCAACCTGTTTTTGTTCGACCCGACGGATGGCCAGTTCCGCACATGGCGCGGTGATGCAAACGCCACAACCGTTGCCAACCTCCACAATTGGTTGGCGAGCAGTGGCTTGTACGCGTCCTTCAACGTGCTGGGGCGCCGCGTCCTGGCAAGCGCGGCGGACGGCAGCGTGGGAGCCGCGCTGGTGCCCATCTACGACGTGTCGCGCACCGAGCCGGGGGGCTGGGATGCGACGCTGGCCAGCGCTGGCCTCGTCACCAACGACACTCTGTATTTTTGCAAGGAAGGGAAGATCGAGCTGCCGCTGGCGGCCTATGCCATGCCCACGCTCCGCACGCCCTCGAGCGGCGCAGAGGTGCGCGCGCTGCTGGCGCGCCCGCTAGGCGTTCTCAGCAAGACGAACCGCAAGTTGGAGGCAACGTTTGTGGCCATCAACCACGACATGCAAGACAACAACGCAGCCGCACCCACAACGATGGTGCTGTGGACGCCAGACACGTGCACCCAAGTGGCCAAGAACATTGGGGGTGAAAACGATCTCACTGGCCTCGCCACCTGGCGTGCAGCGCTGACCGCCGTCCTGGCCCACCACGTCGATCTCCACCCCGGCTGCGTCGGTGGCGAAGGCTGCATGTGCCAGCTGACAAAGTCTGCCATCTGGGCCAAGTACCGCGCCGCGAAAGCGCTGCTCTACGTGTGGGGTGCGCTGACGGAGGAACAGACGACCAAGGAAAAAAACAGGGCCGTCAGCCCGCTGTGCACGTCCGACGCGGAGGACAAGGGCGACGCCGACGATGCTAGCACCATCGACGGCGACGACTTCACCGCCGCCATGTCCGTCGTCGTCAACCCTGCCGCGGCAATTACCGACCCGGTGGAGGCTGCGAACGCACTCACCATTCTCCTCGCTCAGTTCAACGCGCGCATTGGCACATTGGTGGAAAAAGTTGGGGGTTTGTCCGGCCGGATCCTTGACCGCGGCGCCGTGTTTACCTCCCTCGCCACCACGCTGGTGACGGCACTGGGCGGAACCGTGCCTCACGCAGCTGCTGCTGCGTCGACTGTGGATGACGACGCAGCAGACGCAGACATTGCCCGTGACGTCACCACGCCCAACGCTGCAGCGGCGACTGTCACGTCGGCGACTATCCCGTCGGCACCTGCCCCCACCACGCCCAACGCAGCAGCGACAATGGAGACCGGCACCGTGACTACGCCGGTCGCCACGACGTCGTCAGCGGTGGCGGCTCCAGCCCCGGCGGCGACTCCAGCCCAGGTGTCGGCCCCAGCCCCGGCGGCGACTCCAGCCCAGGTGTCGGCCCCAGCCCCGGCGGCGACTCCAGCCCCGGCGGCGACCCCGACAGAGCCAATTACCCTGTCTCCGGCGCTGGAGACTGCGCTGGCTCGCCTCGTGCGCGTGGCGCGCAACGCCATTGGCGAGGAGCCTGCCACGTCACAGCCGGCGCTGATTGCCGTGCTGTCTGCGGCCGCCGCTGACGACACCACCATCGGTGACGCGCCCTTCGCAGCACTGCACGCCCTCTTCACGCTCCCGTTCGCAGCAAATTCTGGCCTGGCGGCGTGCGTGCCCGCCACAGCAGCCGCTGCAAATGTGCTGGGCAGTACCGACAGCGGCAGCTTTCGCACCATGATGACGACCCTGATGGGTGATGGTGCCAGCGGCTTGAGCGAGTTGTTCAGCATGCTGCTGAACCGCATTTACCGCACGGGCGCTTCCGACGCTTCCGACGGTTCTGGCAGCCCGTCGCCAGCCAAGTCCCAGCCTTCTGCCACAGGCAGCCCCGTCGAGGCCCTCGATACGGAGGTGGATGGCGCCCTCCCCGAGCTCGAGTTCCTGCCGTATACCGGCAACAACGTCAGCCCCACCCTCTCCCCCGCATCTGTCCCAGCCTGAGCGTCCCGTTCAGCACCCATTTGAAACTCTTGCATTCTGTCTTCCAACGTTTCAATCACAACGTCATGAGTGCAGTCGTTGGGTTTTCACTCGTCCCCGCAGCAGCGACGTGAATGGCAATGGCCCCGCTGCCGCCTGCTGCACCACCGTCGGGTGGTAGGATTGCCAATGTAGATTTTTGGAGCGCCTGCGGCTCGTCAACATCAAACATGACGCGGCACGGAACGGAGCTGGCTGGCGGCGCCGCCATGCCCGTTGAAAAGGCGGCAGCAAAGGTGCGCCGGAACTCATCCCATACCCACATGGGTAACGTCTTGTGATACGCGTGTGTCAGGCGCTCGTACTCTTGGTACCAGCTGCGCAGGTACAGCTCACACGGCCGTGGCCGCAGCGACCCCAGCCGCATGATGTGGAAGATGCGCGATCGCAGGGAACTGAACTCCTCGGCGGCGCGCGTGTGCATGACGGCATCCGTCTCGGCGTGAAGGCGCGTCGTCACCACGCCCAGCACGCCCACCAGCGCCGCCAGCGCACCAAGCGCTGTGCAGGCGGGCACAAGGATGTCGGGCTGAAGTGGGCACCATGCCGTGATGGTCATGAGCAACACCGCCACCGCACCATGCAGCACTTGCTGCGGCCAAGCGATGAGGCGCAGTTGCAGCTCGGCGCGGCGCTGCATGCGCTGGTGCGCCCACACCCACCCGGCCAGCTCCTCCACCCACCGTGCCGCTGTGACCACGGTCGCGAGCGTCCACGCGTCGCTGTTGCCGGCAGGCAGCGCAAAGTGCGGCACCGCCATGGTGGTGCTCGAGTGCGCCGAGCCGCTGCTGCCGCCGCCGCCGGCGCCGCCGCCACCACCACTTCCTGTTGGTGCCGTGCCCAGCACCTGCAGAGGTTTTTGTGGTTGTGCGGCCACAGGCCTGGCTGGCGCTGGACGTGCCAGTGCAACCGCTGGCGGTGGCGCAGGCGCTGGCATGGGCAGAATTGCAAACCGAACGGCCGAGGCGCTTGGGCCGCCGTTGGACCCACCGTTGCCGCTGCCGCCGCTGCTGCTGCTGCTGCTCTCTGCCGTTGCCGTGCCAGTCTCGTACCCGAGGACGGCTGCACCACCCGTAAAATGCTCTTGCTGCTGCTGATCGCGGGGCGTGTCGGGTGTGGGGCCAAACCCAGCCCCCGACACCCGCGGCGTGGCGGGCCCACTCCCAACAATCAATCCTTCCACAAAGAGGTCTCCCATTTCAAAGTGCAAGCCACGTTTATTCGTTTGTTGCGCTGCAGGTGCTGCTGCTCACGTGAGGTTGAGCAGCGACTGCAGTGGTACCACCGCGTCCTCGTCCAGACCACAGGCAGCGGCGCTCATCTCGCCGCCGCGCGTACGTGACGAGGTAGTGTCGGTGGCCTCGGCAGCGGACAGTTCCTCGCGCAGCATCGCCGTGTCGGCTGCGCTCATGCCCGTCACCGCCACACCCGGAAGCAGCGAGATGGTGGGGTCGGTCGGAAGACACGACTCCGAGGCACCTGCAGCCGCTCCCACGTCTGCGTCGTCGGCAGCCCCACCGCTTCCGTCCAGTGGCGTCGCGCCGGCGAGGTCGGTTGACGCCCACACGTCTCCCGACTTGCCGTGCGCGGCACTGGCCTGCTTGTGCGCCACCTTGAGCATGGCGGCGTGGTGTGGGTTCGTCGAGTGCGTGGCCAGCACCTTCTTGTCGATGCCGCGCCACTCGCCCAGCGGCTCCTGATCCACCACCACGTCGCCGACGTTGCCAAGCGCCGCCAGCGACGTCTCTGGCGCGTCGGTGCGGCCGCACCACAGCGGGACGATCAGCGGCTCATGGACGAGCGTGCGCAGGTCTGGCGGCGGGACGGCACGCAGCCACCGGATACACCGCGCTGCGGGTGGCGGCATGTCTGCCTCGCACAAGCCCTGCAGCTCCAACGCCAGGAGCTTGAGGTACTCGGCCCGCAGCTGCTTCCAGATGCGCCACTGGCCACGGGCGCCGAGCTGCGGCCGCCCAGGCCCACGCCAAGCGCCCGCGCCACGCGCTTCGTTTGTCGTGTCCCACCACTTGGATGGCGGCGGGTGTGCCGCCTCCCACCCCTTGCGCGCCGCCTCCATTCTCTCGTCCAGCTCGGAGCGCTCCGTGGACTCTGGCACCTCCGACTTTCCGGCCTTGATGCGTGCGGCCTTGACAGCAGCTGCCTCGGTGGCGTCCTGCTCCGCGAGGAAGGCCTCCTGCCACGCATCAAGCTGCGCGTGCTGCGCCTCGATGGTCGCCCCGTCAGGGACCAGCAGCAGGCGCACCACCTCCTGGCCCGCCGGCAGCGCGCCTTTGGGCAACGGGTTCACGAAGAACATTTGCGACGCGCGGGTCGCCTTGACCGCCAACACGCCCTTGCTCTCCATGGAATCCTTCTTGGCACCTGCGACGCGCGCCGCCAGACGTGCGCGCGTCTTTGGATCGGACGCGGCGTCTGCCGGCGGCACGACCTCCACGAGCGCGCCGCACGCCTTCATGCACGCGGCGTTGTGCAAGTTTTTGGGTGGGTCTGGCACCATGGGCATGCGCATGCGGGAGGACTCCTCGTCCAGCCACACCAGTTGGAACGGTGCAGGGCCGCGGCGCGAAGGGACGTAGTCGGGGTCGCTGTAGCAGTCCGCCTTGCGCGCACTGTCCAGCTGAGACGCCAGGTTCTTGAGCATCTCGCGCAGGCGCTGGGCCGGCGCCGCGTACCGGCCGCGGTCTCTGTCCTCCTCCGTAGCGGCCGCCAAGTCGATGCGGTACCGGCGGTCATTGTCGAGGTGTATCTGCCACAGCGCCTCCGCCTTGATGTCTCGGCGCTCGCGCTCCTCTGGTGAGAGGTCCTCGCCGCACTTGTGCGGGCCAGGCGCGACAGGCGGCGGCGCGCGCCGCGCCGACAACACGATACCCTCGCCCAGTGCCACAACGGCTGCGGGGAAGCCGACGGTGCCGTCCGGGTTGGGCGGGCACAGCGCCTCGTAAGCCGCCCATGCTGCAGCCTTTCCAGGGAACGCACCCAATACGCGCAGTTGCGGTAGCCCCCACGGCTGCAGGGTCGCGGGGTTGATACCGTGGCGCCACTGCACCACATGATGCGTCATCAGCGCGCTTGCGGCTCCTGTCAATGAAGCCTCTGACTTGCGCGCCGCCTCCCACATTGCGCGGATCTCTCGCAGCGACGCTCGCGTCGTAAGCGCCACTGGCACGTGCGCGTGCGCAGGTTCCGCCGCACCAGTGCCTGCCGCTTCCACTGCACTGCTTTTGGCAGAATATACATCCGCAAAATCCCCGCCAGCGCCGGCCACTTGCAGGGTGTTGGCCGGGGTGCTGCCGAACAGATTGAGTGCCTGCACGAGATCGAGAATACGGGCCTCATTCGCTGCCTCCTGCGCCTTGCGTGCCGCCGCCGTATCGGCATCCTCTTCGGGGACGCCTGCTCCGGCGTTTGCTGCCGCACAAACTCCGGCGCCCGTTCCCGTCGCTGTTTCTGTCGGTGTTATGAGGGCAGTTGCTGCGGTAGTTTCCTCCGCCGTTGCATCTGCCTCGCCGTTGAGGAAACCCTGCATGAGCCCCGCCAGACGCGACGGGCTGTTGGAGATGGACACGTCGGGGAGTGTGTCCATCTGTTTGTGAGCTGCGCGCACTGTTCTTTGAGTTTTCAAATGGACATGCGTGCGCGTAATGAGCATCATTCTTGGATTGCAGTGCGCGTCTGGGACACAAAGAGGTTGTGCGAATGCGTGTTGCAGCTGTCGGGTCTCCAAATCCGACAATGGCCGCACGTGCGTGTCGCAAACACGGCGCGTGCACCTCGCGCCGCCCTCGTAAAACAAACATACCAGTCACGTTCACAACAGCAACAGCATGTCCACAGCGTCCACAAACACCGCCGGCGGCCGCGGCAGTAACGGCGGACGCACGCTGAGCCTCGCAGAGCTCACGCAGCTGCTGCAGCAGACAACGGCACTGCCGCCCAGTGCCTCTACAGCTGGGGACGGCCTTGTTGCGACCAGTGTGCTGGGTGAGCCTTCGCCGCCTGCAGCGGCGGCAATGCAAACCGAACTTGTCCCCGCCGCGCCCAGACAGCAGCAGCAAATGTCACGTGGTCGTGCTGCTGCCGCTTCTGCGCCTGCGGCAGCTCCAGGGTGGCTCATCCTGGTTGTGGTGGCCGTCGTCATCGTGCTCGTGCTGGTATTGTTCATGGCCATGCGCCGCCCGCCGCCAGGCGCGCCGCCCTCTGGTCGCGCACTGAACGGTGCCGCTGGCGGGGTTGTAGGTGCAACGACAGGTGGCTTGCTGCCCCATGCCCCTGCAGCAGCTGCGGTTGCTGCTGGCGCTGCAGCAGGGGCCGCGGGCGCCGACGCGCAAGCGCAGCTGGCAGCAGCGCAGCGCGTTCGCGTTCAGCAGATGCAGCAAATGCAACAGCAGCAGCAACAGCAACAGCAGCAGCAGCAGCAGCAGCAGCAGCAGCAACAGCAGCAGCAACAGCAGCAGCAACAGCAGCAGCAACAGCAGCAGCAGCAACAGCAGGCCGCACACTCCGAGTGGCAGCGTCAGCAACAGGCCGTGCCGCAGTACCCGCAGTACCAACAATACCCGCAGCAACAGATGGCACAGCCCACGCCATCCAAGTACCAGAATGCGGTTCCGGGAGGCTTTGTGCCAATGGGCCCGCCCCCGCCTAGCGCTGGTGCCGGTGCTGGCGCAACTGCCGGATTTCCGCAGCTCCCACCGCAGTTTGGGAATGCGCAGCAGCAGTTTGGGAATGCGCAGCAGCAGTTTGGGAATGCGCAGCAGCAGGCACAGATGGCCGCCATGTCGGTGCAGCCGCAGCTCGCGCCTGGCGGCGCAGCGAGTGCTGCCGCCAGTGGCGCGGATGGTGCCGGTTTTGGTGGTGCCGTTGGCATGCCCACGGCGCAGTCTTCTTCTGCGGCGCTGTTTGGGGCGCTGGCGGCGCAGCGCACCTCCGGCGCGGGGCCCCTGGAGAGCGCGTGAGGCAAACACGTGGCAGGATTTCAACTCAAATTCAAGCAGCAGCTGACGGGGTCACCGCAACACCACGGCGCGCCATGCGGCTGTGCACCGACTTCAGCTTGCGGGCCATGACGCGCAAGGGCACATCGGGACCAAAGCTGGCGGCCAGCACCAGCTTGGCCTTGTGCGCCACTGGCACGCCACCGCCTACCAGCACATGGGCATGGCCTTCGTGGTCCTCGATGGAGAGCGCGTGCTTGGAATTTGGCCCGTAATCCGGTTGTGGGATGACAGAAATGAAGTACCCGCCTGCATCCGCGTGCAAGGCAAAACGTATCCACCCAGTCACATACACCGCAACGCTAGCAACGACTTACCACTCGTCTTGGAAAATGGACGGCGCAGCACGCCGAGAAAGTCAAACTTGGTGCCCTCTGGGTCCGCTGGGTCGTACTTGGCTTGCGGGTCAAACCACCGCGGCAGGATAAAGTTGGACAGCGCAACTGTGCGGCCGCTGCCGGGGGCCTTCCAAGGCACGACACCGTCCTGCACGGCGTCGCACAGCTCCTGTGCAAAGAGCGTACCACGTCCAAACGGGCGCTGCGAGTAGCCGTTGGCGTACAGGTCGCCAACTGCCTCGAAGGCTTCGTGGCTCCAGGTCTGGCTGGGTGTGCCAGTGTTGGGGGCCGCGGTGTCAAACAGCACCGCGCCATGCGGACCCAATGAGTCCTCCACAGCCACGTAACCGCAGCAGGCGCCTGCCTCCTCGTCGTGGTACCCCTCCGCGCCCTCCACGTCGCACTTGTCCACCAGCTTGACAACCGCGAGGTTGCGGCCAGTCGTCGTGATGCGGCATGCAGCGACGCCTGCGGGCAGCGGCTGCCCGCGGGCTACAAATTGCGTAAAGACGCGCGGCGCGCTTGGCCAGTACGTGTAGAACGCCTTCTGCATAAAGTCGTTTTGGGCGTCCACCATATCAAATGCGTCAGCATCGGAGCACGGTGAGTCGGCGGACGTCGCGTTGATAAAGAACATGATCTGTGTGGGCGTCGGCGCGATGGGTGCGGCAGGCTCCGAGCACGCGCCTGCCGGCGGCACAAATGGTGTTGCAGAAGGTACGGGAGCAGGTGTGGGAGGGGGCGCAGGGACCGTTGTGGGCGAAGGTGCTGCGACGTCGGCCGGTGGCGAAGGCACAAACACAGTCTGCGCATCGACATTGCTGCCGGCGTGTGCCGGCGCGTGCGTCGTGCGCGCAGCCGCTGCCAGTTTCGACGGCGAGGTTATCGGTGTCGGCTCAAAGAAGGAGCTGCGTGGCACACGGGCTGCCATGTTCAGGGGCGCTGTGTCGTGGGAACAGGAGACGCCTGTTTTTATTTTAGGATGGAACGACTGGGTGGCGGATGGTTGGCCCAACAGCTGTCGTGAATCACGGCTTGTTTGATAAGGGGCAGGAAAAGCTCCGATCACAAATTAATAAACCCCCGTCGCCGTCACACAAGTATCTACCTGCTCGCAACGTTTTGCAAATGGCAGACACGCTTTCAACGCCGCCGCAGGCCAACGCCGACACAAATGAGGATGGAACTGGCGCGTCGCCAGCGTCCATCGTCGGAACAGTCACGCCAGGCGGAATGCTGCGCGCGGACACTCCCAGCACACCGCCGCCTGGAAGTAGCAGCACCATTCCCTTCGGAGACGATCTCGTGTCGGAGCTGCTGCTGGTTCCTACGCTCTCCAGCGGTGCGCTGGCGCTCAGTGCGGAGGACGAGATGTCCGCGGCGGCCCTGGCTGCTAGCAACCGCCGCGCCGCCGCCGCTGCCGCTGCGGCCGCCGCCGCCTGGCCAGCTAGCGCTAGAGCAGGTGCTGCGCCAGCCGCGGCACGACGCACGTCACCGCTGGTCACCCCGAAAGGTCAGGCACCAACGCAGCTGTTGCTGCGGAATGCCTCACTGGCGGAAGTGGCCGAGCACACGCCGCAAAAGTCGACACTCTACGAGTTCCGTCGCGCGCTGGGGTCCAGCGTGGTAGTGTCTGGAGTACGTGCTGGCGTTGCGGCGGAACATTCGGCCCTGCATGCGGTGCACAACTTTGGCTACAGCGCTGGCGGGTACGGTGACGAGGAGGACACCAGAGTGTCTCTAGAGCACGAGCGGGTGCAATTGCAGGAGTTGCGGGCGCAAGCGCGACGCGACCTGACGGACGATGTCCTGGATACGGACGCTGCGGCTGCAAGTGCAGAGGAGGTTGCGGACGATGATGATCAGGATGCCGATGAGGACGACAATCAGGACGACGGTGATGAAGATGACGAGGAGACCGATGAGGAGGATGGTGACGACGAGGAGGTTGAGGAGGAGGATGCAGAGGATTGTGAAAAGTATGGTGAGGATGACGAGGAAGAGGAAGGTTTGGACAAGACCACTGCACGTCTGACGACGAAAGCGGTGGAACTTGCTCGGCGCCACCCTGCCAGTGGAACGCCCATCCGCACGGCGGCTGGCGCGGCTGGAGTACGCGCCGAGGCGGCGGCGCAGTTCGAGGCTGCTATGGCGTCAGCACGCAAGGCGCTGGCACAGATCGAGGAGGCCTCACCACCTGCAGTGCACCAGTACCGTGAGCAGCAGCACGAGGAAAAGACGAAGCAACGCCGTCATCACCATGCCGCTGCGGAACCGCTGACAACAGTGCACGAGTATCCGCCATCCCCGCGTCTACAACCGTGGGCACAACCCACTGCCACGTCACGCCAGAGCGCCACAGCTGCTGGCGCGCACGCTTCCTCCACAGTGCATGCCCCGACGCACGCTTCCGCCCCAGCGCACGCTTCCGCATCCGCAGCGGACGCACCCCCGGCAGTTGCCTCGAACCACCAGTTCAACACGCACCAAAACACGCACGTCTTGCCATCGCAGCGGCCTCGCCTGGCCATGCTGCCGCTGCCCCGCGTGGTGGCGCTGTGGCAGGCCTTCAACAGCGTCTCGAAGCGCTTCTCGTGGCGCAAGGCCAAGATCGAGGGTGAGCTGCGCAACGCGCCGCACGAGCGCCGCGCACCGCACATTGACGACGAGGACGCCGACGTCAAAACATACCTGTCCAATGCCGACACGGCTCTGGCGGGCGTGTACCAGATCCTGAACCACCCCAGCATGCGCCTGGCAAAGGACGTGCAGGACGCGGGGGTGGCGGCCATGAAGCTGAACGACAAGCGCCGGTTCTGGAATCGCACCGTGCCCCGCATCTCCGGCGCACCCATCGACCCGCTGATGGTGGCTGTCTTCCGCACCTTCCGCGTGAAACACACGGCGGTGGTGGCGGCCATTGCCGCGTGCGGCGACCGCTACCTTGCACCCATGCCGCCCGGAGTGGAGGAGGCGGCGTACAAGGCGCTAGCAACCGTCGAGTCTTGGCGGGCGGGCGAGCTGCCCGGCGTCGCGGAGCCCGAGGTTGCGCCCGCCGTGTGGACAGCCATCTCAACTGCCGCTTCCGCAGCTGTGGGAAATGCCGTCGAGCAGGCCATGCGCCAATTTGTGAGCATGCAGGGCAAGGGAGGAGCAGGTCCTGCCGCCGCCGCCACACCTGCACCTGCGAATGCAGGCAAGGCGTAATGGCAATATTGTATTGACATGTCGCAATGTCTTCGATTGACTCGTCTTGAACTCAAGGCACACAATTGCTTTACGCGAGTGCTTTACGCGAGTGCTTTACGCGAGTGCTTTACGCGAGTGCTTTACGCGAGTGCTTTACGCGAGTGCTTTACGCGAGTGCTTTACGCGAGTGCTTTACGCGAGTGCTTTACGCGAGTGCTTTACGC
>Ga0302270_10001627_pt1 | contig 22661 bp, 39 predicted proteins | sample III_Bog_E2_3_FD_198773 | JGI IMG/M metagenome (GOLD analysis project Ga0302270, IMG submission 198773) | Peat permafrost microbial communities from Stordalen Mire near Abisko, Sweden - III_Bog_E2_3 | ecosystem: Environmental > Terrestrial > Soil > Wetlands > Peat | place: Sweden: Abisko... | reverse complement strand
CATTCCATCCCCCTGCTGGAATGCGCGTCCGGATTCTTTCCCTTCGTGGCACCACTGTCGCCTGGATTAAGTCTCTTCCAGGAGATCCACCCACCCCGCTCGAAAGCGTAGCGGGTGTCCTGGGAGGTTTCCAAACGACGTCCGGTATGGCCGGCACGGCGACTGCCGGGTGCGACTATTGCGCCGGCGGAACGCCCCTATATTTGCAGGCAGCGGTAGGCGAGAAACAGCCAATTTCGGCTACCCTGTACGATTACGAGAACTTGGGAACGCTTCTCGACGCGGACAATATCTTGAACGCCAAGATAGCCGCTTGGCTGAACACAACCAACAAGCCGGTCCACATCGAGATCACGTACACCATTCAATTCCGGTACGAGTGATTCCATTTCGGCGCACTATATGGTAACGTGTGAGCGTATGGCACGCCCCACAAAGTTCGGCAACGTGAAGCCAGCGCGCGTAACGGTCATCTTGCACCCCGACATCCTCATTCGCATCAAGGGGGCCGCCGAGCGCGCGGAGCAGACCATCGGCGACTGGCTCTCAGAGGCCGCGGAACTCAAACTCAAAAAGGAGAAACAGAAGTAAAATGGCACTCGACACAAATGGCAATCACATCCCCGGCACGCTGCCGGAGAACGTCACCACGGCTAGTGTACCGGCCGCAACTTCGCGGTCCTCGGCGGAAATCGGCAGTCCTGAATTCGCCGAGGACCGCACGCAAGTAAACTCCCTCAACAACAAGCACATCTTTGAGGCCGCCCACACCTTCCTGACATCGGAGCGCGCGCAGCTGTCGGCTCGGCTGATCCAGTCTTTCGACGAACTCTCCGGCCTGACGGCGAAGCTGAATCACCAATTCCTCCAGGGCGCCACGGATCGCGCGGTCTACGGCCAAGCCTGGGAGTACAACCGAGCTTACGACGTGGCCAACCCCGTTGCCATCGGAGCCGGTGCGAATCTGCTGGCAGGCTCAGTTCCCGCGAATCGCATCACGGATACCACGGGCGCGGTCGCGGGCGGCGCCGTTTCCGCCGGGATCGCCCTCGGCACGCTCAACAATGTCACGGCGCAGCTCGGCATCCTCCAGACGATGGTGGACGGCCTGGCACAGAGCGAGAACACGGCCAACACCGCCATTGCGGACACGCTGGCGACCATGCTGGCGCTACTGCAAAAGGCGCTCACAACCACCACGACCGGGCCGGCCGCCACGGCCGCCGCATAAGGAGAACAGACGAAATGAACTTTTCGAATATCTTCGCGTACCTTGAACTGGCCACCGGCGCAGTTTCCGTAATCGGCACAATTCAGCACCTTGTTGCAGGCTCTGCGCCACTCACAGGCGCTGAATTGGTTGCCACCGTGCAGCCCATCATCCAGGGCATCCAGCAGATCTTCCCCAAGATCACGATCCCGCTGGACCTCGTGACGGACATCGCCAACGGCGCCGCCGACGCGATCAACAATTACTACAAAAAAACCACTCCGGCAGCGTAAAGCGTTTTCCTCCTCCTCCGTGGCCGCCTCAGACTCATATCTGGGGCGGCCGTTTTTGTTGGCCTTCCTCTCGCCGCGTCCTGGCGCCGCAGTGCAATCTATTGATTCAAAAGAGTTTTCCCTGTGGCGCCGCAATCAAGCCCTGGGGCTGGAATAGGGGATTTTCCCTATCAGATTTCCACAGAAATCATTGAAAATAGGGGATTTTCCCTATAGTTTCGTGCGCGGAAACATCGTACTCTAAGAATGTACAGAGCGCCTCGATACGGCGCTGAAAAGGAGACTCGATATGTCCCAGATTACAGAAATGCTCACGGCCGCAATCGCGGCCAGAAAAGATTCCCTCAAAGCGCTCCGGTCCCGGATCGCTGAAATCCTCGCCCCCATCCCAGTAGGCGTTGTCCTGTCGGATGAGGCGGGCGAAGTCTGCGAGATCGACCGCATCTGCACTGGTGCCAGCCAGTGGAGCAATCGGAGTTGGATGGTCACCATCAAGGGCACGGGCGCCATCGCGGCCGGCAAGCTGCTGTGCGAGATCGACCTCGATGACAGTTACTGGGATGGCAACAACAGGCACAGCCGGTCGGATGAGCCGACCTGCCTATGGGATAACGGAGGAACGCAGGCTCTCGGGTACCTTAGCGGCCCCGAGACCCGCGCTTGCGCTCTGCGCTTGCCTGCCGCCATCGAGCGCTACATCCACCAGTGCGAGGCCGAGACGGCGGCGAACGCCGAGACTCTGACCGCGTAATCGAAAAAAAAAGAGGAAGACAATGGCACAAGTCAGGCGTTGCCCCTGCGGAAGTTACTGCGTCCAGCACGCCGCCAAGATCGGTCACACATGCTCGGCTGGCGATCATCCGGTGAGGCACGGCTCGCCGGCCAGCCACGCGAAATACGAAGAGATGGTCAAGATGCGAGCCGCTGGGCGGACCCTGAGATACATCGGCGATCACTACGGCATCACCTATCAGGCCGTGCAGCAATTTCTGGCGTATCACCTACGGGCCTTACGCGGCGGCCACTCGATCACCAATGCGAACACTGCGGACCCGATCAGCGAGGAGCAGGCACTCACGCTGCGCGGGATGCTCGACTACCTCGCACCAACGCCGAAGTGGTATACGCAGTTCTGGGCGTGGGTGGCCGCTCCGGAGAATAAGGTGGAGGCGATCCAGCGGAGCTCGTACCAGCGCGTACACGATGACCTGGCTGGTGGATGTAGCGCTCGATGGCGGCAGGGGGCCGAGAGGAAAAAATGGCACAGATAAGTCTAAACATCAGCAGCAGTGATGGAAGCAGTTTCGTGATTCATTACTACAAGCCGGCCGGGCTAATTTCGATTCGGATAGACACCAATCTGCCGAGCGGGACGCCCTACGCCCTCGACTGGGTCACGATCCACGGCACAGACGCCGATCTTCGCGAGTTTGCGCGGAGGATTTCGGCGGCGTTTCCCCCGGACGAACAGCAGGCGCGTGAGGATGCCGACGAGCGCGAGGAATCCGCGCGTGAGGATGCCGAACAGAACGAGACGGGCGCCATGCGCTGCCCGCCGAGGGAATAACGATGATACTCATAGAGGCCTATGATGTGGACGGTAAGACCGTCATGCACGATCAAAGTCCCGATGGAGTGACGCTCCGCGGAGTCACGATGGCGAAACTGAATGAGGCGCCGCTGCGGCCGATCATTGACCGCTTCAGGATCTACGTCTCCGGCGGGTCGATGTGGCACGGAAGACCGTCCCTCAATTTTGCGGTTCCGGCCGGCGGCCGCATGCTTATCTGCCACTGCGCCGAAGACGAAGACGGGAGGATATTGTGACCAGCGAACTCACCACTGAACTTGCCGCCATGGATAACTTATACGCTCGAGAGACAATCGAGACGATAAAACAAACTGTGTGCAAAGGGGCAACGGACGATCAACTAAAGATTTTCCTAGAGGTTTGCCGCGCCACCACGCTCAACCCGTTCCTGCGGGAAGTCTGGTTCGTGCCCTCCGTGGGCATCATGGCTGGCCGGGACGGCTATCTGGCGATTGCTAATCGCCATCCGCAGTTCGACGGCATGGAAACTCGCGTCACGCGCGATGAAAAGAATGTGCCGATCAAGGCCGTGTGCACCGTCTGGCGCAAAGACCGCTCACATCCGATCATCTGCGAGGCGTACTACTCGGAGTATCGGAAGTCATCTGGCGTCTGGTCACAATATCCCTCCGCGATGATTTCCAAGGTCGCGGAAGTGTTGGCGCTGAAGCGCAGCTTCGCTATCAACGGAGTGGTCACGGAGGAAGAAATCGGTGACCAGCGCGGAAGCCGCGAGGCCGCGCAAGCCGTCGCGGAATCCAAGATCAGCGGAGAAATGCCCCTGACGGAGCCACATCCCACGCCAGAGCCACCGCCGGAACCAGCCGCCCCCCCAGCGCCGGCTGATCCGCTGGCGGCCGTGCTGGTCAACTTTGGCAAGAAGGCGGCTATCACCGCCGCGTTTGCCGAGCTCAAGAAGGCGTGGCTGAAATACGAGTCCGAGGACGCTTGGCTCCAGACATTGGAGCAGTTCGACATTGCCGGCGAGAACTACCGTTCCGTCGGCAACGCCAAGCGGTGTTTTACCGCGCTCTGGAAGGCGGTCGAGAAGATGATGGAGGAACAAAATGCCCAAAATGCCCAGTGAAATCGCAAAGCAGGACGCTACGTTGTATGCGCTCGCCGATGATTTTGGCGCGTATTTCGAGAGTCGCGAGATGATCACGGCTCAGCTGGCCGAGCCGCTGGAGCCGGTGGACTCCGATCCGCTGAAGGCCCAGCTCGCGGAGATCGACGGCCACCTGGCGAGGCTCGGGGCCGAGCTCGCCACGAAGACGGACAATATCGCCGGGGTTCTCCGGCGCATGGCCACAGAGCAGGATGCCCTCAAGGCCGAGCAAGAGCGCATCCACAACCGCCGGAGGACGTTCGAGCGCGCCGAGAAGTGGCTGCGGGACTATGTGGTAGCGGTGATGCTGGGGCGGGGCATCACGCAACTCAAGACGACGGAAAACACGCTGTTCTTCCGGCATTCGGACGCGGTCGTAGTGTCGGGCGATGTGGCCGACGCCTACAAAAACGTCACAGTCAAGATGCCGGCGTGGTTGTGGTTTCACCTGTCAGAGATGGGCCGGGCATCCGACGACAAGGGGATTGTTGAGGGTGTCGAATCGCTACGCGTGAGCGAGGATATCAGCCTTTCGGCAATCAAAAAGGCGATCAAGTCCGGCGTGGCGGTGGATGGCGCGGACGTGGAATTTCATACATCGCTGGTGCTGCGATGACGATAGCAAGCCAACAGGACGCCGCGCTGGTGGCCGCCATGGCGCGCCAGGCGGAAGAGGACCGAGAGGTGGTGGAAATGTGCCTAGCGGCCGGATGCACGCTGGCAGAGGCAGAGGCGGGGATAAGGGGAGGAGTCGTATGAACGAATCGAAGACTCGTAAACCCCACATCTACAAACAGAGGGGATACTTCGCATTCAAAATGATGGCTGATTTGCACCGGGAATTGTTCCCTGACCAGAAGTCGGTAGATGGTAACAGTCGCATCGCTCACAAAATCTATCATGCTCTCGACAAGGCGTATACGGATGGAATCGAGGATGCGGCACAGATGGAGGACGATAAGCTCCAGCGCATCAGAAGGAGAATCTATGGCAGAACCCCAAAAGACTGTTGACGTGCTTCCCCCTGTCACCGGTATCGCGCGGAAGGAACGCCGCGACAAGGGCGTACCGCGCAAGAGCAACATCGCCGCCATGTCCGATCAGTTCATGGCGCTCGAACTCCCGGAGCAGGTAGTCATGCTCGAAGTGCTCCAAGCGCTCCACCGCCAGGTGGTCAAGGGCCGCATCGCGGCAGGAACGGAGGTGGACGATGGCGGATAACAGCCCCGAAGAGCGCCGCTGGCTGGCCGCCATGGGCGTAGCACTCGAATCGCCAGACGATATGCACGCGCTATGCCACCAGCGCTGGCTGGAAGAACGCCAGAAACGCGAGACCGCCGAGGAGAGCATCGTCGCCAACGCGGCGACTTACTCGGCGCTCACCGAGATCCTGGAGACAGAGATCCGGCGCCAGCACGCGGCGGCCGTCTCGGGCTGGTGCATCGCCGTTATCGCCTGCCTCGCGCTGGTGGTGACATGGGCAGTCGGATAGTAAGTGAAAAAGGAGACTTAGTAACATGCCGAAACTGATATTCCGCGGAGCTTACATCCGCTTTGTTGACTTACGTTACGACGATAAGTCGAAACAAAAGTACGTCAAGTTGAACTTCACAGCCGCTTTCTCGGAGCCTGTCCGCGAGGCTCTGGAATGGGGCGAACCGCCGGTCGGCTTCGACTCGGCAAAACTCGATGGCGATCTAACAGCGAGCCATTTTATCCTGACTCCGGATGGCAAGGAACTCCGGCAGCACGAGTTGCAACTTGACTCGACCGGCATTTCGAACTTCGAGTTCGCGCGCGTCAAGGTGGGCGAGGACAGCTTCGAGAATCAGCTGCGCTTCCAGATCGTCACTTCGGCGGTCGGCGCGGCGGCCGTTGCAGAGGCGTACATCGAGGCCATCGGCAAGAGCACCGCGCAACTCCGCGTCAACTACGAGCACCAGGCTGAAATGCCCCTGGAGGACAAACAAGAGCCGCTGATCTCTCGGGAGCAGGCGCGCGACACCAGCGAGGAAACGGATAACATCGAGGAAACCAGCAATCCTGATGCCGCGGCCCCGCTCGCTCCGCTGGCCTCTGCCGTCGCAATGGGCGAAGGGACGCACCAGAAGCGCAAGCCGCGCGAGAACAAGAGCACGGTGAACTGATGCTCCGCGAGGTACCCGGATTCGCAATCCACGGCGCTCCCCGAAGCAAGAAGAACTCGCCGCGTATCGTCAACATTGGCCCCATGTGCCGGGTGTGCGGAAAACGCGGCGGGTTCCCAAAGGTGCTTCCGTCTCTCGCCTACGAGCAGTGGGAGAGAGCGGCCGTCATAGAGTGTATGCTCATCAATCAGAGGCTCCGCGCGGCCGGCGTGGAGCTTCCGATCATCAACCCTATCAGCGTCGAGGCGCTATTCTACCTGGTGCCAACGAAGTCCGGCCTAATGCGCTTGGACTGCCCCGACCTGTCAAACCTGATGGAGGCCGTCGGCGACATGCTCCAGGCGGCCGACATCATCCGCGACGACCGGCAGATTTGCGACTGGGACGGCAGTCGGCGCATGCTTGACGGCGCGGAGCCGCGCGTTGAGATCTACATCACGATATTGGAAGAAATCCCAGTACAGGAGAAACTGTATGTCGAATCTGATGCCCGAGATTGACCGCGAGTGGCCGGCGCACCTGGAGCCGATCCACGGGGGCTACGGGCCGGTACCGCAGCACTACGCACGCTCGCGGCGGGCTCTGCCGGAAGCGCCGGCACCGCCTCCAGTGTCCCGCCGAAAGTGGCATAAATCGCTGATACGACGTAAACCGCGACGGGATCGTGAGTAAGCCGAACAGGAGGGAGAAGATGATGCTGCGGGAGGCCTTGGCCTTTCGCCCTCCACGACTAGAGCTCCATTCCGAGGTGACGCCGCGCATGGTCGAGTTGGGCCGAGAGATGGAGCGCACGCTCATCATGGGAGCCATTCGGGAGGCCGGATGCCGGCGGCGCTACTGCGAGATCGCTGCTCGAAGATTGAGCCAGGGCGTGCTTGATCTGGCGCCCGAAAAGCCTTTACACCCCGGCGAAAGCGGGGTATGATTTCCTTGAGGCTGCCGCAAACCAGCTTCAACGGATGGCCGGACCCGCCGCGTCGCTCCCACGACGCGGCCCCGGCTCACCTTGGGAGAGGTGAACAGTGACACTTCGTGTCCGCGATTGGAACAAGCATTTTGAGACGGCCGCCAGCCGAAAATTGGTGAAGTTGGACTGGGTGGCGATACCGAACAAGATGGACGGGTTGGGATATACCACCCTCGTAGATCATCCCCGAGGGGCGTCTCATCTCGGGTCCTGGTACGCCATCGTGGAGATCGCATCCAGGCAGAAAAAGCGCGGTACGCTCCCGGATGGACCCGGCGGGGTCTGTTTGAACCTTGCCAGGCTGTCTCGGTTGCCGGCCGCCGAGTTCGAGGAAGCAATTCCGCGATTGCTTGAAATTGGATGGCTTGAACAAGTCGATTCGATTCAAGCAGATACAGAGAATCCGCCAATCATCCGCCAATCATCCGCCAGTAATCCCCCATCGTCCACCACTTCGTTGGGAGACGTTGGCGGATCTGTTATGTTATGTCCTGTAATGTCTTGTAGTGTTTCATCATCAAACCTCAAAGAAGAAAAAGTTGTTTTTTTTAAGAAGTTTGATGATGAAAAACCAACACAACAAAAAGCACAAAACAGGCGATCCCCCGAGGAAGAACTGCGCGCGATCCATGAAGAGAAAACCGGCATCCGAATCTCGCCCGATGTCGAACGTCGCATCTGGGAACTGGTCGAACTGCGAGACGTGCCGCGCGTTGAATTTATTGAGCGACTTCGTCCGCATGTGCCGAATACCTGGGAGAATCCGGCCGGATTCCTGACATCGTTTGCCAAACGAATCAACCAGGTTGTGGGCACGGAAATCACGATTCCAGAGTCTCCTCCGGAGCCGTCAAAGAACCCGAATGGACGTTGCAGCGCATGCAACGGGCTCGGCAAGGTGGGTGACGAATGGTGTACCTGCCAGACCGGTCGGGACTTCCACGCGCTGGAACTTCGAAGTCTCGGGCGAAAGCAAATGGCATCCGCGCCGGCAGAACAGGCACAAGCGAAGGCGCAAGCATGATCATCTCCGAATTTATTGCGATTCACGGCCAACCTCCGTACGATCTCAACTTCTGGCCAGGCGGCGTGGACCTCTCACGCTGGGGCAACGAGTGCAAGCGCGGTCTCCGTTACGCCGATACCGGCACGGCGGGGCGCAAAGAGCGCGGGTCCGCCATCGATGGCTACGACCGACAGCAGGCGCGCAATGGCTGACACCGAGCGCTACCAGATGCACTGCCAGTACTGCCAGCAGCGATTCGAGGGCAACACGGTAGCCGAGGCATTGCGCAAAGTCGAAGAGCACGAGCGGGAGAAACATGCCCCTGTGCATTGACCTGTATGCGGGTCTCGGCGGCTGGACTGACGGATTCCTGGCCGAAGGTTGGGACTGCATCGGGTGCGACATCGAGCGGCATCAGTACGGCGAATCGCGCTATCCGGCGCAACTGGTGCTGCAGGACGTGCTCACGCTCCACGGATCGCAATTCCGGCACGCTGACATGATTGTGGCCTCGCCGCCCTGCCAGGCGTATTCTTACCGGGCGATGCCCTGGAAGCGCGCAAAGGCTCTTCCGCCGCCGTCGAACGATCTCTTCGACGCGTGCTTCCGGATTCAGGCTGAAGCGTGCGCCGCGGCCGGTCGCCATGTGCCGATGGTGGTGGAAAACGTCAAGGGCGCCCAGCCGTGGGTTGGTCGGGCAGCGTGGCACTTCGGGAGCTTCTATCTGTGGGGCGACGTGCCGGCGGTGATGCCGATTATCCCGCCGCATCGCAAAGTGCCGGGCGTCAACTTCCACGCGCATGAGAAGGGGATTGCTGGCGGATCGTTCCAGAGCGCGGCGGTAGCGCAAGGCGTCAAGCAGCGGGGCAGCGGGCCGGAATGGTTCGACAAGGCGCTGGATGAGCGGCGGAAAGCGGCGACGTTGACGAAGGACGATTCGCGGCTTGTTGAAGGCCGGAAAGGCTTGGACGGTAAAAGCGCCATTCGGGACAGGAGCAAAGATCCGCGCAAGAGCCACGGCAACAGCAATTCCCGCAAGGCAGCTTCGGCCATGATCGCCAAGATACCGGAGGAGTTATCGCGGTACATCGCCCGCTTCTACCGGACACATGAAGCACAGCGTGCTCGCTAGATCTGTCAAAGGTGCTACGATGCGGGCTGAGAGGATTTTACCGGATTGTCCGCAAAAGAGCGCAAGATCGAGGGCTTCCACGTTGAAATGTGGGATATCGACCGTCCAATCGACTATCCGAAGAACGCGCGCAAGTGGTCTCCAAAGGCGGTCGAGAAGGTGGCCACCAGCATTCGCGAGTTCGGCTGGCGGCAACCGGTCGTAGTCGATTCCGCGGGCGTCATCGTCATCGGCCACCTGCGCCGCGCCGCCGGCAAGAGCATTGGACTGACCGAGTGCCCAGTACACGTGGCTGCCGATCTCTCGCCGGCAAAGATCCGCGCGCTACGCCTGGCTGACAACCGCACGGCGCAAGAGGCTGAGTGGGATCTCGACATCCTGGCGAGCGAGTTCGCGGACCTGAAGACGTTCGACTTCGATCTGACCATCACGGGATTCGATCTAACCCAGGTAGACGGTTATCTTCGTGGCGCTAACTTCCAGCCAGGTACCGAAGCCGAGCAGGGCAGGTTAGATCAAAAAAAGCCCATCAAATGTCCGGAATGCGGTCATGAGTTTACGCCTTGATTGGTGCTCGCATGAAGCCGCTCGCTACGCCTGCGAGCATTGGTATTCGCGATCTGAAATGCCGGTTGGCAAGCTCGTAAAGATCGGCGTGTGGGAGGATGGACAGTTCGTGGGCGTCTTGATCTTCGGCTGTGGCACTGGCGGCGTGGCGAAGATCGGCGAACGACTCGGCGCGGGACCGTTCGGAACGGCAGAGCTTTCACGAATCGCGCTCAAGAGCCATAGCGTTGAGGTGAGTCGGATTATTTCTATCGCCTGTAAAATCCTGCATCGTGCCCAGCCGGGCTTGCGATTACTGCTCACGTATGCCGATCCGAGCACAGGACACCACGGCGGAATCTACCAGGGTGCCGGCTGGACGTACATCGGCAAGAGCGCGCCGGACTCGATGTATCGTGATACTGCCGGGAACATACATCACTCCCGACAGGTGAGCGCGAGCGGCTGGAAAATGAGCCGCGGTAAGGTGGTGACGGTAACCAACAAAATGCAGTGTGAGCGCATTCGACTGGAGCCCAAGCATCGATACGCGCTCGGTCTTGACGCCGAGATGCGTGATAAGCTTGAGACGATTCGCCAGGCGTATCCGAAGCGCGTCCGTAGTGATCTAGCTGACACGCCCGCCGTCCAGGCGGGAGAGGGCGATGCGATTTCGACCCGGACGCTCCAATCCGATATAGGGGATTCTCCCCATATAGGACCCCCTCAAAAGCCGCTAAAGTGATTGATGTGATTAACGTTGCCTGTCTATATCCCCACCACTTTCGCGCAATTCTGGAAGGTCGCAAGCGGACTGAATGGCGTGATCGTAAGCGTCCCGATAGACGCCTGGAGAGCATCAAGACGGGCGAACTGATCGTGTTCCAGGAGGCGCGCTCTGATCGCGTGATTCTCGCCACCGTCTGCCACGTCAAGCGCTTTCGACGCGCGAGCGCGTATCGCTACGGCATCCGTCTTGCCGAGCCGATGCTCGACTACGCCCCAGGGATCAAGCACTTGCAGGGCTGGCAGCGGCGCGATACACTGTAGTCAGTGCGAACTAAGCCGCCATACGAGCCCAGCGACAACGACCGCTGCATGGTGCGCAACATGGCCGCCGCCGGCATCGCAGCGAACTGCATTCATCGGTGCCTGCCGAATCGCCCGAAGTCCGAGAAGACCTTCCGCAAAGCCTTCCGCGAAGAGCTCGATACCTCCGCTGATATCGTGAGCGCGAAGGCAATCAGCAACCTCGTGGTAGCCATCGACGCGGGGCAAGCCTGGGCGATTTGTTTCTGGCTGAAGTGCCGCGCCGGGTTCCAGGAGACGAGCGCGCACCGCTTCGTGGCGAAGGACGGCGAGGATCGCAAGATGGACATGGAGGCTGTCCGCGCCTTCATGCAGTCCGATGACCGATCCGGTTAGGTTCCAGGAGAAGTTCCTCGGCCGCAAACTCTGGGCTAAGCAGCAGGAACTCTGCCGCGCCATCACGACACACCCATCAGTCGCCGTCAAGGGCTGCCACGGTAGCGGCAAGACCTTCGCCGTCTCCGGCATGGTGCCCTACGAGCTCACCGGCCAAGACGAATCCATCGTCCTCATCATGGCGCCCACCTTGCGCCAAGTGAAAACCGTGTGGGGCGAAATCACGGCGGCGATCAGCGACAGCAAGATTCGCTATCCGGAGCCGACTACGACGCGCTGGGAGATTTCGCCGAAGTGCTACGCGCAAGGATTCTCGAGCAGCAAGGGCGTCAATGCGCAAGGCTTCCACGGGCGACGCGTCACCATCTTCGCGGATGAAGCCATCGGCATATCGTCGGACATCTGGGACGCTATCGAAGGCATCCGCTCTGCTGGCGACGTGCGCCTCGTGACTCTCTGCAATCCGACCGTGCCCGCGGGCCCGGTGTACGAGAGCTTCACCAAACTTCGCGGCACGCCTGGCCATTGCTGCATTACGATCTCCGCATTCGACACGCCGAACCTGGCCGGTCTGACGCTCGAATCGTTGATGGCACTCCCCGAGGATCAGCTCGACTATGCGCCGTTTCCGTGGCTCACCCGGCGACGGTGGGTACGCGAGATGTATCACAAGTGGGGGCCGCAGAATCCGCGGTTCCAAAGTCGCGTGCTCGGCGAGTTCCCCCAGCAAGGCCAGTGGGCGGTATTCTCCCTGGCCTGGATCGAGCGCGCCGACCGAGAGCCCAATGCGGACGAACATCGCGCGTCTAAGGGATGTTACATTCAGGTGGGCCTGGACGTAGCGGCCGGCGGCGATGACGAAACGGCGGCCTGCGCCCGCGTAAATGGCACGATACTGGCGCGAGACTCCTGGAGCGAGGCCGATCCGCGTGGTTCTGTCGTCCGCTGGCTGCGCGGACTATCGGAGCGCTTCCGGCTGCCGGTTGGGCTCGTGGTAGTGGACACGGTGGGCGTCGGCCACGGCATGGCGCTGCATATTGCCGACTGCGGATTCCCGGTGTTCGGCTTCAAGGCAGGGTCGAGCCCGATGGACAAAGAGCAATTTCTGAACGCCAAAGCGGAGTCGTATTTCAGATTGCGCGATTGCTATAAAGAGAATTATATCAGTCACTTATCGGACGCCATCGACGAAGACACGAAGGCGCAATTATCAGGCGTAGAATATCGCGAACTCTCCCACGGTCAGATCCAGGTAGAGCCGAAAGAGGATGCGCGGAAACGCGGCGTGCAATCGCCGGATCGTGCGGAAGCTGAAGTCATGGCGTTCTGTCGAGTGGTACCGCAGCATCAGGGCGGCCCGATAGTACCAGGTGGACTGCAAATCTCACCGATCTGAGTTCCACGTGAAACACTCTTGACTTTGATAATTTATAGCCGTACAATCCAAAGCGTTATGTATTTTCTCACAGTGCCAATAGCAGACCCGAAACTCCACGCGGCGATCAAGACGAGCGCAGCGCGCGAAGGAATGAAGCTGAAAGACTGGGTGATAGATTCGCTTCGCGCAGCGCTCCACCCGAGCGACAAGAAAGAACTGGAGCGCAAATGAGCGAAGAGAACCAAGCATCTTTTACCGGCTGGGCGCGCGTCGAAGTAATGGGCCATCAGACGCACATTGGATTCGTGAAAACTGAGGCATACGGACAGGCGGTCATGTTCCGCGTAGACACGCCGGAACTCCCCGAGCGAGAGTATGTCTTGACCGAACCGGCCTACGTTAGCACCGTCTGGACTCGGGCGGGAGCAACCGTGCGCCGCATTGCTCGGCCCGGTTGCAGTGTACTCGTCGGGGCCGGATCAATCTATCGCATCATCCCGTGCACTGAAGCCGCCGCGCTGAAAGCGATTGACGCCGATGAGCGCGCCGTCCTGAAGCTCGTCTCTCTGCCGGAATCCGCTGCATTGCCGCCGGGCGAAGAACGCGACGAAGCTGGCGACGATCCATTCGAGCCAAACGATAATGACGAAGACGAAGATCGGAATGACGAATGATCCGCCGACTGAAGCGCCGATGGTGCAAGATGCTGCACAGCGCGATCTACTTTGCCGGCGGTCGCACGTACCAGTGCCGGACCTGCGGAGAGCGGTTCCCGAATCCAGCCGTTCTGTCGCATCGCGCCGGGGTGCGGCCATGAGCGAGCCGCTTGTCTGCGCCGTCATGCTGGTCAACGGGCGAGCCGAGATGGTGCGCCGGGCGGTCGCGAGCTTCCGAGCGCAGACCTACGCCAACAAATCGCTGCTGATTCTGGACACCGGCGAGCCGAAGCTCGGCGGCTATTACCGTCCGAACGAAGTCTACTCGATGATGAATGGCACGGGCCTCACCTTCGGCGCACTCCGCAATTACGCGAACACGCTGGCGCAGTCGGCCGATATCATCGCGCACTTCGACAGCGATGATTGGAGTCACCATCGGCGCATTGAAGAGCAGGTGGCGTTCCTGCAATCGAGCGGCGTAGAGGCCGTCGGCTACCGTGAGCTCCTGTTCTGGGACACGCGGACAGTAGCACATGAATGCTCTTACGACGAGCGCGAGGCTTCGTGCCCGATCTGTGTAGACGAGCAACAGCGTCAACATGAGCAACATGGCGAAGCGTGGATCTACGCGCACCCGCACCCGCAATATATCGTAGATGCTTCCCGATGCTATTGGCGGCGCGTCTGGGAAGCGCACCCATACCGCGAGGACTGCAAGTACCCCGACCAGGATTGGTGGTTGCACCACAGGCCGCTGTGCGCGGCCGAATCGGCAATAGCGGGAGCCGAGTCGCGAATAATCTGCGGCATTCACGGCGGTAACACAAGCGAGGCGTACTTAGCTAAGCACATGATCGCGCCGGGCTGGAAACGTGCGCCGAAGTTCGACAGCTATTGCGCGGAGAGGATGCGGTTATGAAAATCCTGGCCATCGTCTGCACGTTTCAGGAGGCGGACATAATCGGCTGGACCGTGCGCCACCTCAAGCGGCAGGGCTGCGACGTGCTGGTGATCGACTGTGAGAGCACGGATGAAACCGTGATGGTGGCGCACACGGCCGGCGCAGAGATCCTCCGCCATCCAGCGCCGCCGGTGTCCTGGCACGAACTCTTGCGCCAGGTGGAAAAGATCGCAGCCGGGGCTGACGCCGACTGGATTATGCATTGCGATGCCGACGAACTGCGCTACAGCCGTTACCCTGATGATGTCTTGGCTCAAGCATTCCAGAACGTCCAAGACTCAAGCTTCAACGCCGTCGATTTTCAGGTGCTCACGTTCCACCCGGTCGACAATGGCTTCGACGGCTCACAAGACCCCGAGCAGTACTTCCGCTATTACAGCGACGACCCGCTCAACCAGCGCATCGGCCAGGTGAAAGCATGGCGCAACGTCGGGCCCGTGAGCCTCGCGGCCAGCGGCGGCCACCAGGTGCAGTTTCGCGGCCGACGCATCTGCCCGGTGAAGTTTCTGTCGAAGCACTACCCGATTCGCTCACAGGCGCACGGCGAGCGCAAGGTATTCGAAGAACGAAAGTGGCTCGATCAAGCGCTGGGGCGCCAGGGCTGGCACGTGCAATACAACGGCATCGTGCCGGGGCACAGCTTTCTCAAATATCCGAAATGCCTGATGGAGTGGAAATGAGTTACATCGTCGAAAAGAATGTGCCCCTCCCCGATAAAAAAAGTCAGTCAGGGACGCTGAGTCAGTTGCCGTGGGATCGGATGGAGGTAGGAGATTCCTTTGTGTATGAGCACAATTCCTCCGGTGGGCTAAGAAAAGCCGCAAAGAATGCAGGAATCGAAATTCTCATTAAAGGAATTAGTGTGATACACACAGTTGGCCATGGGACAAAGTGCGATAAATGGCGGATTTGGAGAGTCAAATGATTCTCGACTCCAACTTACCGCCGATCCTGGAGACCGCGCCCTGGATGCTCTCCGACGGCGGCGCGCTCGACGTGGACCGCTGCCCGGACTGCTGGGAGCGCCGCGCGCACATCGAGCGCTACACGTGGGCCTGCCGCGTCTGCACTGGCATGCGCGTGCTCGACTTCGGCTGCGGCGTCGGCTATGGCTCCGAGATGCTGGCGGCGGCGGGAAACAGCGTCACGGCGGTGGATACGTCGGAATTCGCATTGGCTCTAGCCGAGGAATTCCATCCCGGCCCGATGTATCTGTCTACGATTCCGAGCAAGTATCCATTCGACGCCTGCGTGGCCTTCGAGGTCCTCGAGCACCTGGACGACCCGCAGCACTTCATCGACACGGTTCCGGCACGGCACCTGATCGTATCCGTTCCGGTGCGGGTGGAACAGGACAACCCGCATCACAAACAGCACTTCACAAGTTGGCGTATGCGCGCGATGTTACTGAGGCGCTTCCTGCCTCGCTCCTGTTGGCAGCAAACGGAGCCGTATCACTGGGACCCGAGCATCGCGGTATTCCACATGGAGGCGCGATGACGAACCGAACGGCTTACTCAGTGATAATTCCGTCAAAAAACATCGACAACCTGCTGGCGTGCGTTGGCGCGCTGCGAGCGGCCGGTGAGACTGCCCGCGTGATAGTCGTCTGGGATCACGGGAAGCCCGCGCCGCCCGGCGTTCAGTGCCGCGCAATCCCGGCGACTGGCGACCAGCATCTCGAAGTTTACGAAGGCGTCTCGCCGTTCTGCTTCGCCCGCAACTGCAACATCGGAATCGCTGCGGCCGGAACGGATGACGTGGTGCTGCTGAACGACGATGCGCTACTAGAGTCAGGATCACATTTCGAGGATCTTCGACCGTCAGACGGCTACGGCACCGTCGACGCAACGACGAACGTCACCGGCTATCCAGAGCAATGGCGACGGCGATTCGATGCCGCCCAACTATGCCGCGAGGTCCAGCTTTGCGCCTTCGTGTGCGTCTACATACCGCGGCGCACGCTCGATATTGTGGGTCTGCTCGATGAGCGATTCTGCGGTCCCGGGGTCTACGGCGGAGAGGATGTCGATTACTGCCTGCGCGTGCAGCAGGCCGGCCTGAAGGTGGGTGTTTCCGACCTGTGTTTCGTCGATCACGCGAGTCTAAAGAGCACGTTTCGCGGCGCGCATCCGACGAACGGCGCGCCGGGCGACATCCGCGAGTCAAGCCGGATCGGGCGCGAGAAATGGGGCGACAAATGGCCGAGGCTGGGGGGCATAACCGGCGCGCCGAAGTTGGCACCTCCGAATCGGATAAACGTCTACACGTGCTCAAAGTGCGGCGGCTACACGGTCACAATTGACATTCACGAGGGAGTAACTCCATTCATGCTGTGTTGTCGCGCGAGCGGCAGAGAGGGTGACTGCCGCGGCATGGCCGAGAGTTCGTTCTACCCGAGCGGAGAGAAGCCGTCCTGGATACCCGATCCGGCGTGGGAGTGGTTCAAGCCCGTTGGGCCTGAATATCGTAAGCTGAATCGAGCAATGCGAGAGCACGTCGATAAGGGCGGTCTGGATATCAGGCCGAGGCTGAGATGCGCCGATAGGGGAATAATGGCCAATCTGACGCTCGTCTACGTCGCGAAGGATCAAGTCGGGCTCGATGCGTTCGACCTGACGCACATGACCGGAGCCGAGGTCATCGGCTGGGCGAACGATGCCGGGCTCGCGCTCTCGCGTATCGGCAACGAGATGCTCGACCGCTGCAAGTCTCTCGTGTTCGGCCTCTGTCACGCGGACGCGGTCTTCGGCCCCGGCGCGCTCGATGCGTTCGTGGCTGAGGCCATGCGCGGCGCCGTCTGCGGCATCGTGGGCATCGATCTGGCCGGCCTCTATCGATGCTCGTTTGAGAGCCGTCGAGACTCGTGGTGGCAAGGCGAAGGGGCCGGCCGAGGCTGGGCGCATGAGAACGAGAATGGCTTGGTTCACTCAAGGCCACGCTGGCCACCAAGCCGCATACTCACAGGCGGTCCCGGCGAGGTCTCGACGCTCGACGGAATGGCGGTCTTCTTCCGCCGCGACCTGGGCCTACGATTCGACGAGGAGATCTTCGACGGCTACCACTGCCACGTCGAAGACCTCTGCCTCCAGGCGCACTCTCGCGGCATCCCGGTAACGGTTCCAGCGGCAGACGCGCACCACCGCAACCATACGCAGAGCCCGGCGTTCCTGACCGACTATCGCCGTTATCGCGCGAAGTTGGCCGCGAAATGGGCAGGCACGAAGTTCAGAACTACATGAGCCGGTTGGAACTGGCGCTCGAAGACCGCGGCTCCCGGGAGATTATCGCGGAGATGGAACGTCTCAACCGTGTTACCACTGAGCGCAACCGGGCAATCGTTGACGAGATGCTCCGCGTTGCGCGTGGGGCGATGCGCGTTACACTGGGGCGAATGGCACCACACAATCCGAGGTATCTGATAATCGGGGCGCAGAGCCGCATACTCCTCCAGATGGCTGTTGACCCGAAGTTGGCCGATGGCGTCTGGGAGTGCAGCGGGCCGCCGTTTTGGGACGCGCAGACCCGCGAGTGGTGCCAGGCTATCGTGCGGCGCCTGCGAGAGCCTGCCGCCGGTACAGTCAATCTCCGCGAGGTGAAACGTCGATGAATTTCTTCCAGCGTCTATTCGTCCGCGCCGCCGCGTGGATCGCACCGCCGCTCGGCAAACTGCTGCGCTCCACAGGCGGCACAATCGAGCGCGCCCAGGCTGAAATCAGCGAACTGCGGGAGCGGAATAACATCCGCCGCCAGCAGATCCAAGACGAACAACAGGAACTCCGCGAAGCCATTCAGATGATCGCGCCCGCGTGGTTGCCACCCGTCGCCCGGCTCACCGCCGCCACCTCGGAATCGTTGCGCGAGTCCGGCGCGCCGGGCGCCGTCATCAAATGCGTCGAGCGGCTGTGGGAGTTGGAACTGGCGCTCGAAGATCGCGGCTGGGTCAGAGAACTGACGCTGGCAAACTTCGAATTCAGTCTGTTCGGGATTCATCGCATCATTGCGATTTGCCGATTATTCCACATCAAGAACCCGCTCATCAGGCGCGGCATCCAGGTTTGCAGCTTCTACGTTTTTGGCCGCGGCGTGACGATCAGCAGCGATGATGATGACACCAACCAGGTGCTTCAAGACTTCTTCACGAGCCCCAAAAACATTCAGGAGGTCGGGCATTGCGCGCTCGTGCGGAAGAACGAATCCATGTGGACGGACGGCAACCTCTATGTCATTTTCTTCCGCGATCAGAAGACCGGCGAGCTCGTGATTCGCTCTCTCGATCCAATCGAGATCGTAGAGATCGTTCACGATCCTGACGACGCTAGCCAAGAGCAATTCATCCACCGCCGATGGATGTCTCAGCAGTTCGACGTGGCTTCCGGAGTCCACAGACCCGTACCGGCCGAGGTTTGGTATCCGGCGCTCGGATACGATCCTGACGTGATGCCGGATAAGATCGGGAACATCGAGGTTTCCAAAGACACTCCCGTCGATCATGTGAAAGTCGGGGCTATGGCGAACTGGCAGTACGGCGTGCCGCTCACATATCCGGCCATCGACTACGCGCGTGCTGTGCGGAAACTCATCGACAATTGGTGCTCGATTCAGGAGGCAATGGCGCGGTTCTCATGGCAGGTGGAGACACAGGGCGGCTTGCCGGCCATCGCGAATCTCAAGGCCACGCTGGCCACCACGCTGGCCACTGGCGACGGTTCGATGTACGAACAGAACCCGCCGCCGAACGCTGCATCCGCGTGGATCAGCGGCCCCGGCAACAAGTTGTCGATGAGCAAGACCTCGGGCATGATCGATAGCCCCGAGATAGGCCGGCGCGTGGCGCACCTGGTCTACATGGTGTTCGGACTGCCGGAGACGTTCTTCGCGGATGCTTCGGTCGGCACAGTGGCCACGGCTACCAGCCTGGATCGTCCCACCGAACTGAAGTTCAAGGAGGACCAGGCGAGATGGCGCGAGATACTCCAGAAGTGGGGAGGATACGCCGTCGAATCGAGCAAACAATCGCCGAGCGGTCGGCTGTCCGAGGCTAAGACCAAGAGCAAGCCGAAACCGAAGACACCGCCTAAGATCAACGTGGATTGGCCGAGCATCCTGGAACACGAAATTCTTTCGCAGATTCAAGCAATTACGCAGGCCGCCACGCTCGGCGGATTTGAGTGCACCGGCATGGATGAGAGGTTAACGATGGGATTGCTGATGCAGGAATTTGGTGTCGAGAACTGGCAGGACGTGCTTGAGCTCATGTACCCTGAGAAAGATTATGATCCGCTGATGGATCGCACGCCGCTCCTGGCGCAGCAACAGGACGCGGCGCTCAATCCTCCTCCGGCTCCGGCAATGGGAGGCGCGCCGCTGAACACGGGTCCGACCGGCATGCCGACGCCGAACCCTGCCAAGCCAGCGGCCGGGCAACCGCCAGAGACGCCCACAGGCGCACCACCGCAAGCGCCCATGCCGAAGAAGCCGCACGCGAAGCACATGACGGGAGCGGAGTCGGCGCAACTGGCGCGCGCGGTGGCATCGCTGCAAAAGGCGGCAATCCTGCTCAAGGAACGCGCGAATGGATCAGCTTGAGGCCGACGTTATTGAGGGCATGATAATCGTCGCGGATCAGATAATCGAGATCCTGGAGGCCCCGCGCGGGCTGAAGCATCCGCGCCACCAAGAGCACCTGGCACCGGCTACGGCGCGCGTCAAGGCGGTGCTCGCTCACTACTTCCGCCGGCAGGGCGCGGCTATCCTGGAAGACATCCGCCCGCACATCGAGCACGCGCGCGCGATGTTCGAGGAAGCCGAGGACCGAGCAATCCAGGAAGCCGGAGAGTGGGTGACGATCAACGGACACCCCGTGCTGATCGGCGGCGACGCGGCAGATAACGCGGAGAGAGTCGAGCGCGCGAAAAAGAGCGCGGTCAGGACGGATAAGGTATCTCAGGACATTGCTGAACGTAGTGAGATCGTACTCGCGAAGGCCCTTGGAATTCCAAAGAGCGGGGACAATCTCGCATTCGATGTGCGGAATGATGATGTCGCCATTGAGTGCAAAACTCTTGTGAACGGGAAAAATGAAAGGATCTCAATGGGCAAGGCAGCTCTCGGGCGCAAGATCGCAGAACAGCGCGCCGAGGGCCTGAAGGCGTATACCGTAGTAGTTGATCGTCGCGCCGAGTACTCATCCAGGATCGGTCATGGTGCTAAGGTTGGAGATCCGCTCACTGGACATGCGACCTATTATTACAAAGAGGGTCTCGGGTCTTGGCGTCTCGGGTCGATGACCAAAGTCACAATTGCCGAGTTGAAGGAGATAATAAAGCCATGAGTCTTGAACTCGCGAACGAAAAGTGGCTCGGGCACAATCCGAACGGCCTGCTTGGACAATTCGCAACCACCGGCGGTTACACGGAACTGATTGCGGCGGCCAACGAGAAAGATTATCCGACTCTGTTCCAGTTTTTCGAGGACGGCGTAACCGGAGATGTCGATCAGGTGCGCGCCGAACTCAAGGCGCTTGCAGCCGTGGCGAGCAAGGATGTGGCTTCCTGTGCGCGTGCCATGCGCGATCTTGCCGAGGGGCAGGAAATGATTATAGTGACCAACGGGGGGAACTGATGGGCACCGCGACCGGTAAGCGATTCGCCAACGTGCTGCTGCCCTCCAGCGTTTCACCGCTCGCGTTCGCCGTCACGGATTCCGAGGACGCCGAGTATGCCGCGGCGATCCAGTCTGCCATCGCGGGCGCCGCGAAAGTGCTCTCCGCCGAGATGGATGCCGGCGACTGGTCCGCGCCGAACGTCGCCACCAATTTTCTGCGCCAGAACTCGCTGAGCAAACTCACGGGCGACCTGGCGGAGACAACCAAGGACCGGCTGCGGAATGCCATTGCCGACGCCTGGGACAAGGGTGGCAGCTACGATCAGATCGTGGGGGCAATCCAGGATACCGTTGAGCAATTCTCGTCTGTGCGCGCCGGGATGATCGCCCAAACGGAGACGAATGACGCCTACAACGAGGGCCGGGATGAGATGGCGCGCAGTGCCGGGCTCAATGAGAAATCATGGGAGACCGAGAGCGGCAACCCGTGCGAGGTCTGCCTGGCCAACGTGGACGACGGCTGGATCGACATCGACGACACGTTTTCGAGCGGCGACGATGCGCCAACCGCACACGTGAATTGCATGTGCGATCTGAACTACCGAGGTGCGCGCTGATGAAATTCCTGCCCGTTGAGTCGAGCCACATCGAGGCTATCGGCTACGATAGCGACACGCTTACGCTGGCCGTGCGCTACAAGAGTGGCAAGCTCTACGTGCACCCGAACATCACTGCGACCCAGTTCGACGCGCTGATGACCGCGCCGTCGAAGGGCGCATGGGTGAGCCAATTTCTGAAAGGAGGTGCGCAGAAGACTGAACCAGAGCAGCGGGCCGAGATACCCCCCGGCCCGCTAAAAGCCAAGCGCACTCCGGACTGCTCTTTCGGTGTGGTTCCGCGCAGATAACTACCGAAATAGGGGATTTTCCCTATAGTTTCGTGCGCGAAAATGCTGTACTCTGAGAATGTAAGCAGGTCGCTACCAACGGCCAGGAGAAAACGATGAAATACTACGATCCGAACACTGAACGGTATGAAACCATCACAACTAACGGGCTGGCGCACAGTCAGGCGGGCTGGACTGGAGCCGTGGAATACGGCGTTCTCTACTATCTCCCGCGCGGCAAGTTCCTGAGCGCGGTGAAACACCAGGACAGGGGCGACCTCGCCACGGATCTCCGCATCCACGCTCACCGCCCGAAGATGGTGCGTGATATCTATGTCGGTGGAGAGCCAATCCAACGTAGTGAGAATGGAGTCCCAAAACTGTAGTCTCTGCCGTGCGCTATGGTCGCATCGGCCACTCCGCGTAAGCAGAGCCTCCACCGTGGTAGGTGGGGCCGGTAGGCAACCCGGCGAAACAGGCGATAGCATCGGTGGAGTTAAAAAAATATGGCAATCTCGATCTTGAATCGCTACACAAAGGCAGTGCTCTACACGAGCGCTACTACAGAGGATATCGTTACAGCGGTCATTGAGGCTATCAAGAGCGGGGCGAACCTCATCGGGGCGGACCTCAGCAGGGCGAACCTCAGCAGGGCGAACCTCAGCAGGGCGAACCTCAGCGGGGCGAACCTCAGCGAGGCGGACCTCAGATGGGCGAACCTCAGCAGGGCGAACCTCAGATGGGCG
>Ga0302270_10001626_pt1 | contig 22662 bp, 13 predicted proteins | sample III_Bog_E2_3_FD_198773 | JGI IMG/M metagenome (GOLD analysis project Ga0302270, IMG submission 198773) | Peat permafrost microbial communities from Stordalen Mire near Abisko, Sweden - III_Bog_E2_3 | ecosystem: Environmental > Terrestrial > Soil > Wetlands > Peat | place: Sweden: Abisko... | reverse complement strand
CTGGGCAGCGGGATAGATAAACAAAAGTCTTAGTGCTGTATCTGGAGCGCCCGCCACGCAATCGTGCGCAGCTGTATGGTTTCAGCGGGGCGCTTCTGATACGGCACTAAGACTTCCCGGAACTGATCTTTCCAGGCGAGACTGGCCAGTTCCGAGTTTTTGCCAAAGTAGTTACTTCCGGATTCCGTAGCAACAGGTGTTGGCTTTGTCAATGGTGAGCGATGTCTCGCCCAGACTGACCGTCGCGATGTCTGAGGTGCCCGCCTCAATAATTGTTAAGCTGTCGGCCGTGGTGCGATCTTAATTCACAGTCAATGCGATGGTTCCAACTGTCGCGGTCTGCGAGCCTGAAGTACCGGTTACGGTGATCGTGTAGGAGCCGGTCGTGGTACCGGAGTTGCCACCGCCGCCCCCTCCTCCGCCGCCACCACCGCTCCCGCCTCCTCCGCTGCAGCCCACCGCACCGATGGAGACAACCAGGACGAGCAGTCCCAACATCGCCATCCAGTTACGCTGTCGCCGTGGAACACAGAAGAGCAATATCAACGCTAGCGCCGTTCCACCCGTTGTGGGCCTGAAAAGCTTCTGCATCCGGTTCTCTGCGCTCGATGACGCCGTGGTGTTCACGGTCAGCGTCGAAGTCTGGGTCGTAGTGCCGCTCAGGGGCACCGAGGTCGGGCTTAGGCTGCAGGTCGGAGGATCGTTGGCGCCGGTGGGCGATGAAGTGATGGCGCAAGTCAGGCTCACCGTACCGCTGAATCCATTCGTTCCCACCACGCTGATGGTTGCGGCATTCCCAGTGGTTGCGCCGGGAGTGAGGGTGATGGAGTTGGTCCCACCACTACCAGCAGTAAAACTGGGCTCCGCTGTAATGGTTAACGCGATGCTTGTGTTTGCACTCAATGTGCCTGAGGTGCCGGTAATGGTGACCGTCACCGGGGCGGAGGTGACGGTGGACGAGGTGGCTGCAGTTAGAGTGAGCACCTGGGTTCCCGCGACGGAACCGGGCGCGAAGGAGGCGGTGACGCCGCTAGGCAGGCCACTGGCGGCGAGAGAAACTGTGCCGGAGAAGCCTGCAACGTCTGCCGGGGTGATCGTGATCGTTCCGCTGCCGCCTTGGGCAACCGATACGGTCATCGGCGTCGCAGAAAGAGTGAAGCCGGGTAGTGCGTTCACCTTGATGCTCTGCTGAACCTGCTGTGCTGGCTCATAGTTGCTGTTGCCGGCCTGGTTCGCGTCGATGGTACAGGGGCCGGCGGCGTTAAACGTGGCCGTCGTGCCGGAGACCGTGCAGATGCCTGTGGTTGTCGATGTGAACCTTACCGGCAAACCTGAACTAGCCGAAGCCGAAAGCGTCAGCAGCGTTCCAACCGTCTGCGCCGGGATCGTCGGGAAAGTGATGGTCTGCGATGCCTGATTGACCGCCAGAGTGACAGTTTTTGTCACCTTTGAATAATCTGTCGAATCCGCGGGGGTGAACTTGACCGAGAGGGTCTGTGGTCCCGCTCCCAGCACGGTTCCCAAGGCCGGCGTGTAACTGAAGTTGCCCGCTGCCGTGGAACTGGCATCCAGCTGTGTCGCGCTCAGAGCCGTTCCGTAGGTGATCGCCACGGGCGTTGCCCAGGTGATCGTGGGGGTGGCTTGGTTCACAGTGAGTGTAACGGTGGACGTCGCTGCGGTATAGTCGGTCGTGTCGCTTGGTGTGAAAGTCACTGAGAGCGTGTGCGATCCTGCCTTGAGCACTGTTCCAGCTGCCGGAGAATAGGCGAAGGTTCCTGCTACGGTCGAGCTGGCATCGAGCTGCGTCGCGCTTAGTGCCGTTCCGAACGTGATCGCTGCGGGCGTTGCCCAGGTGATCGTGGGGGTGGCTTGGTTAACAGTGAGTGTCGTCGAGCCATTGCTGGTCTGGAACTGGACAGTCGAAGGTTGTAACGTGGCAGTCACCTTGTAGCTTCCCGCATTTAAGTCGCTCGTCGTTGCGCTGGCCACTCCGTTCGACAGCGAGCCGGTTAGGGTCTCGGCCGGCGTCGATGAGGAACCGGTCGCGAAGGCGAATTGAACGGTTCCCATCGGGGTGTTGGTAGTAATCGCGGTGTCGGTCACCGTGGCCGTGCAATTTACAGGGGAACTGACAACCGCACTCTGAGGGCTACAGGAGAGCTCGGTAGCGGTCGTCTCAGGAACTATCGACAGACTGAAGCTAAGAACGGGATCCGAGGTGAGCGGACAAGGAAGCGGGTTGTCGTTGCTGTCGACGGTATCGCAGACATCCTCCGACTGAAGAGGAGGATAGTCTCCAATGTATATCGAATATGTCGTTCCGCTTTTCAGCGTTAGCTCAGGGATTTCCGAATTAGGGAGTTCCGCCTGAAATAATGACGCATCTTGGTTACTATCGCTGCAGGTAACGTTGGTCCCGTCTGTAACATCTATCACGGTCTGGTAATGACTTCCGTTTGTATTGATTTCCACCATTTGATCGGTCGACGGCGTATACGAGTAGCCGACGGCAAGATTCAGCGACGGAATTGCCAGCAATTGACTCCCGCAGGTTGCAGTGTCATTGCCGTTGACGTCAATCGTCTCTGCGGTATAAGAAGGCAATGGCGATGGGGCATTGTCGGCTCTTGTAAGTTCAGAAAACTGCCCGTTGGTCAGCGTGATATTTGCCAGCGACGAAAAGTCATGACAAGTTACCGAGGGATTCACGTTTGCAGCACCGCAAGGCCCCGGTTCCCCTTCGACGGGCAAAGAGCCGACCAGCTCATAACCTGATCCGTTATACACAATCACCGCATAGGTAGAGGCCGCCGAAGGTGCACTCAGCACACTACTCACTGGCAAGGATGGAGTAAAAGGTTGATCTCTTGGAAGTACCTGCGAGATATTCGAGGCAGTACTTGGCGTGTTATCAACTACAAGTACTACTTCCTGAGGTGAATTCGGTGATTGCGCAGAATTGGGTCCAAGAGCCCATAATGTGTATCCACTATCAACACCCGATAAGGGATCGGAAAAGGACAGCTGATTTCCCAAGTCTGGGGTACTTGGAACCGGAACAGGATTATTGGTATCTGTCGTGATGTAACCAGCATTCGCTAGGTTTGCTCCAATGAACACCGCGACCAGCTTAGTGTTGGTGTTGTTACTATCGGTCGGTGTCAGCTTAACATCAAATAGTGTGCTGCTTAGGTTTACACTTGAAAGATCGGCGGATACGCTACCCCACAAGTAGGGAGTGATCACTAGGCTAAAGTTGCTTCCGGACAGCTGAACATTAGGATAAGCTGCCAAATACACGACCGTACCAGAACTACAAGCTGTCGACGTGCATTGGCCGTTCTGCGAATTGGGCAAATCTCTTCCATGCCGTGACGCGAAGAGAGAGGTCGGGCAAAGCAGGCAGAAAAGTAGCAGCCGCCATAAGCGAATTGAATTGAAATTCGGAGCTCGCAGCACTAGAGCACTCGCCGGACATGATTCATATACCGAAGTCAGAAAGACACAGTCTGACCCATTTCTGAAAACTGGTCAAGGAAAAACGTTGACAAAGAAGACGGCTAGTCGTTTCCATGCTGAATGTCGCGTCTGATTCTGGCCGCTTCGTCTCTGGTCGCGCCGGTTGTGCCAGGCAGAGCTAGCGCAAAGGTGATCTCTTGAGCGGCTTTTTGGCGATCGTGCGCAGCGAGTAGCGCCCTTGCGCTCAGAATATGGGCTTGTGACTCGCCATCTGTATCTTTCTGCTCTTCGTAAAGTTTCGCGGCCTTTGCCGCCTTTTCGAGGCCGGCATTATAGTCACCGGACGACAGGTCGATTTCGGCCAGGACGCAGAGGGCATCTGCAAAAGTGCCCATGTCTCCAAGCTTCTCTGCCGTTGCCCGGGCTTTTTCGGCGAGGCTTCGGGCGCTGCTGATTTTCTGAACAGATCTAAACAAATCTGCTAATCGAATTTGCAACTTGGCTACCCCATCGGTCTCGTTCATTTTTTGGCGCAAATCCAAAGCACTCTGGAGATATTCTTCGGCTTTCGGATAGTCATTATTATCGAGGGCCAACTGCCCGAGATTACTAAGCGCGTATGCTTGAGTATCTGGATCGCCGGCTTGGGCCGAAATATCATAAGCGGCCGTGTATTGCTCATTAGCATCCTGTTTTTTGCCGGCATCTTGTAAGAGGGAACCCAGCAGAACCCGAGCTTTGCCTTCGTCGCCGTGATCTTCTATCCGATGGGCCAGTTCGATCGACTTCTGCAAGTGGGATTCGGCTGCTGTGTCGCCCAAATAAATCTCGGATTTGCCCAGATTTAAGAGCGCGCCAGCCATGTCGGTTTCGGCGTTCGCCTTCTGGGTAATTTCAAGCACTTGCTGATAAGCCTGCTTTGCACCTCTGTAATCACCCTGCTGCATTTTGATGTTTGCGATGCCGTTGAGTGCTACGGCCGCGCTAATCGTGTCGTCGAAGGTTGAAAAAATGCTTCGAGCCGTTTCGCATGCGTCGAGGGCAAAAGCAGGATGGCCGAGGTTATGTTGCGCCCAGCAAAGCTGCAAATCCGCTTCAGCTTGCATGAGTTTCTCCCCGCGGGTGCTGGCAAAACTGAGGGACTGATTGGCTGCATTCAGTTCTGCTGCAAAATCGGACTCGGCATCGAAGGCTTCTGCCCTTTCCACCTGGATACGCGGATCATCGCCAACCGGTTTAGGACTCTTTGCAAGTGCACTCAAAAACTGCAACGAGGCCGGCGCCTCTCCATTCTTAGTCAGGGCCGTCGCGTAGCGAAGTGAATAGTCCAATTGCGACGGGAAAAATTCGTGAAGGGCTTTGTATCTTTGAGCGGCATCTGACCAGCGGTTTTGCAATTCCGCATATCTCGCCTCCGTTGCTTGTACCAATTCGGGCGGTAACTGCTGTGCATGGGCCAATTCGACTGCCTTACCGCCCTCTTCCGCAGCGTTTCGGTCATATTTTAAGTGGAACCAAGCCTCAGCCAGCGCAGTATGAGCGGCGACACTGCCGTCTTCAAGCGCGACGACTTGTTGCAGCTTCGTTCTGGCGCTGTCCGCGTCGAACGAGCGCAAGCGTTCGAGAGCCTCAAAATAGAGCATTCGGGCCTCAGGGCTTTTTGGATAGACACTAGCGGAACTCTCAAGCTGTTGCTTAGTCACCTCTTTGGTGTCGAGCATGCTGGACACGTCAACCACGACTCTGGAGGCAATTTGTGCTATGTCATCAAGCGGCCCTTCCTCGTGGAATCGTACCAACTCCTGCCCCTTGGCACTCTGTAAGAGGCCGTCGACAAGGAGATGATCATTATGTGCTTCGTAAGACCCCACAATGAATGCGTTCGCACCTAGCGCCGCTCTGAATTGGCTAAGGTTTTCCTGTTCGAGATCTTTGTCGGCTGGAACTGAGAATTCAATCTTGGCCTGATCCACCTCTTGTTGAGGAATCACCTCGTCGGCTGTGCGCTGGCGCAGTACGTCAGCTATCCGCTCCGAAAGCTCCGTCGAAATCCACCCCAGCTTTGCGTCGCCAGACATGTTCCGCCAACCCATGACTGCAACCTCCGGTTTCGGCCGGAAAGGACCCAGCTGTTTGTAATAAGCGAACGCAGTCACACTGAATGCAGATAGGATCACAACTAAAACTGCAACGAGGATATGGTTCACAAACCGCGACCTGCCTGTGATCTCGTCGATCGCGGCCATTGCGCCTGCATATCGCTCCCCGGGGTCTCGCGCGAGGCACTTCAATATTGCACGGTTCCAGGCAGGATCAAGATTCGGGACAAAGCGGACCGGTGGGGTGGGCGCTTCGGTCAAACGTTTGGCAGCTATCTGATCGGGTGTATTTGCGTTAAATGGCCACTGACCAGTAACCATCTCGTAAAGGACAACGCCGAAGGAATAGACATCAGTTTGAGGGGACAGTTGGTCTCCCGTGACTTGTTCCGGCGCCATGTAGGCCGGCGTGCCTATCTTGGCGGCGCGAGAAGTGCGCGCAGTCTCCAGGGAAAGTGCCAAGCCAAAGTCAGTAATGACTGCCCGTATCGAGCCATCCGGGGAAGGGCTCAGAATTACATTGCCGCTCTTAAAGTCTCCATGAACGACTTTGGCTTTTCGCGCCGCCTCCAGGCCGCTTGCCATTTGTTCGGCAATCGGCAGCGCTCGATCTAAAGTGAGCTTGCCCGCTTTACGAATCTCCCTGGAGAGCGTATGACCTTCGACCAACTCCATCGCCACGAACCAGATTGGCGGGACTTCTGCAGATGGGTAGCGATGGCAGTCCAGGTTGAATATGCGGCAAACATTCGGGTGTGTAACCTCGAGCGAGAGCAGAACTTCGGATTTCAACAAAGTGAGCGCTTTTGGATCACGTGCGATGGCAGGCAGGACTGTCTTTATCGCAATTCTCTTTTGTAGCTCCAAATCTACGGCTTCATAAACCTCGCCCATTCCGCCACAGGCAATTAGCGAAGCTATCCTGTACCGGTTCGCCAGCAGATCGCCAGGCATGAAGGTAGTCGACTCCTGGCCCGGCTTCTCGATCGCCCCCCCCAAAGCGGAGCTGTGTTTAGGAGAAAGCATGGATATTTGCTCTTCCCCCATCTCCGAGGGAAGTGACTTATCCCCGCCCCATCCATCAACGTTGCTCATCTCGATTGTGCTGCGATTGGCCTATATTATCCTACAGAGAACCAGTCACCTGGATTCATTGTCTAAAGGCCCAAAATGGATGCCGATGAGTTGTCTGTCTCTCGCGCGGTAGAAGTCGCCTGGAGGATCGCTGCCCGTCATGCTCGATCAATGGGGTCGATGATCGAGCCGGTACATATGCTTTATGGAATATTCAGTCTAGAAAAAATGGCGCAGCGCGCTCTGTTTAAGGATAAACAAGCTGAAGTAGTGGCGGAAGTAGGGGCCGTTGAATTGGCTTTTGGCAGATCGTGCCTCGATGTGCAAAGTGCAAGAAGACACCTCAGAAGCGAGCTGTCGCCTTCGTCCAGCCCAGTTCACGACGAAAATAGAATCGACCAGATTGGTACTGTAAGCAGATCCGCACTTTGCCGAGAGGCGTTCGACCAAGCCGCTTTGGAACCCGCCCGACCTGGGCAGCCACGGGTCCGCTTAATACCGCTGTTGCGGAGCTTAATTGAGAGACAACCAAACACTTCTGCATTGCTTGGCATCGACAATGTGATGCTGGACCGGCTCCTGAAAACGCTAAAGGAATCTGAAGATTTGTTTAGGTCTGGAGAGACCACCTCCATAGAGGACTTCGATGATGCGATTTCTGTGTTCGCATCTATGAATGCCGAGGTTGTCGACAACAGTGCAGTAAATTGGTCCAGAGTTGGTCAACATTTTGCATGGCTATGTGAGTTGACTTGGAAGACGGGTAACGCAACCAAGCTGGAATTGCTTTTCGAGGAGTCGCTTCAAAAGCTCATTGCTGTTATTCCCGACGCGCAACAGGCGGCGGTTCTAATCCACGACCGCAGTGGCAACTTGCTGCTAAAAGCTCATTTTCCTAAAGGGCTTATTCCTGTCAGTTCCTCCTCGGCGCGAAAAGCTATGGACCAAAGGAAGAGCTTTATTTGGCAGCGCGGCGAAGATCTGAGTGCCAGCCAACGTGCAAGTAACCTGCGGGCAGGGATTTATGCCCCAATACTGGCAGGCGGGGAGGTCTTCGGAGCAATTTGCGTAGATTCTAATACGGCTGCTTCGCAATTTACGATCGATGACTTGTTCCTGGTTACTTCGCTGGGACACCAACTAGGCATCACACTGGCCAACCGAACTCTCGAGGAGAATCTACGGGGTGGTGCCAAAACTTTAGAAAGACTGTTGACCAACTTTTCGCCACAAGTACGTAAGCGGCTTCTTCTGAATGCGGAAGCCGGGCGGCTTAAGCTCGGCGGAGAGCGATCAGTGATCTCTATTCTTTGCTCAGATATTCGAAAATTTAGTTTGCTAACGGAAAACATGGACGCAGACGAAATAGTTGGATTACTCAATGACTACTTTAGCGCGCTCGTCTCAGTGATCTTTCGGCATGATGGAACTGTTGACAAGTTTATCGGCGACGCCATCCTGGCGGTGTTTGGAAGCCCTGAAGCCGATACTGCCCATGCGGAGAAGAGTTTGCGAGCGGCTTTAGAGATGCAGGCCGAAGTGAACAGAGTCTCAAACTTGCGGGCGGCAGCCGGTCTACCCACGTGTGAAATCGGCATTGGGGTTCATACCGGAGAAGTAATTCACGGTTTCATTGGATCCACGGAACGGATGGAATTCACTGTGATTGGAAGTGCCGTCAATCGTGCTTCACGCCTTTGCTCTGGAGCCCAGGGGGGGGATGTGATCATCAGTCAGGAGATATTGGAACGTGTGTGGAGGAGCGCAGTTGTCGAATCCATTGAAATAGCAACCAAGCATGAAGGCATGCTTTCGGCCTATCGCCTGTTGGAGATGCGTATTCAGAAGTAATGCCTTTTTGAGAGCAGAATGGTGTGGAGTGTCCGGCAAATTCCCTTGATTCTCGCCAAAATCCTATCTGATTGAAAGTGAGTCGATTCTTAACGATTAAGAGAGACAACGACGAATCTGAGAGGCCATTAATTTGATTACGAGAGACGATACATTCCGCACATCTTGTTCGGAGATCTCTCCATTGGATTTGCACTCCCCAATTGCAAGCGAGACGCGACTGGCACGGTGGCGCTGACTGACGACAATGAAATCAGTTTCGCAGGGGGGTAGAAGTCTCGCGTCACCTTCGGCGTGTGAGATTGACATTGCGGTTGCGTATATCATTTCCCTGCTGAATGACGTGTCGATCTGTTGGAGCGTCAGTGCTATCTGACTCGGATGCTTTGGGTGTCCATAGCAACCATCTTACCTGTACCCTCCCCGGCTCACGTCAGGCGCAGCCAAAGGTATCGACGACGCGATAATGAACTCAAACAGGCGGTCCGCTTAGAAATCGGGGGAACATCACATGTGGCTCGATTAATTCGTATTGCGCGACGACAAGCGGATACGTCCCGGCAAACGATAGATCCCTATCGGGACTGCCCCGGCGCGACAGGAGGTCTGTCCCAGAATCTTTTGCCGGGGCAGTTTCGATAGGGCCGTTTGAAGTGAGTCGCTGGCGCGACGGACGCGGTGATCTACCTATGGGAATTCAATAGGCGGCAGATGGGTTGGGGTGTGTCGGAAGGCCGGGGAGTGAAGGCTAGGGGGAACGTAGAGTCCGGTTCCGTGGCTAAATGCAGATCCGTTCTGTGTCTTCGGAGAGGTGTTGTTGCGGTCGCCATCGGAGTTCGAGCGCACTTCGGCGTTGCGTGCCGACGCACGGCGTGTGGAAGGATAGATAGCGGACAGGCGAGCGTTGAGACGCTCAAGAGGTGTCATCGCCGCACCTCCTTGGCTCGAACGGGGTCGGGCTTGGACGGAAATACAACTGGCTGCGGGTGAGCCGTTCGACGACCAGCATGATGCCGGAGCAGGCTGGACAGCGCAAGCTGGGTGGCTGGGGCGGATCGGCGCATGCCGCGATGCCGAGCGTGGCCGGTCTTGTCGCCTCCATCGATCCCCTGCTTTTGCGTACTTTGATCGACCGTGCGCTGCCTCAACGCAATCTGCGATGGGCGTTGGAGTTGGCTGGAGCGATACGTCTGTGCTACTTCGGACGTTCAGCGCTCAGCGCAATGGCGTCGCTAGAAGACTTCTCCATTGCCCAGCATTGTGTGCGCGAACCTCGAGTTGCGCTCCTCGATCAGGTGAACAAGCATTCGGCTGACTATCACGAGCAGACTCCTACCAGTGGGGCCTGGCCCGCGATAACGCAATGCTGGCCACATAGCAGACCCAAGAAATGCTGACGCCTTTGAGAGGCCAACTGAAAAAATAGACCTTGCAGAGCACAACCAAACCACAAAGCATTGCCAGCCCGACAATGAGCAGAAACGGTGACCGAAACAGCAGTTGGCCGTGAGCTAATGCGAGGTATCCGTAAATTAGGCCGAACAGGATGAGCCCCATACTGTGGCTGGCATTGAAGCCCATCCAACACCGCCACATGGTTGTCTCGTTCGTCAGCATAGGTGGACTCTGGCTCATGCTGCTTTGCAGTGCAGGGTTACGGGGCGTGAGGCTTGGACCCCAGAACGTGGAGGAAAGGTGGAGGGCTCCAAGCGTAAGAACAATGCTCGCACTAAAAACCATTAGGATTCTTGCGGCCAAGATGCTCTCCTTATTTTGTGGGCCTGGCGGTCGTGCCGCTCCTTTCTTTACTGCACTGTTGCGTTCACTTCGGTGACATGGTCAAAAGACTGACGAACACGTCTGTGTTATGCGCGAAACGAAGGCCGTAATAGCCATTTGTCGACTTCAGCTTGCCGGAGCCTATGAGGGTGGCTTTGTCGTAGCTTGCAACATCCGAGCCATTGATGGAGCACACCACTTTATCCCCTCTTACCGAGAGCGAGATGTTCTGAGTCACCGGTTGGCCGCGCCCGGCTGCTTTATGAATCGCGGCGTTGCTCCCGCTCAGCATTCTGAACGGCTCTGGTCCAAATCCGCGCACGATAAACGTTCCGTTTCCAGATGCAGCGCAGTAAAGCTCAGTCTGGCTGGGAGTACCCATGTCGTTCCCACCGATAAACACTCCGTAGGGATGGGGGTGAGAGTTGAGATTCATGTATTTCGGCTCGGTGAATGTCGCTTTGACTGTGAAGTCCCCTGATGCGATCGCATCGGTCTTCCAGTAACTGGTGGCGGGGCCGGTTGTGGCATGAAGGGCCTGTCCTTCTTCGACAAGCCGAGCGTCATCGAGGGTCATACTTGCCTTCTCTTCAGCAGCATCGACTCTTCCGTTCCAACTGGGAATCTTGATACCACCATCTGTCACCGCACGGGAGCCTTCTATGGTGAGGCTGCCGGGACCACCGCCAAACCTCATTATTGCGAGGAACAGCGCGACGAGTAAGGCGACAAGGACAATTGCCGAGCCGATTAAGACCCTGGATTTCCTCTTCATTGTGGGACCTCAAAGTGAATTTGGTGTTGTGACCGATTCATGGGGTTCCTTAGTCAAGTTCAAGAATCACGAAGATGCTGTGACTTGTCATGGGATGGTGGCGAAGGTTTCATGGAGCGTTGCTGTGGAATCGCCGCCGACCCATACGTCGAACTGGGACACGTCGTTGACCCACGATTTAGTCGCGGCGCTCCAATACGCGCGATCTTCTTTGCCGAGCGAGAATTGAACTGTCTTTCTCTCATGTGGAGAGAGCGGCACCCTGCGGAATCCCTTTAATTCTCGGACGGGACGTGAACTCGTTCCAAATCGCTGGTGCGTGTATACCTGCACAACCTGATCGGCCGGCACATCGCTCGTGTTTTCGACATCCACGGACACCTCGAGGCTTTCGTCTACCTTCAGCTCCGGCTTGCTCAAACGCAGATTGGAGAAGCTGAAAGTTGCGTAACTCAGGCCGAAACCGAACGGATAAAGCGGCGTGCTTTCTTCTTCCCAATAGCGCCTGTTTTGAGTCTGAGGCGCATGTGTGGTGTTATGGGCATAGAAGATTGGTACCTGCCCGACATCGCGAGGCCAAGTAAAGGGCAGCTTTCCACCAGGAACCGCTTTTCCATAAAGCAAGTTCACGATTGCATTGCCACCTTGGGACCCCGGATACCAGGCCTCAAGTATGGCGGGAACATGCTCTGCAGCCCAACTGATATTCAAGGGTCTTCCATTCACCAATACCAATATGACCGGTTTTCCAGCTGCAACAACAGCCTCAAGCAATTGCTGTTGTTTTCCTGGTAACTCCAGCGAAGATCTGGAGGCACTCTCGCCGCTCATGTTCTGGGCCTCACCCAAAACCATGACTGAAATGTCGGAGCGTTGTGCGATTTGGACAGCCTTAGCGAACTCCTCGGCAGCTTTGCCCTCCGACCATGCGGCTTGCTTCGTGAACATCGAATCTCCATCGAACGGAGACGGGAACTTGCGGGCAATCTGCACGCCCGGTGCATATTCAACGCGAGTTTCGGTGCCGGCCTGGCGCTCAAGCGCTTGAAGTACCGTTACGGTTTCGCCGGCATCGTTGGCGGATACCCAAGAACCGATTGTGTCCTTGTTGGAGTCAGCGAGAGGACCCAACACCGCGATGGATTTGTAGCGCGCAGCCTGCAGTGGCAAGAGCCCGCCTTGATTCCGAAGAAGCACAGCGGATCGTTCCGCACTATGCATTGCTTCGGCTCTGTGATCGGGATCGTTCAGGACATCTTTGGCCTGCGCCTCGTCCACATAGGGATGCTCGAAGAGGCCAAGCCTGATTTTCGTTTCGAGAATCGGGCGAACTGCGTCGTCGAGCTGCCTGATTGTGATTCGGCCAGCCTTCAGAGAATCCGGCAGAGTCGTTCCGTAATCGGTCCTTCCAAGCCCCATCTCCATGTTTACTCCCGCGCTGAGCGCTCGAAGTGCGGCATCCTGAGGGTCTTTTGCGAATCCGTGGGTCGTCAAGCTATGCACGGCCATGGCATCGCTAACGACGAATCCTTTGAAATGCCATTGATCACGCAGTACATCCTGCAAAAGCCACCGATTTCCTGCCGCAGGAATCCCATTCAAATCCATGTAGGCGCTCATCACGGTTCCCACGCCCGCGTCCACGGCGCTCTTGAAGGGAGGGAGGTACACATTCCATAGCTGGTCGTCGGAAATATCGGCGGCATCGTAATCGCGGCCACCCTCTGCCGCGCCGTAACCGGCAAAATGCTTAGCGCAGGCGACGATGTGGTTTGGCGCTCCCAGGTACGGGCCTTGAAAGCCCCGGACTTGGGCCCTCGCCATTGCCGAACCGAGATAGGGATCTTCGCCTGCTCCCTCGATGATTCTGCCCCACCGGGGATCGCGCGCGATGTCGAGCATCGGGCCAAAGGTCCAATGAATCCCGGCGGCTCGCGCCTCTTGGGCGGCGACGGACTGGGCCTTCTCGACCATGGATGGATCCCAGGAGGCTGCCATTCCAATAGGGACCGGGAACAATGTCCTAAAGCCGTGAATGACGTCGTGACCAAACAGAAGTGGAATATGCAAGCGCGATCCGTCTACGGCAGCATGTTGAAGCCGATTGATCTGCGCGGGGTCTGTCATGTAGAGCACGGATCCGAGCTGCCCTGCCCGAATCCGCTCTTCGGCGCTCTGGCCAGAACCGAAGACGAAGATCTGACTCATTTGGCCAATCTTCTCGTCAGTCGTCATCTGTTTCAGCAGACGATTCGCACGTTGCAAAACAACAGAATCGCTTGGCGGAGTCAAATCGATGGGCGCCTTGGGGCTCTGAGCCTCAACCCAAACTGGAAAAACGCAGACGCTGACTGTCAGCGCCAGCAATAGAGAGCAGGAAAAATCCCAGATGCGCTTCATTCGGTCGACCTCGGACAGTCTCTGTTTCGCCATTTCACTGGGGTGGCGGTGAATCGGACTCCCAGGTCTCAAACAGAGACCTGGAATTACCTGCTTAAAGTTCAGGAGGATGTCATTGGAAATACACGATCTTGATTTCGATCTTCGTTTCAGGCTGATTCACGGAGAATGTCGCCGATTCAGGAGTGGGCGGACCTTGCATCGTATCGGGGTTGTTTGAAAATCCGCATCCCTTCAGCGGAATCCCCGACGCGTTGAATTCCATCTTTCCCGTCAAGTTATCGTCGTGTATTGCGACCGCGGCGTAGACTCCCTGCGGCAGATCTGTGAACGTGGCCGTGGCGCTCAGAGTCTTCGGATCGATATCGAGTCTTTTTGACTCGACAACGCCGGTTGGGTCCAGTGGAAAGCCCTTCCCATCGCGGAAAAGATCGATGCTGACCTTACCTTTCGCATTCTCAAATCCTGTCAGGTGAATGGTCAGTGTGGACTTGGCGGGTGCCGGCACAGACGCCGTTGCAGGTGCAGGCGAAGCGGGTGCCTGAGCCTGCAGGGAAGCAATGGAGAGTGCCAGCGTGGCACCGCAAACAACTGCGTAGGCGGTAATTCTCTTGAAGTTCAGACCGGTGATTGTCATTTCAAGTTTCCTCTTTTCTTTCAACGCTGATTTTTTGAAGTGGTGTTCAGAATCTGTTAGCGCGGCCCTTGCAGACTTGTCTGCCAGTTCGCGCGGGGCTATTCCGGCGTGTTCTCCGGGTTCATCGGCGTTCACTTCCTGGGGCCAATGCGATCCTTGCAACCCCTGGCATGGGTAGCGCGATTTCAACGAAAGCTTGTCCTGACGCAGACGCAACGATCGGCTCTGGCCACTCGGCGGAGGATAGGCCGTCGTTTTGATGAAGCGACTGAGTTGATTCGGATTCGGCCATACGGGCGAACCCATGGCCAACCACGCACCCCGCACGTTCGAGTGATCGTTGTCGATTCGCTCGATTTTTGCGGAATAGGTCTTGCCGGAGTCAAGCCCTTCCAAGTTCAGAAACACTCTCCTGGCTAACTCTGGAACGCCGTTGGAGAGGCTCTGGGAGGGGACAAGGGACGCAACCAGAATCGAGATATCTTCCCCATTGCGGGTTGCAATAACGTTCACCAGTGCGCTCGCCGGTCCGGCTCCGACTGGGGCGACTTTCAAGCGAGTGCCCTGCATTTCATTCAGGAGATAAAACGCCCAGTACGACGGCTTGCGAATCTGATCGAAGCCGAGAAGGCCGTAACCCCCGTGGAAGAAACGGTTGGGTGCACCGGACTCTTCAAAGTAGTCCGTTCCGGCAAAATGGAACATCATTTCAAGTGAGTCGGATGAACTCATTACACTGCCAACGGACCACGCTGCGCCATAAGGGCCATCGTTCACTTCGGAGTCACTGGCTGCAGACGCGCCCCATTCGGTGAAGATGACAGCGGTCTTTTCGAGCCCATATCGCTTGAGAACAGGGCGCCAATCAGCCGGAGAAGACCAATACACATGCATGTCAAAAAAGTCGAGGGGCGCGCTTGCACCTCCGGTAGCAAAGTTTTCGCTGGTGACATGCTTGAGAAACGGCTCGACGGTGGCTGAAAATTCGCCAACGGGACCTCCAACACGAAAGGCCGGATCAACACTCTTCACGGCTGTCGCGGCGTAGTCGTAGAGGCGGAAATATTCCTCAGGGCTTCCCTTCCAGAATTTCTTCAACCAAAGAATCCTTAAGTCCGGCTCATTCCACACTTCGAAATACCATTGGCGCACCTGTTTGTTGCCATAGCGCTCTGCCAGGTGTGCCACAAACTGTCGAACAAATTCTCCCCAGGCTTTGTAGTCCCTGGGGGGCGAGATGATGCCGGAATAAGACATGATGGTCTGTTTTGGATTTGCAGCGAGACACGCCGGCATGAAGCTCAACTCGACAAAAGGCATCATGCCATCGGCGACTATCTTGTCGTAGATGGCGTCAGCACGCGAGAAGTCGTAGGTTCCATCGTGTCTGCAGACGACTCCCTCACTAAGAATTCCGTGGGCTCGTATATACCTCATCCCAAGGCTGTCATGAAGGTATTTGTTCGCTGCACGATATTGCGTGCCGGCATTCTTGATCTGTGGGCTCGCATCCCCTTTGAAGAGGTAGCCAAGGTGATCTGCGCCAACTCCAATGCTCCAGTTGTTGCGCAGGGGTGGTCCTGAGAGGTCGGCAGAATTGATCTGAAACGCTACCAGGCCCGGATCCGACTCATTCGATTCGCCGGCTGCCGGAGCAGAGAACTCGCCCGGATGGCTTCCGTCCTGCGCTCGGACTTTGTAGTAGTACCTAACCCCTGGCTTTACTGTACCGTCGGCGAAACTAGACTGCGGAACTGCCAAAAGAAAATCTGGCGGGAGAATGGATTCAAAGAATCGGCGCAGAACGGGTGCCAATACATACTGGGCCAGCTGCCCATAGTGACCGTTGCGGGAGTCCGCACGGAATACTTCATAACTCGTTGCTCCATCCACCGGCTTCCAGTGAAGTTCAACGAGATGACGACTTGAGACCGTCTGTAGTTCTCCTGGTCGCTCGACACGGTGAGAGATCGGCTGACTGCTTTGTGCGAATTGCATAAGCAGCACAACTTCGACCGCAAGCACCAACATGATACCGCCTGCGGTCCATAGAACGATGCGCACAACTCTCCGCAGCAAAGATGAATGTTTCATCTGAACTCGCATCGGAATGGAGCCGGTTAGGATCTTGGATTCGCTCGTCATTGTGGACCCTCAAAGTGAATCTCATGTTGTGACTGTCGGTTACGATCCGGCTCTTGAAATGCTTGTGGGGAGAGCTCTGAGGGCTTCCGGAAGCAGGGCCGAACGTCCGAAGAGTGTCGGCGTCTTCGCCACCAGAAACGAGCAACGCCATCGCGGTGTTTACCCAATCTTTCGTTCGTCTTCATTGCAGCTGAACGGACTCTTCGTCTGGCTGCAGTCGTACCAGCGACTTCGAGTCGTTCCATAATTTCAGCGCTCGTTGTTCGTCATAGGACAATTTGGAGGATCGCGTGTCACTGAGTGTGTTGTTATTCGACTGAAAATACTTGCCAGACGCGTTGCTGTAGGCGGGATCGGCAGCGACCTTAGCAAGGGATGCACCAGAGAAGCTGAGGGAGCCCTGAGTTATACCAACTCGTTTCGCGAGCCACTTCATGAAGGAAGTTTTCGCGAGCCACTGCACAGGCTTCGGCATCGTCCGGATCAGCCCCGTCTGCGGCACGGACCCGGGGTCGAAGGCAATCGATGTGATTGAGCTTCCGGCCCGCCGTAACCGGCGGTGCAGTTCATAGGCATAAAGGATCGTGCAGAGCTTCGACGTCGCGTAGCGCTTGCCCGCGGAGAGAGGTCTCTTGCCGTTTTTTCCATCATTAGCAAGAGCAATCGCGTCGGGCTCAGCCACAATTCCGACCATCTTTCCATCCGCCGTGTCGGGGTCATGCGTTCCGCTGGCGGTGAACACGATCCGTCCACCGACTTCCAATTGCTCAATGAGCAGCTCGATCAACAGGAAATGTCCAAGGCAATTGGTCGCGAACGTTGCCTCATAGCCGTCCTTGCTATAGGAAAGCGGCCCGGCGAAGTATCCGCCTGCGTTACAAAGGAGTGCCTGAAATGAAACGACTTCGCCCCTGTCGAGCATCGCACGAAACTTTGTTGCCGCATCTCTGACAGAGCTCAGCGAGGAGGTGTCGAGCTCAAGTATGCTGACCCTTATACCGTAGTCCGTCCGAAGCTGTTGCGCGGTGGCATTGATCTTTTCCATACTCCGTCCCGCGAGAACTAAGTCGTAACGCGAGCTTGACGCGAGCTGTTTGGCGCATTCAAAGCCGATTCCCGCGTGACCGCCTGTGATGAGTGCCGTTGGCATGATTACCTTCGTTTGAGCGACTCTGAGACTGATTGTCCTGCTGATAACCAAAGTTTTACCACCGGATTCGCGCGAGTGCGGAGTAGCGCCTTTGAACGCGAAGCGCGGACGCCGAGCGGGTAATCAGCGAGAATCTTGCTCCCCGCTCACGCCGATCCTTCGCGAAGGCCGACGCTTGGCAGTTTGTGGTTCAGACCGCAACCGCGGCGCATAGGAATCCGCGCTTAGCGCTGAATCTTCGCGTTTGACTGGTTTTCCGTTGGAAACCAATCCTTGGCGGTATTCTTGACGGAAGCTGGTGCTGCATCGCACAAGGGATGCGGCTTTCACGGTTTCCATTTTCTTGTGTTCGGGGAGCCGAGTCATCCATGCTCACTGGATCGTTCATGATTAGCCTTTACCTAGCCGCGAGTCTCATCGGATTCTCAACGGGGGCGGTGATCAGCGCTCTACTTCTGGCGCTCACCGCGCGTGCCACCAGACTGCCGGGCGCAAGCGCAGCCAATATTCTGTTCGCGACTTGCTGCCTAGTTTGGAATCTGAGCGGTCTCGCGCATTCCCTCGCTCTCGCATGCGGCGCGCCCGAACAGGGACGAACAGAGCTGATCATCCTGGCTTGTCAATACACTGCAGCCGCGGCATGGCCCATCAGCGTATTAAGCCTATGGAGCCCGCTCGCAACCCTGCGTTGGCAAAGAATCGGCTGCCGGTCGTTGCAGGCGCTCGCGGCCATCACCTGTACGCTGATCGTTATACCGCTCTGGCACGGCGTCTTAACCGGGGCGACCTCGTCGCTGCTTTTCCTCATGAAATCGACCCCCTACAACGGAGCCATTCTGCTCACGTTGGGAATCGCACTATTCCGGGGACGGCTGACATCGCAGGCGATGAGGCTTCCTGTTCTGGCGATGCTCCTGGGCGCTTTCGGCGCTACAACGGCAGTCATTATCCTGCAAGTGTTGCCGTTCGAACCTGTTGTTGTCGGCCTTCTCCGCGCCGTCAGCGAACAGATTACACTTCTCATCGTTCTAGGCGCGTTCTTCTTGTTCGCCCGATTCCGCTTTTCCGATTTGTTTATCCGCCATAGCCTCAGGGTGGTGTTAGCGGCGCTCACGGCAGTAGCCGTCACGCTGTCCTATTACACCCTCTCGCTCTTCCGATTCGACGGCCGCTTGGCATATCCGGCGGCCGCCCGGGTCTGTCTCGATACCCTGACCGCGGTTCCTATATTGGTTCTGTTCGCGTTCGTTGACCGACATATCGGCGAATACGTGAACCGTTGGATATTCCGCGCGCCGGACTACCGCGCCCTGCTGCGGGAGTTATCGGAAAAACTGGCGCGCCTTCGGTCCGAAACAGAGATCGCCGACGCCGTCGAGACAACCGCCCGTCAATCGCTTGAGCTGAGAACTGTCCAGCTGGTTACGCTCGAGAGTTTTTCCAAGACGAGCCTGTCCACATCGAATCGTCCGCATTCGCATCAGCGGGAGCCGGATTTGTTGAACGCGCTGAACGACGGCGAACCGGTAGAACTCGATTGCCAGCACCCGAAGTACGCGGGACAATTCCAAGACGAAGTCGAACTGCTTGTTCCGGTTCGATCGGAGGGCCGGGTCACCCAGATGCTCGCCATCTCACCCGGTCCTGCGCGCCGCGGCCTGGTGACGCACGAAGTGAATTATTTGCGCGGCGTTGCGGCGCAGTTTGGTCATCGGCTCGACGCGCTGCACATGGAAGAGCGGCTGATTTCGGTCCAGAGCCGCGAAGCGGTGCTTCTGCAGCAGGTGACCGAGGCGGAGTTGCGCGCTCTGCGCGCTCAGGTAAACCCGCATTTCCTCTTCAATTCGCTCAACAGCATCGCAAACCTCATCGTGACCGATCCCAAGCGAGCCGAGACCATGACGCTGCGGCTCGCCAGAGTTTTCCGCCACGTACTGGCCAACTCTGCGCGCCCCCTCATTGCGCTGCACGAAGAGATCGAGTTCCTGGAAACCTATCTGCAGATTGAAGAAGCCCGGTTCGGTAGCCGGCTGCAAGTCAAGATCGCCGTCGACCCTGCGGTCGCTATGGAGCAGATTCCTTCGCTGATCCTTCAGCCCATTGTGGAAAATGCGCTGAAGCATGGCCTGGGACCGAAACCCGGTCCAGGCCACTTATGGATTACCGCCGAGGCTGACGGAGATCAGGTACGTCTGCAAGTGGACGATGACGGCGTCGGTCCCGCAATCGGTGTCTTGACAGTCAACGGCAGCAATGGACGATCAAACAGAGTCGGGCTCGAGAATGTTGCGCAGCGCCTCAATGCGCTCTATCAGGACCACGGTCGGATGACAATTGAAGTGCGGCAGGCGGGTGGAACGCGCGTCACAATTTTGTTGCCACGCGAGAGGGGAGCCGCGGCGTGATGCGGTGCCTGGTCATTGACGATGAGGCGGATGCTCGCGCGCGGCTGATCCGGTTGCTTGGCGCTCATCCCGAAGTCGACGTAATCGGCGAGGCTCAGGATGGTCTCGAGGCGATTGAGAAGATCGAAGAGCTCCGGCCTGACCTTTTGTTTCTCGACATAGAAATGCCCGGGCTCAAAGGTTTCGAGGTACTGCGGTCGATTCCGTCCGCCATCGAGATCCCGCTCGTCATCTTCACCACGGGATACGACCAGCACGCGCTCGCGGCCTTTGATGCCAACGCGCTGGCCTATCTCCTCAAGCCCATCGAACCGGAGCGGTTGTCGTTTGCGATAGAACGATCGAGCAAACTTTGTTCTCTTTCCGCGGAAAAAGATAGGGAGCGCGAGAACATTCTGCGCGCGACAGGTGAGGCGCCGAAGACGCTCCGCAAAATCGTCTGCCGGAAAAACGGACGCGCCCTGCTTGTGCCTTCGGAACAAATCTTGTGGTTCGAGGTGCAGGATGGCATCGTGCATGCGAATACAGCGAAAGATTCGTTCTGGGTGAACTACCAGCTGGCCGAACTTGAAGCCGCCTTGCCGCCGGAGGAGTTCTTCCGCGCGCGCCGCGAGGTGCTAGTCAATATGTCGCGGATCAAAGAGATTAAGCCCTACTTCAAGAGCAGCTTTCTGTTGGTTATGTCCGACGCTGCGTCCACTGAGATCGCCGTGAGCGAACGGCAGGCGCGGCCGCTGCGCCTGCGTCTTCCCGGGCTCTAGAACAATAGTACTCCGAGCACTTTCACCGTAGCTTTCAGAAAATCGCTGGGGACAACTCCATCGAACTACTTCAGAGACTCTGACGAGACCTTCGCGCGGGCAAGTTGTCCGTGATGGAAAGATAGCGGCACAACGGAAGAGCACGAACAGTAAGGGCTAGACTACGTGATCTTTGCCCGATGCAAGGCCGTTGGTTCTGTGCGATCTGCGCTCATCGATACTGACGGGGCCAGCACCAAACTGAGAGATCAAGAGCGCCGCGCCCAGCGTGGAAAGATTCTTTAGGAACAAGACCCGCTCTACGAAAACCGTATTGGGATCACTCATGTTCCAGAATGTATGCATCCATAAGGTGACGGGTACAAGAAATGCAACCAGCGCCCATGCCCCCCATCGCGCTTTGTAGCCAATAGCAACGCTGAGGCCTCCCGCTAGAGCCAAGACACCCGATAACGGCACCAGAAGGCCGGCAAGAGGCACACTTTGTTTGGCGGCATCTTGGACGGCTTCATGGGTTAAGTGGTAAGGAAAAGCCACAATGAAATTGAAGACGAGTAGCAGCCTTCCAAGGGGAAACAGGAACTTCATCAAGAGCTCCTTTGGTGCAATCGCTGCTAGTGATATGAGACTCACTAGTTGTTATTCCTATATCATTATCAAGAGGTGCTGTCAAGAACACTTATGTCGCGAAGATCTGGGGAACAAGCGCCAGCCAGTCGACCGCGTCGCGGTATTCCAGAGGAGACGAGGGATCGTCTTATCACCGCAGCGGCTCGCCAATTCAATCGCTTCGGATTTCACGGAACGGATTCAAACAGTATCGCGAAAGAGGCGGGATACGCTGCAGGAACGTTTTACAAACACTTTCGCAACAAGCGGGAAGCATTCCTCGTCGTCTACGAGCGTTGGCTTGCGGCCGAGTGGAAAGAAGTTGACGATGAGTTATCGAAGGTGAAGAATGCGGAGAAGACAGCAAGGCGAATTGTCGCGCTGATTATTCGCTTTCACACCGAGTGGAGCGGTCTTCGGGCGTCACTGATGGAGTTGGTCTTTTCCGACCCTGAGGTGAGGAAATCCTTCAGGAGGCAAAGGCGGCGGCAACTTGATCACATCATGGAACTCCGTTCGCGCCTCAGATTACCGCTGCAAACCAGCGAGGAAGATGCGATATTCATGTGCATGACGGAGCGGGTGTTCGATGCAATTGGTCAAGGAGAAATCCGATCACTCGGCCTGGATCAACATGTGGTGGTTGAGTCGATGGTCGAAAGAATGCACGCGTTGCTTGAGTGAGGGTGCTGAAACCTCGTATCCCGTATATTTCAGTGATTTAAAGTGCTTTTGAATACTTTGCTTAACCGTCAACGCTCATGGATTCAAAAGGTCCCATTCATTTGCCGTTCTGTCACGGCAGAGCCATTCGACGCTACACCGCCAGGGAACCATCGAAAGGAATTACGAGTAAATTCGTTGCAGGCCTTCGCAACCCGTAAACACCTTCAAATCACTTCACACGCGCAACCATTGTCCACTGTTCTGCTCGCTATGTATGTAGGAATCAGAGACCTTTGCCTCGGAACGACAGAAGTCGGATGCTCGAACAAGATGGGAATACATTGTGCTCGAAAGACCTGGCCACGAATCCTTCACAGCACGGACACAATAAAAAGGCTAGGCTTTTTGTCGGTACCTGACCTGCGCAAATCCCGCTCAATGAGGGCTTTAACTAGCAGCTTATTCCAAACGGGCAGCCTGCGACGGCTCCCCCGATAATTGCAAGAGACCCTACTGCACCTTTCCCTGGATGTCTCCATTTTACGGCGCAGCGTGTGCGTCCTGTCCTTTCGATACCAGCGTTACGAAGAACCGATTGGCTTGTCGCACAGAATGTGGTCGCTGAATCAACGGCAGCCCTCGCGTACAGCTACCATGCAATCCACAACGCTTCGCTTAAGGAATAAATTCCTTTACGACTTTACCGCCCTTCATCACGAATTTCACTCTTTCAAGTGTCTTGATATCCGAAAGTGGATCTCCATCTACTGCTATCAAATCTGCGAGCTTCCCCGCCTCGATTGCACCGATTCGATCCTGCCAGCCGATGAGTTCCGAAGCGTTCACCGTCGC